>Ga0307435_1000979_pt1 | contig 12253 bp, 14 predicted proteins | sample SalMarWE160470MG_FD_202164 | JGI IMG/M metagenome (GOLD analysis project Ga0307435, IMG submission 202164) | Salt marsh sediment microbial communities from the Plum Island Ecosystem LTER, Massachusetts, United States - WE1604-70 | ecosystem: Environmental > Aquatic > Marine > Intertidal zone >... | reverse complement strand
CTCTGGTAAAAAGGGATGCAGTCGTTTCGAGCATATGCGCCCACAAATCCCCCAAACTTGTATGAGTGCCTGGATCACTTCACCCCGATAGACCTTCCGGCGTCCTTTCTTCTTGCGACCTTTGGGTGCAGGTCCATTCTTGAGCAGTCGTATGGCATACTTGCGGTGATAACCAGTGGCAGCCACAAATTCGTCGAGTATGGCTCTCTTGCCAGCTTTGTTGGCCTTGAGGTATCGTGGTCGTACGACTTGCAGCAACTCTCGTTTGCTCCGTTGACTCATCATGAGCTCCCTCCAGCGAAGACCGAAATTCGCTGTAGAGTAACATCTTTTTTGAGGCAACGTTACTTTCTAAAGTAAGATTTTTTATGAGGCAATTCGCTCCTCGGGTGTGGAAAAAGCTCTGTAGTATAATGAAACTTAACTATTGGCATACCCGAGAGATAGACTGGTCATTGAAAGGAGAAAATCATGGCCAATAAGGCGAATGGGAAAAAGAAGAAAGGTGATAAAGGCAAGAAGGACAAAAAGGGTAAGAAGGGCAAGAAATAAGAAATCCTAACTATAATTGAAAAAACCCCAACCATATGTGTTGGGGTTTTTTCTAAGGCAAGCTTTTATGCAATAATCGTATTCGATCTGACGGAAGTTCATCCGTCATAATCTGCCGAGATCAAATCAGTTTCTTTGGATTGATCGAAAAGTGAGAAACGCCCCACCTCCACAGGATACAAAGAGAGCGAATCACCAATTGCTATCCGAGGTGGGGCTTTAATTTGCTCTAGCTTTATAAAATTAGCAAGGAATTACAAAACGTGCAATACTCGGCGATGTTGAGGTTAGGTGCCCTTAAAATATCAATTCGTTGGTTATTTACGTTTGAGAACCGGGAGCCCGTTCTTGGTCTCAGAGACTTCATAACCGGCGGGTACTGCATTCAATGCTCCCTCTTTCACGGTCTTGGAGAAGAAATAAAGACTTTGTTGTTTACCGCTCTTGAGGGTCCGCACTTTGGCGTGCAAAAAGTAAGTGGTGCCGCGAGAGTTTTTGTAGCTAAAAGCCATTGTCTAACTCCTTTCTCATCATCTGTGTTGTTTAACTACTGACCGATAACTAATTTATCTGGAAATCACCTAACATGCCGCCCAGAGTAATTATGAATATACTATACACCGAATATTAGATCAATGCAACCCCAAATCTCGTCAAATATTGGTCAAAATAAAGGTCTCTAGATAGATAAACATGCTCAAATAAACCTGAAAAAACCATAGAAGTTACTTTAGGCAATAAAATTAGGTTTTGCCTCACCCACTCCAACATATAATCATGCTGACAACAATACATTTAACGGCAATGGGAGTTGGTAAGTGATTGGTCGCGATAAAACGCGTTGCTCACCTTCAAACCACTTCAAAAACCATATATAATTGGTATAGATTGAACGAATAACCAGAACCGAAGCTGACCATTCTGTAGGAGATAATCTTATGGCGAAAATGATGAAACAGATGCCGGAATCCATTCAATATAAAATCAATATATCACCAGACCTGTACGAACAACTGCAACAAATCGCTTCTGATCGAAATAGTTCATTTGAAGATGTTATCCGGACCGCCATCAGTTGGCAGTTGTTAGTGGGTAAGGTCAGGAAGGAAGGGGGGCGGGTTTTGATCGAACAGAAAGAAGGCGAATCTCCAATCGAAGTGTCTGATATCTGAAAGGATGTTAGATTATGCCTCCAGACGCTAATCCCGAAAGCCGGCGAGTAGAAGATCTGCTCAAAGAGTATGATTTACAACCTGTAGAGCCGAAAACATTCTCTGCCGAAGAGATACTCACATCTGCCAGACGTCCAGTAGTGGCCTCTTTCATAACCAAAGCGCTTACCTGGCTATTTGTTGGACAGATGGCTTTCATCACGGTCGCCTATGTGGTCACCATCTTGATCACCAGTGGAAATCCCAACATTCAAAGCCAGACCACCCAAGCTCTATTAGAAAGTGTCAAGACGATTATACCGGTCACGACGACACTTTTAGGTGTTGTAATCGGCTTTTACTTCCGGGAGGAATCCACTCAGGAAAATAAAGCACCAGAGGGCTGATACTGCAGAGGGTGGGTGATTTAAGAAGATTTATCTTAAGAGTATGATTTGGGAGCCAAGGTATCCAGAATTTCTACCCGCGGCACTTTTTCTTAAATCGATATCTTAATACTCTCCCCCGAAATCTTGGGTTTCTAATATAAATAACTACCTATTTAGATTTAATAGATAGCCCATCCTGTTCGAGAGCTTTTAAGGCCAGGCTATCTCTACGGGGTCTGTGTAGCCATGTTTTTCTACGGTGTAGAGCAATCCCCCAGAATCTCCTGAACATCCGCTCTCGTCTGTAAACTCATAAGAAGTATTATCCGTATGAACGGCAATCATAAGCAAACTGCCATTCTGACATACGGTCGCCTCGATCAAGTAACCCCGGTCATCATCCTTTGTCATCCAAACCCTATCCCATGAGACAATAACGCGATCACCATCCCTTACCGCGCTGACATCCTGGGGAGGTCCATACAGGGTAGCATGGGGTAGCTTGGACCGGACTACCTTTACTGTAAAGATATCTCCCTGAATGGCAACCACTGAAGCAGAAATCCAGCAGTGTCTTTCAAGATCCTCTGGTTTGATCCAAAGCCAGCTGCCAGAATAATTGCGTCCGTGTATCTCCGCATGGTCTCCTTTATACATACCAGAGGAGTAGAGATATGCTGTGCCCGGTCCATAGCGGCAATTCGCTTGCATTTGAACGATCACATCAGGAAATTCAAAGGTAGGTGTCGGGGTAATCGTTGGCGTTGGAGTCGTAGTAGGGATAGGTGTTTTGCTTGGCTTCCTGGTAGCTGTGTGACTTGCCGTTGGAACAGGAGTATCTGTCGAGATTGGGGTAGAAGATGGTCTAAAGCCTTCACTTTCCTTAGGGTAAGGTGAAATCGCGGTAGGAGTAATTAATAAGAACGATTGACTACATCCTGCTATTGCTATAGAAACTGAAACAATAATCCAGGCAACCAGTAGGGATGATTGATACCATTTGTTCTTCATAAAGCCTCAAAAGGTGGGTGCAAAACAGCTCTTGTCGGGGACGGATAATTGCGTCGCCACAGTTCTTCTAGAACTTGGGCAAAATCATAGTCCGATTTTGATTAAATTTCAACCAGGGAATCGATTAACGAAAGGTTAACTTCCTGGTTAGAACAAGGGGGATCTAACTTGCTTCTTATCTGGTTGCTCTTTCTTTATCCCCCGAGAGTTAATAGCAAATAGTTGAAATCACTAAACCTATTCCAATTTGAATTCCCCACAACCCGACACCGATATTGAAATTGCCTGATCCACCTTGGAGAGTGGAGAGATTCAATCCATTTTTAATTCAGCAATATATGGCAAAGTCCTATGGCGGTCGGCGTAATCCAAGCCATAACCAACCACCCACACATCCGGTATTTCGAAGCCGAGATAGTCAATGGGCACATCCTCCGGATGATGCTTTCTATCCTTCTTAACCATCACGCAAGTTCGCAGAGAGGCCGGATTTCGTCCTTTCAGGATGCGGTGGAGATATTTCAGGGTCTGTCCGGTGTCGACAATGTCTTCAACGATCAGGACGTGCTGATCATCGATAGGTTCACGCAAATCCATGATTATGCGCACAGCGCCGGAAGTGCTTGTTTTGCCATAGCTGGAGAGTGCCATGAAATCAACGATGTGAGGAACTTTTAACTGGCGAGTTAAATCGGCCAGAAAAATAAACGCCCCTTTAAGGATGCCAATCAGATAGAGCTTGTCAACACCACTGTAATCATGGGAAATTTGGTTAGCCATCTCAATAACTCGTCTCTGGATCTTTTCAGAGGGGATAAGAATTCTGGCGAGGTCTGAATTTGCTGTCTCCATACTGCCCTCGATAAGTGATTTTTCCAAATTTAATACAACATAAGCTTACCACTTACTATCTGAACAATCTAGCGCTTAGATATATTTTCACGGATAATCACAGAAAGGTCAGATGGCCCCTTCAGCAGGAGTGAACATCCAAAACACCTGCAATCCTACCATCAGCCTAATTGCATACTTTGTAATCTTTGATGGGAGATTTTTATTCTTGACTTGCCCATATTTGAGAAATCCAGATTAAAGCCGCCTTTATCCGTGACGCAGGAATTTTAATGGTCTCTTGACTCGTTTGGTATCGGTACCAACCGGCACTACACTGATAGACCCATCGATTTCAAGGACGGCCATTTCAACCTCACCGATTTCCGAAATGCCATGTTCCCGCAATGCTGTCAAGAGGGTTTCTTCATCCAACCCCTCACGATGCAGATGTTGGGGGATCAATTCGCCATGCAGGATCAAAATCGTGGGAGTACCCTCCACTAGGCGTCGCAGCCGCGGCCAACGCAAGCGTAATCTTGCCACAATGCTATTCAAGCCCAACAGCACTGCAGCGGCCAAAATCCCCCCAACAAGTGATGTATCGGGACCCAGCATGGCATTTTGTACTGCGTTAGCTATGAGCAATAAAACCACCAAATCAAATACGGTCATTTGACCAATCTCGCGTTTGCCCGCCAGGCGCAGGCCAATCAAAATCGTGAGATAAATCAATACAGTCCGAATTACGATGTACCAGGCAGGAATTCCAAAGGTAAACATCAGCCCCTCTGCAAGAGGATAAAATCTACGAGTTTCCTAATCCCTGAGCTCGGCGTCGCTGGCGCGTTTCAAAAAACCTGACAGTGAGGGCTCCAAAAATAAAACCGCCAATATGCGCCATAAAGGCAACCCCTCCAGCTTGGGAAGGTTGAGCCAGTGCTCCAACTTCGCTGAACAATTGGATCACAAACCATAACCCGACCAGTAGAACAGCCGGTATCATGGTGATATCTATAAACCAACCGATAATCAACACGGTACGAATACGGTCACGAGGATAAGTGATCAAGAATCCCCCCATCACTGCTGCGATTGCTCCGCTGGCCCCCAGGTTTGGAATGGTGGAATTAGGTATGATAAAAACCTGCGCCAGCATAGCCACCACCCCCCCCAGCAAGTAAAAACCCAGAAAACGGATTGGACCCATCACATCCTCGATTTCGGGGCCAAATACCCAGAAGAAAAGCATATTTCCCAGGATATGCAGCCAGCCAGCGTGCATAAACATGGCGGTAAAAATGGTAATCCAATCGTGCCCAGCTACAATTTTGGCTGGCACCATCGACCAGCGCTCGATAAAAGAGTTTCCTCCTGCCAACTCGAGCAAGAAGGCAAAGAAATTAGCAGTGATAATTAGTGTTGTGACGATCGGAAAGTGAACTGGTCGCCGTGATGCATCGCTTAAGGGGATCATCTTGTCAATTCCATTGAACTTCTCCGTTGGACGATATTACCAAAAAAATTGCCACTTGTGTAAAGATCGGATCATAAGGAAACCGCGATCATGAAGAGCAACATTAAGGCAGAGGCAATAATCTGGGTGCATATGAGCTTGTGCACAATCAATAGCCTCTGCAAGCCGATGGTTGAAAACAGTACCAAAGCAACCTTATTGAAAAAAGACGGAAGCATCCCCGCCAATCCAGCACCTTCAACACTGATACCTTCTTCACACAGCTAATCAAAGTTAGCAGCAAAAATGCCTAGAATGCCACCAGCTTCAAATCCTGTACTGGCAGCTTTGGGGTTGTTACTATTCCCCAGTAGACCGAGATACCATGACCATTTATTACGTCCAGAGCCTGCAAGATCAATCCACTCTCCATATATGAATTTACCTTTTTTGGAAACAACATTCGATATCTACCACATACCCAGCTTCACTTTCATTATAGCAAGGTTGCACCTCAACTGTAACAATAGCCATTCTTTAATCGTTTTCTTGGTTGAGTGATGACATCGAGCTTACATTCTTGACGCCAGCTGGTAATCAGCACCAGCTGGCCATCACTCTGGGGCACTTATTTTTTGCCGCAAGGCCAATTATTATCTCCTTCCCCTCTCCTTTCCCCGCTGTCTGGCGCACATATTATTGCCGGCAGCGGGGTTTTTTCTATTAATTTCCCAAGGGTTTTTGCCAGAAGACCCAATCCTGCCTGGTTTCCTAATGAACCACCACCTCCACTGCTATATTTCGATCAGGCAACCTTGGCCCTATGCAGGCAAAGGATAATATACGCTTAATTTGATTTTAAACGAATCCTATTCTATACTATTCCTGTCTGTAGTGCACATTGCGCTGATCTCATTTGATCAGGATTCATCCAAACCACAGCAGATAAAAAAACTTACTCGTAGTTTTAATAGGAGAGAAACACATGAGCACCCATCATCACCCACTTAATTGTATCCTGCCGCCTCACATTTTGCGTCAAATAGCTGATCAGGGGACTCCCCAACAAAGAAACAAAGCTCTTCAAACCATAGACGCCACTGCGCGATTACGCGGTCAGCGTCAGGCTTTTTCCGAGGTCATCGCCGTGGCACCCGGAGCAGTTGCCACGGGTAAAGAGCGCCTGGTTTATGATGCTGAACATGGGTCCAACCTGCCGGGTCGTTTGGTGCGATCTGAAGGCCAACCAGCTACCGGCGATCCCGCTGCCGACGAAGCTTATGACGGTTCTGGTGCCACCTATGATCTGTATTGGGATGCTTACCAACGCAATTCAATAGATGGGAATGGCTTACATCTGGCTTCATCCGTCCATTACCAGACCGGTTACGACAACGCTTTCTGGAATGGTCAACAGATGGTATATGGGGATGGCGACGAGGATTTACCGCCTGACCAGCGTTTGTTCAACCGTTTTACCATCGCCGTCGATATCATCGGTCATGAATTAACCCATGGGGTAACCCAATATGAAGCTCGTCTGATCTATTGGGACCAACCAGGAGCGCTCAATGAGTCTTTTTCAGATGTTTTTGGATCACTGGTAAAACAGAGGCAGCTCGGTCAGACAGCTCAACAAGCTGATTGGCTGATCGGACAAGGTCTTTTGACAGCAAACGTAAACGGCATTGCGCTGCGTTCGATGAAAGCACCTGGTACCGCTTACGACGACCCGGTTCTTGGAAAAGACCCTCAGCCCGCTCACATGCGTGATTACAAAAACGTGATCTACGATAACGGGGGCGTCCACATAAATTCTGGTATCCCCAATCACGCTTTTTATGTCACCGCCGTTGAAATCGGTGGATTTGCCTGGGAAAAAGCCGGTCGCATCTGGTATATTACCTTGATCGATAAACTGCAAGCTCGTTCCAACTTTCAAGACGCTGCCCGGCTTACTTTCGAGGCTGCCGCAGATCTCTATGGCGCCAACAGCCTCGAGCAACAAGCCGTGAGCAAAGGTTGGTCTGAAGTAGGAATCGATGTAGGCGGCGAGAGCAAAGGGTGCCTTGCAACGCTGTTCGGGGCTAACCAGCCTACCAGAAGCGCGGCGCCGTAAAGGCTAAAAACACCATTAAGGAAGAAGATTTATGTTAATCGAATATGAGCGTTCAGGTGGCTTCGCAGGTATGAGAATGACCACATCTGTGGACAGCGATGCCTTACCGCTTGAACAGGCTGAGGAAATGAGATCTGCTCTTGAAAAAGCTGATTTTTTCCAACTTCCCTCCAGGATCACTGCTGAAACTGGAGGGGCGGACCGCTTTCAATACCGAGTAACGGTCCATGCCCAAGATATACAACATACGGTTGAAGTCGGTGAAGCTGCGGTTCCTGAAAACCTGTGGTCGTTATTGAATCTCTTGAATACCCTCGCCCGAACTAGACGCTGATCATCCTAGGACCAGCTAAAATCAAGAGTAAATCCAATTCTTATACAGACATTAACAAGACTACACGCAATAGATAATTCGTTAATTTATGAAAGTTCTACTCCTTGGTGGTATCGGTGCAGTATCTATTGACGCCAGCAAGGATATCATCCAAGGTGGCGGGTTCGATGATATCTTGCTGGCTGATGTTAATTGGGAAAAAGCGGCTAAATTTGGTGCCCAGGTGGGTATGCAGCCTTCCAATATCCGCCATATCGACGCCTCCGATCAAAATGCCTTATCGCTATTATTGAGGGGTTTTGATGTAGTGCTTAATGGCTTACCAAAGGTTTTTGCACTAAATGTATTAAAAGCCGCCATTGAGTCTAAAAGTCATGTTGCTGATTTGGGTAGCCCAACTGCGGAATTACAGGATCTCGATGCCCAAGCTCGCCAAGCCAAGGTCACTTATTTGGCAGGATGTGGTGCTACGCCTGGGGTGACCAATATGATGGCGCTATTGGGCGCTCAAGGGTTAGAAACCGTTGAGGAAATTCAGGTAAACTTCGCTGCATTCCGAGGTTTCGGTATCTCACCAGCGCTAATCCATACCACTTTATGGGAATTCGATCCCGAGATCAAGGAAAGAGCTTATTATCAGAATGGCAGTTACCATCCCGTTTCGCCTTTTAGTGGCGGTAAATTTGTTGACTTTCCCGAACCGATTGGCAGGCAAACCGTATATATCGTACCTCATGGTGAAACTCGCACATTGCCTGCATCTTTGAAAGCAAGGCGAGTTTTCACGCGTGGCTGCTTTCCACCCCGGATAATGAGATTCCTGCGCATCATCCTGGAATATGGCTTTTATAGCACTAAACCCATCCAAATCAACGGGACTGGTATTGCCCCTCGCCAGCTACTTACTGAATATTTACTGCAGGTTCCTGAGGGCAACTATCAGGACCTCTGGGGTTATGGCCTGCAGGTACAAGTCAGCGGTATAAAATCAAGGTTACCCTTAAAACACATATACTGGACCAGCCATCCAGGTATGGACGAATGGGGTGTTCCCGGCGCTTATACCAAGAATGTCGCTTTGCCTTTAGCGATCGGCGTTCGACTGCTTATGGAAGGTCAACAGCGCGATTTTGGTGTAGGTTCACCTGAAACGATCTTACCAGCGTCCGTGTTTTTCAAGATGCTCAATGAGCGTGGGATCCAACTGCATGAAAAACACCAGGAACTATGATTATGGATCTTACTCATCAACAACTCGTTCAAAAGAATAAAGATTTTACGCTAACTAGCTGGACAGCTCAAAAGGAATGGAATCCGATTTCAATGGTTCGGGGTGAGGGGGTGTACTTCTGGGACGCCGATGGTAAACGCTACCTTGATTGGTCTTCACAACTGATCAACGTTAATGTGGGTCACGGGCATCCCAAAGTAATCCGAGCCATACAGGAACAGGCGGCAAAACTTACCTACGCCTATCCAGGCATTGCTACAGAACCACGCGCCAGATTAGGCGAGCTGCTGCACGAGATAGCTCCCGGAGATTTAAGTAAGACTTTTTTCACACTTGGCGGGGGCGATGCAATTGAAAACGCCATCAAGATCACTCGCCTATACTCCGGTCGTCAAAAAATCCTCAGCCGTTACCGTGCATACCATGGTGCTACTTTTGGAGCCATGAGTGCCGGGGGCGACCCACGCCGGCTCGCCAATGAGCCGGGTGTCCCCTGGATTGTGCATATTCACGATCCTTATCCATATCGCAGTCCCATCTACCGCCAGCGCAGCCAGGAAGAAGGAGATGAAATCCTTGGAGATCTCATCGAGGATACGGTTCTCTATGAAGGACCTGAAAACGTGGCTGCCATCTTGCTGGAGGGATATAGTGGGTCCAGTGGGATTATTCAAGGTGGAGATGTATTTTGGAGACGCATCCAACAAATCTGTGAGCAGTATGGAATTTTATTGATTATCGATGAGGTGATGAGTGGTTTTGGCCGCACCGGAGAATGGTTTGGTATCGACCATTACCCCTTCGTAAAACCTGACATCCTGGTTATGGCAAAAGGTCTAACCAGCGGATATGTCCCTTTAGGAGGGGTAATGGTTAGTGGTGATATCGCAAAGTACTTTGACGACCATACGCTGTGGGGCGGATTGACCTACAGTGCTCATGCCCTGGCGTGTGCCGTGGGGATCGCCAATATCGAAGTTTACAAAGCAGAGAATTTGATTGAGTGCTCCAGGGAAATGGGTAAGGTATTACGAGCTGGATTAATGAAATTGGCTGAAAAGCATCTTTGCGTTGGTGATGTCCGTGGAATTGGCCTTCACCAGGTGATCGAATTGGTAAAAAACCGAGAAACGCGTGAACCCATGAGCCCATTTAACCAGCCTTTGAGTGAGCCTATGCGAGCTGTGGCAGCAACCCTTCGTGCTGAAGGATTGAGCACTTTCGTCCGCTGGAATTGGATATTTTCTGCCCCACCCCTTGTCATTAAAGAAGCCCAGATCCAGGACGGTTTAGCGGTGATTGATCACGCCCTGGAAAAAGCTGATCGGTATCTCGTTGGATGAAAGGATATGGGGTGTCGAAAAAAGCCCTTATTTTGATCACATTAATTCTCGCGATATCGGCAGCCTCTTTCGCTCATGCAGCCATAAGTCCAAGGCTTTATCTCCCGATCGCCTTGCAGCAACCAACCATGACGCCTACCTTAACCCCTACACCTCTACCGGGCGTTTATATCACCGAGATCGTCTACAATCCACCCAATAATTATATGAATGAATATGTAACTATCAAGAATTTAACGCCTTTGAGTCTTTTCATGGAGGGATGGACTCTCAGAGACGATTCAAAACACATCTACGTTTTTCCCTATTACATCCTGCGGTCGGGAGGTAGCATCAGGGTGTGGACCAAATCCGGTTCTGATACATACACAGATCTGTATTGGGGATCTCCCGTACCCATCTGGAATGATCACGGTGATTGTGCCTATTTGCGAGACGACCAGGATAACAAAATAACCCAATATTGTTACTAAGATAACAATCGCCCCTTTCTCCACAAAATAGTTGTTGGCTTATGCCCGATGATTACGCCAACACCTCAAGGTTGTAAGAAAAGTTATCCAGTGGAAAATGGGTGTAAGTAACTGCATAGATTGGGAAGCATATCAAGACGCAAACACTCCACCAGATTCGTTCGCCATATTAAACAAAGAAAACTATAATTAAAGTTAAGAAATGTCTAAATAGAACTTTCGGTTGGATTGGATTCTAGATGAAAGAAATTCCTCAATTTTACCGCTGGCGTCCCCACCCATGGCATGGCCTTGAAATTGGGCCTGATCCTCCAATAATTGTGAACGCCTATATTGAAATTTCTCCCTTCGACCTGGTGAAGTACGAGGTCGATAAGGTAACTGGGTACCTAAGAGTCGATCGCCCGCAGCGTACCTCCTCTGTGCCACCTACCCTTTATGGCTTTATACCGCGCACGTACTGCGGCAAGAGAGTCGGCGCCCTTTCAGAAAAAACCGATAATGCAGATGGTGACCCCCTGGATATATGCGTCGTTAGCGAAAGGCCGATAACCCGCTCTGAGGTTATCTTAGAGACCAGAGTTGTCGGAGGCATCCATATGATCGATGGGGGTGAAGCCGATGATAAAATCATTGCCGTACTGGTCAATGACAATTTCTGGGGGGAGGTGGTGGATATATCCGATTTACCCAAAAGGTTGATAGAGCGTTTACAGCATTATTTCAGCACCTACAAACTCATTCCGGATAGACAAGTAGAAACATCGATAGAAAGAGTTTATGATAGTGCTTTTGCCATGCAGGTCGTCGAAGCTGCTATCAAAGATTATGAAGAAATGTATGGTGGTTGATACCCTGATAGGTCATCAAGGTATGCGCATCAAGACCTCATCTGCCATCCCCACCGGTCGGAGAAGCCTGGAATGAAAATCCCCGATAAAATGCGTGCTATGGTACTGGTAACCCCCGGTAGACCGTTACGCCTCAAAGAGGTGCCTGTTCCGAAACCGGAACCCGATCAGGTGCTGATACGCATCGACGCCTGCGGTGTTTGTAGAACGGATTTGCACATAATCGACGGGGATCTAACTGAACCAAAGTTACCCCTAATCCCTGGTCATGAGATCGTCGGTACGGTCGTCAAGATAGGAGCTTATGTCAATCGCTACGATGTCGGGGAAAGAGTCGGAGTCCCCTGGTTGGGCTACACGGATGGTACCTGTCGCTATTGTCTCAGGGGTCAGGAAAATTTGTGTGATCATCCTCTCTTCACTGGTTACACCATCGATGGCGGTTACGCTGAGTACACCATAGCTGACCAGCGCTATGTGTTCTCACTACAAGATTCATTTTACAGCGCCGT
>Ga0307435_1000971_pt1 | contig 12292 bp, 10 predicted proteins | sample SalMarWE160470MG_FD_202164 | JGI IMG/M metagenome (GOLD analysis project Ga0307435, IMG submission 202164) | Salt marsh sediment microbial communities from the Plum Island Ecosystem LTER, Massachusetts, United States - WE1604-70 | ecosystem: Environmental > Aquatic > Marine > Intertidal zone >... | reverse complement strand
CGGTATGTTTTATATTCTTCTCATATTTTTGGTCCATTATCAAAAAGTGCCCTGACAGAGACGTTCTAATAAGGTGAGAAGATGAGAAAAAAGATGCCTTACAAAACATTCTTCAGAACATCAAGTTTGCTCACGGATTTTTCCCCTCGCATGGGAGCCTGGTTGCTTAATACAATGATTACAGGCTTGTTAGGTAACCAATTTTTAATTAACATAGGACTGCAAAAAGATATCTATCGATTAAAACAGATAAAAGAATTTCGCAGGATCTTAGTCATAGGAGACCTGAATATCGGAGATGCGATCAACTTACAGGCAAGCATATCCGCTTTGCGTGATTTTTTCCCTGATGCCGAAATCGATTATATGATTAACCGCGCTGCGGCGAACTTAATCGAAGGCAACCCTGAAATTTCAACTCTGTGGCCGGTTTTTACGGGCCCGCCTTTGCCAAATAAAAATGATTCTAGAAGTATTGAACGCATTGTTGCAAAATACCACTACGATGTGATTTTTAATTTTTGCCCCTTCTTCAAAGAAAATGGACTTTTCCCTCAAGGACAAAAAGTGATAAACTATGTAGCCCTGGCTTCAATACTGATGCGGAATGAAAAGGACTCAACAGGCAAAAATCATGTTGTTCACCAAGTCCATCAATTTATTCATAAATTGTTTTCGGGTCGCATGATACCCAAAAGAAAAAAGCCTTTTAGAGGTATAACCCTCACCCTCTCGGATAGCACAATTGAACAGGCCCGGCATTTTTTAAAAAGTAACAATCTTTTCAACGGTGATCCGTTGATTTTCTATAATCCGGACGCATCTTCCCCCTTCACCCGTGTCCCCTTAGAGCCACAAGTTTCTATACTAACAAAGCTGGCGCAATTACCATATAAGATTTTATTGGGAGCTGGTCACACAACGAAGGATATTGAACGCAGTCTTGTCGATCCATTATCGCTACCCCAACGGAAGAAAATAACCATTATTCCGCCTTCCATGCCGTTGGATAGTTATGCGGCCTTGATAGATTTTTCCGATCTATTTATCACGGGGGATACGGGCCCTTTGCACATCGCCGGAGCGCATAAGGTTGCCAGATCAAAAACGTATACATTCAGGAATAAGACGGCCATTTTCTCAATTTTTGGAGCAACTCCGGCCCGTATTTATGGTTACGATTCTGAGCTCTCTGATTTTTTCCCGGCTAATCAAGAAGCGCCTTCACACGTCTATATTTCGGAGAGTCCATGTCGCAATGTCACCTGTATTAACAAAATGGCAAAAACGTGCAAAGCTGTGCATTGCTTTCAGTTTATAGACACCGAAAAAATTCTGTCTGATATATGTTCTTATTTAAGCGTTGTCAAAAACGGTTCACCTGAAGAATTGGAGACAGTCAACATTCTCTCACGATGATACCTTAAAGATAACCGGAAAAACAAGTGAAGACATTTTTACTATTGCTGCTGGTATACATTATGGGTTTCTTCACCGCCATTCCTATTGGGGCAACCCAGATCGAGATTGCCAAACGCTCCCTGAACAATCACTTTCGGGCTGCTTTGATGGTAGTGCTTGGTTCTGTTTCCTCTGATGTCATGTATGGGTTTGTCGCTTTATTTGGGATAGCGCCTTTTTTTGATAATCGCACTATAGTCGCTATCTTTGAGCTCATTGGTACCGTAATCCTCTGGATCTTGGCCTTTTTCACATTGAGACAAAGCGCTCAACCGCATCTCCTGGATCTTAACCGTTCTTTGCTGAAAAGCAGACGGCTATCTTTTGTGATGGGTTTCTCGCTTGCGATAACCAACCCCATGATGATTTTTTGGTGGCTCATTGGCGTTCAAATTGTGAGACATTTAAAACTCGTGGATACACTTACGCCGGCCATTTCCCTCTTATTTCTCTTTTTTGGGGGCCTGGGGCTCGCTACGTATTTAACAACGTTAGCCACGGTTTTGCATTGGGCCAAAAAATTTATCTCCAATAAAGCGATGCAAAAGGTCTATTTAGTACTAGGGGTTGTGCTTGTCCTGTTATCTATTTATTTTCTTATTAGTTCCTTAAAAGGCTTAGTTGGTTAGTTGTTTAAAGGGTTTCGGTCCGACCGCCGGACGCAAAAAGACGATGGCTGCCCATAAGAACGTCAAACCCGCAGAGCCACAACCTGAGAGGACGCGCGCACTGGCGCTCGGTGCCCTCGGCGTTGTTTTTGGGGACATCGGGACCAGCCCCCTCTATGCCCTTCGGCAATGCTTCTCTCCGGATTATGGCATCATGATCAGCCCCGAAAACGTCCTCGGTATCCTCTCGCTGATTTTCTGGGCGCTTATGATCATCATTTCCTTCAAGTACGTGGTGTTTGTCATGCGCGCGGACAACCACGGAGAAGGCGGCATCCTCGCATTGCTCGCACTTGTCGTTGGCAAGAAAAGTAACAGGAACAGGGTGCGGTACCGTCGCGTTCTGCTCGGTATCGGTATCTTTGGAGCAGCCCTCCTCTATGGCGACGGCATGATCACCCCTGCCATCTCAGTCCTCAGTGCAGTCGAAGGGATCAAGGTCGCTACACCCCTCTTTAACCATTATGTGATTCCCCTTACCATCGCGATCCTCTGTGCCTTGTTCCTCTTTCAACGGCGAGGGACGGGAGCCGTGGGGGCGGTATTCGGGCCCCTCATGCTCCTCTGGTTCGGTACCCTCGCCGTTCTTGGCTCACGGTGGATCGTGGTCGTTCCAGAAGTCCTCACGTCCATTAACCCATTATATGCGATGGATTTTTTCATGAGGAACCGGTTGACCGGCCTTTTCATGCTCGGCGCGGTCTTCCTCGTGGTAACGGGTGGAGAGGCGCTCTATGCTGACATGGGACATTTTGGCAAAAAGCCCATCAGGATGGGGTGGTTCGCTGTGGTGCTGCCAGCGCTACTCATCAATTATTTCGGTCAGGGGGCCCTGTTGCTCAGCAGGCCTGAGGCCTTGGCAAGTCCCTTCTATTATCTCGCGCCTCCCTGGGGGTTTTATCCCCTCGTATGCCTTGCAACAGCAGCAACGGTTATCGCCTCGCAGGCGGTGATTTCCGGTGCGTATTCGCTGACCCGCCAAGCCATGCAGCTCGGTTATGTACCTCGGCTTGAAATACGCCACTCTTCCCCCGAAGAGATCGGACAGGTCTACGTGCCCTGGGTGAACTGGGTCCTCTTGGCCGGAACGGTTGGGTTGGTAGTGGGTTTCGGTTCTTCAGCCAACCTGGCGGGTGCTTACGGAGTCGCTGTGGTGACAACAATGATTTTGACTACCATCTTGGCGTTCGCCTGTATGCGTCTATGCTGGGGTTGGAGCATGCTGAAGGCCGCGCCCCTGGCAGCGTGCCTCCTCCTCGTCGATCTCGCCTTTTTTGCGGCCAACATACCGAAGATCGGGCAAGGGGCCTGGGTCCCTCTTGCCATTGCTGCTATTGTTTATGTCTTATTCACCACATGGAAACGAGGCAGGACCCTTCTCAGGGAGCGGTTTCGCAAGGAACAAATATCGGTTGAAGTATTGTTGAAAGATTTAGCGGAACATCCACCGATTCGGACACCGGGGACTGCGGTCTTTCTGGATAGTAATCCTTCTGGCATCCCCCGCACCCTGGTTCACAATTTAAAACACAATAAGGTTCTACACGAACGCGTTATACTGTTAACGATCCTCAGCGAGGAAGTACCAAGAATTCCGTGGCCCGAGAAGCTTGAAATCCACGAGCTCGCACCGGACTTCTTCAGGATTATGGCGCACTACGGATTCATGGAGGAGCCCAACGTTCCGGCGATCCTCCGTTATGCAGAACGAGATGGGATGGAGTACAAGCCAATGGAGACGACATTCTTTTTAGGTCGCGAGACGTTGGTACTGAGTCGTTCGCGAGGGATGAACTACTGGCGGAAGTTACTATTTGCTCTTCTATCGAGGAACGCACAACAGGCAACTCTACACTTCGGTATACCACCGAACCGAGCGATTGAAATTGGTGCACAGGTTGAGATGTGAATATATGATTTGACGTTTATTATTAAAGGGTAATTTTTAAGATTTCATAGTAGTTACTTTATGAAGCAGATTTTCGACTAAAGACGAAAGGAACATAACAACACTGAGAACGACCTTCCAAGGAACACAATGATTTTACCCTCCCAGATGTCTGGTGATCCATGGCTCCATTAGAGACCCTTCTGAAAACATACGGTTATTGGGCTGTTTTAATAGGCACCTTTGCCGAAGGTGAGACCGTTTTGGTGTTGGGAGGTTTCGCCGCACACCGTGGATACTTGGCCTTGCCCTGGGTGATCCTGGCCGCGTTTGTTGGAAGCCTCATGGGGGACCAGCTATTCTTTTATCTGGGCCGCAAGCATAGCCAGTGGGTCCTAGCGAGGCGTCCTTCGTGGAAAGCCCGCGTTGATAGGGCTCATCAGCTCCTGGAACGATACCGAACCCTGATAATCCTTGGATTCCGGTTTATGTACGGGTTGCGTACGATAATACCTTTTTTTCTTGGTATGAGTTCGGTGTCGACAAGGAAATTCATTGTTTTGGATGTTATCGCCGCCTTTGTGTGGGCTGTGGCTGTTGGGACAGGAGGGTACCTCTTTGGCAATATTCTGGAAATTATACTGGGCGACATCAAGCACTATGAACTTCCCATTCTCGGGGCAATAGCTCTCATTGGCGTGTCGCTGTGGGCTTTGCACCGTTATCATTATTATAGAAAAATGAGCGGTGAGCGCCCCGAGCCAAGCAAACGGCCAGGATGCCCTTAGACATCGCGTCCTCGTGGAGTCTTAAGGGCGAGCCCTTCCATCAACTCCGTTTGGATCTCCTGGATCTCCAAAAGCCGCTGCCACTGATGCGTAAGGAGGTGGTCCATTTTTTCGTGCAGATTGCGAATCTCTAATTCCGCCTTGAGGTTTACCAGATAATCGTGTTGGGCGCTCAGGCGATCCTTGGACTCCTGGCGGTTTTGGCTCATCATAATGATGGGCGCTTGAATAGCAGCGAGACTAGAGAGGACCAAGTTGAGGAGGATGAAGGGGTAGGGATCAAATGGTTTCAAAATGAGTACGATGGAGTTGATGGCGATCCATACCAGGAGCACGGCACCAAAGATGGTGATGAAACGCCAGCTTCCACCGAATTCGGCAATTCTGTCCGCCAGGCGTTGTCCGAGCGTCAACTGTCCCTCAAATTCGACATTGACGTTTTTGGACAACAGTTCTTCCTCTCTGAGGCTCTTCATGACCTGTTCTTCTAATGCCGAAAGATCGCCCTTATCCGCTGCGAGAACGTCTTTGACATACTCCGTTCGGAAATAATTCAGGTCATCGAGACAGATGAAGCCATCAGAGGACCAGTCGGGATGTTGTTTCCGAATTATCTCAACGATGGAGTCACGGACCAACGCCCCTGGGAATACCTCGCTCAATGCCTTTCTTTTTTTGCAGATCTGGCAAATTGTTGTCTTTTCTGATTTTTTTGCCATCTTATCCTCCCTATCAATGTACTCTATTTCCAATAAGCATATATAACCTGATGATATAAGCTACCCTATTGCTAGAGTATCAAAAGCGCTTTGGGTGTCAAAGCAAAATTATGGAGTATGACCAGAAGCTTCAAGGAATATTTCGTTTATTCCCCGAGTCTAATAGTGTGATGTATTATGCACTTTTCAAAACGGTTGAATATGTTACAATATCAACCTGTTAGCCAAGGAGCGCGATATGACAAAAAAGGCATTTTTAATCCTGGGGTTGGCCCTCTTTCTTTTTGCCGGTCCCAGCACGGACGCCGTGGCCCAAGATGCCCGGTCCATCGTGCAGGCCAGTTTCGATCACTGGCGGGGCAAGGCCTCCGTCGCTACGGTGGCAATGATCATTCATCGCCCGGATTGGGAGCGACCCATGACCATCAAGGCCTGGACCAAGGGGGAGTCAGACAGCATCGTTATTGTCACAGCCCCTGCCAAGGACAAGGGCAACGGCACCCTCAAGCGGGGCAGGGAGATGTGGATGTATAACCCCAAGGTAAACCGGGTGATCAAGGTCCCGCCTTCTATGATGTCCCAGGCCTGGATGGGCTCGGACTTTTCCAATGACGATCTGGCCAAGTCCGACAGCATTCTCGATGATTACACCCATACCCTTATCGGCACCGAGACCCATGAAGGGAAAAAGGTATACGTGATCAAGTCGATGCCGAAACCAACTGCGCCGGTAGTGTGGGGGATGCAGCAACTCAAGGTCAGGGAAGATCATATTCTGCTGCAGGAGGAGTTCTACGATGAGGATCTCGAGCTGGTCAAGGCCATGACCGGATCTCAGATTCAGATGATGGGTGGCAGGCTCTTCCCCAAGGTGTGGAGGATGCAGAAGGCCGGTGTCGAGGATGAATATACCGAGTTGATCTACGAAGAGCTCGAATTTAGAGATGACCTGCCCGACAACCTCTTTACCCTCACCAATTTGAGGAACCCCAGACGATAGCGGCCATGTCCATCGACCTTAAAATGGCATGGCGGAACATCTGGCGACATCCTCGGCGGGCCATCTTGACTATGGCCGCCATCGCCTTTGCCACCCTGCTGCTGATCTTTATGTTGTCGTGGCAGTTCGGCTCCTATGACACCATGATCAACGCAGCGGTCAAGGTCCATACCGGGCACCTGCAAGTACAAGCCGAGGGATACAATGAGCAGCGTGCAATGCGGCTCGTGGTGCCTGATCCGGCCGCGGTCAGTCGCATCCTGGATGAGACTCCAGGGGTGGCCTCCTATGCCGCTCGCGCCTCCGCGTTCTCCCTGGTTTCTTCCAAGGAACGGACCTACGGCGTCGCCGTTATGGGGATCGACCCGGAGAGGGAGGCAGAGGTGACCACCCTCAAACAGTTGATCCGTCAGGGGAGCTATCTTTCAGAAAGAGACGCTGATCATGCCTTGGTAGGAGAGCTCCTGGCCAAGAATTTGCGCGTGGGCGTGGGTGATGAGTTGGTCCTCCTAGGGCAGGGGCGCGACGGCTCCATTGCGGCCACCGTGGTTCGGGTCAAGGGGATCTTCAGCTACGGCCAGGACGAATTCGACCGCAATGTTATCTATCTACCCCTCCCCTATTTTCAAGAGGTTTACAGCATGAGAGGGGCAGTCCACGAGGTGGCAGTCCTCTGCATCTCCCGCGAGGCAGTGCCGCGCATAAAGCAGGCCGTTGCAACCGGCATCAACAAGATAGATACAAAGAGCACACTGGTGGTCTTGGATTGGATGGAACTCATGCCCGGCCTGATCCAGAGCATTCAGATAGACCTGGTCAGCGGGCTCATCATGTACGTAATCTTGATCATTGTGGTGGCCTTCAGTATCTTAAACACCTTCCTCATGGTCATCTTTGAGCGGACGAGGGAGTTCGGTGTCTTTATGGCGATGGGCACGACGCCGGGGCGGTTGACCAGGCTGCTTTTGCTTGAGTCGACAACCCTGACCATGTTGGGCACCGTCATCGGTATCATTGCCGGAAGCTTGGTGACCTGGTATTTTCAGATACATGGCATCATTATCTCCGGCACATCAGAGATGATGCGTCAATATGGGTTGCCAGAGCGGATATATCCCCAACTCTCGGCCCTCTCCATCGCCGTCGGGGCGGGTCTGGTGCTGGTCATCACCTTGGTGGCTGCCCTGTATCCGGCCCTGAAGGTGCGGCGCCTGCAACCTGTGGAGGCGATGAGGGCGGTATAGAGAATAAAAGTTATCAGTAATCAGTGATCAATGATCAGTAATCGGTGGTCAGTAATCAGTGATGGGTAATTAGGTCAACAGTCAATTCTTAATAGTATTAAGAGGTATTACTCCATGTTTTTCCAATTAGGATGGCGCAACATTTGGCGGAATCGCCGCCGGACCCTGGTCATCTTGACCGCGGTCATCATCGGGGTCTGGAGCATGATCTTCTTGGGCGCCCTGATGCGGGGAATGGCCGACCAGTTTGTAAGCAACGGCATCAAAACCCTCACTGGACATATCCAGGTGCACCACCCGGGCTACCGAGACGACCCGGTCGTGGAAAACAGCATGCCCGATCCCTCAGTGGTAGAGGCCGCTCTCACCAAACGCCTGCCACCTGACGCCCAGTGGGCCCACAGGGTGAAGGTCGACGCCGTCGTGAGCAATGCCCGCCACTCAACCGGTGTCACCATGGTGGGCATTGACCCCCCCCGAGAGGCGGCCATCTCGTTCATCGGGGGTGCAATCACCGAGGGGCGTTATCTGGAGGATGACGACCCCTACGGCATTATGGTGGGCCAGGCCCTGGCGGACAAATTCGAGACCAAATTGGAACGCAAGCTAGTCCTTATGACCCAAGATACCGAGGGGGAGATAGCCTCCCGGGCCTTCCGCATCATCGGGATCTACCGGGCCGAGATAGAGGCAACCGAGAAGCAATTTGTTTTTGTCACCATGTCCGCGGCGCAGGAGATGCTGAAGTTACACAACGGCATCTCCGAGATTGCCATCCTCTTGCCCGTTCATGAAGCAGCGGACAAGGTGGCCGGCGCCCTGCGAACGGAGCTCCCCGCAGCCGAGTATGAAGTCAATACCTGGCAGGAGATCCTCCCCATGGTCACCGCCATCTTAAAGATATATGACTTTTTTATCTATATTTGGTTTTTGGTGGTCTTTATCGCTATGGGATTCGGCATCGTGAATACGGCGCTGATGGCCGTGTTTGAGCGGATCAGGGAGTTCGGGTTACTCAAGGCCCTCGGTATGAAGCCACGGTGGATCATTCAGGAGGTCATCATCGAATCGATTTATCTCCTCATCCTCGGTATAATCATCGGCAACGCGGCGGGCTTTTTGAGTGTCCTCGCCCTCTCCGCGAACGGCATCGACCTCTCTGCGCTCGCCGCCGGTACGGAATATTGGGGGATGTCCCGGGTGATCTACCCCGCCATCCTGGGTCAAGACGTCATCGTGGCCAACCTGGTGGTGTTCATCCTGGGATTGGTGGTAAGCTTGTATCCGGCCGTAAAGGCGGCTCGGTTCACCCCGGTCGAGGCCCTGGCACATACATGATCTGACAGCTCGTCGCTCACTGAAGGAGATACGTTATGGACATCGTGAAATGCACCAAGGTCAAAAAGACCTACCGACAAAACACGGTGGCAGTCAAGGCACTCGACGGCGTAAGCCTCTCCATCAAAAAAGGAGGATTTATCGCCATAGCCGGACCTTCAGGTTCTGGGAAGACCACCCTGTTGAATATCATCGGCGGGCTCGACTCTGCTGATTCCGGACGCGTGGTGGTGGATGGAAATGTTTTGACCGACATGACTCAATCGGAACTGGCCAAATTACGGCTGCGTAAGGTCGGATTCGTATTCCAGGCCTATAACCTCATTCCGGTCCTGTCGGCGCAAGAAAACGTCGAGTTCGTCATGCTCCTGCAGGGGATGTCCCCTGCTGAGCGCAGGGCACGGGCCCGGGGCATCCTGGATGATGTGGGGCTTGGAGGGATGTACGATAGGCGCCCTGCCGAGCTCTCCGGCGGGCAACAGCAGCGGGTGGCTGTGGCCCGGTCTATAGTATCCGATCCATCCATTGTTCTGGCGGACGAGCCTACTGCCAATCTCGATTCCAAGACCGGCGCCAGTCTTCTTGAGATCATGGAGGAGATGAATGAGAAAAAACAGGTCACCTTCATCTTTTCCACCCACGACAAGATGGTCATGGACTTTGCCCACCGGCTTATCTATCTCAGAGACGGCCGTGTTGTGGAGGATCAAACCAGGAAACGGTGAAGTGAAACAGTCAGTTTTCTGCACAGTAAAAGAGGAGAAGCCCCTACGACTTTTAAAAAGACCTTCATAATTATTGGATTACTGCTCGCAGGGATTTCTCTTTTTACCACGGTGCCGCATCATTCATGGGCATCATCTGATGATCTCCATCAATCCGCAACTACTGCTTCCGACAGTCAGACAGAACCCTGGTACAAGAAGATCGAGTGGGAGTGGGGCGGGCACGTCAAGGTGCGAGGAGGCATCTCATGGGCCGACGAGGAGTCGTTCTTCCAGCCTGTGGGTACCGGTCCGTTCTATGATGGCTATGCCGAGGCCCGGCTCACGGGTAAGCTCTACCTCGGGAAGTGGGGGTATTTCGAGGCCCATCATGAGACCATTCTTTCAGGGGGGGATACGCGGCGCACGCTGAATGAGTTGCAGCGCCTCTATCCCTCTCTCTTCACCACGGGCCTCATGATCCCTGGTCCCCTGAATGACGATCGCCGCCTCATGAACTTGACCTGGACCATCCATGAAGACGACCAGTCTATCCTCTACAATCGGTTTGACAGGCTCTCCCTGACCCTCCTGCCGAAGTGGGGTGCCGTCACCATCGGCCGGCAGGCGGTGACGTGGGGCAACGGCCTGATCTTTAACCCCATGGACCTCTTTAACCCCTTTGCGCCCACGGACATTGAGCGGGATTATAAGATCGGCGATGACCTCGTGTCAGCCCAGGTCTCCGCAGGCACAATCGGCAACTTCCACTTCCTGTACGTCCCGCGGAGGGACCCGATGAGGGGCACGGTGCAATGGAACCATTCCTCGCTGGCCGGTAAGTTTCATGTGGCCTGGGGCACGACAGAGTTTGACATCATGGCTGCGAAGCACTATGAAGATGCGGTCTTCGGCATCGGCAGCACCGGGTACCTGGGGGGCGCGGCCTGGAGAATAGATGGTATATGGACGATCCTGAATAATACAAAGGGCAAGGACTACTATTTCTCCCTCGTGGCCAATATGGATTACTCCTGGGCCTGGTTTGGCAAGAACTTCTACGGGTTTGTGGAGTTCTTCTACAGCGGCATAGGCGAAGATAACTATACCGAGGCATTATTCGATCAGGATATTCTCGAACGCATGGCCCGGGGAGAGCTGTTTACCTTAGGAAAAACATATCTCAGCGGTCACCTCAGGGTGGAGCTGCATCCCCTGTTCAATTGCTACCTGACGGTGATCAATAACCTGGCTGATCCCTCAGGGGTGGTTCAACCTCGGGCTGTCTGGGATGTGTTGCAGGATGTCCAGGTCACCGTGGGGGCCAATATCTACTATGGCCGCGAGGGTAGCGAATACGGCGGGTTCAGGATTCCTTTTACCCCCTTCGTGGCGAGGGGGAATGACAGCGCCTTCCTCTGGGTGACCTACTATTTTTGAAGCGTTTCCCTATTTTACGCAGATTCCCTCAGTCAGATTGAAGCGAGCCGACTATTTTTCAGATCGCCCCGGGAATTTTTTATAGATATAAACCCGCCGGTCCTTCCGTAGCACTTCTGCTCGTTGATTAATGTGATTAAAACGGTGCTTCAACTCATAAAAGCCGTGCCACCAGGCATAATCAGGTGCCATCATGGCGGCACCCATCCGAGCCCTGCGCCCTTCATGGTGCCAGAACTCATAAAATTCCCATTCGAGCTCTTCATCAAAATAGCTTTGATTTGAAAGAAGGCCGGACTTGTAGAGGGAATCGATCAATCCCTTTATCGGCTTATAGTATTCTTCGTTGTAATTGCTCACCACCTGATCCAGGTTCGAGAAATGGGCGTCGGTCCACGTCTGCGCATGGCACTGCAGACATACCGTTTTCATCTTCTCCCGTTCGGCCTTCCAGTCTGTCTCAGCGGGAAAGGGCTGGAATGCCTCCGGCCGGATGGTCAACGGGACCTGCAGCTCCCATGCAAGCCGCTCCGTAACGTCGTGCGTTGCGGGGACGTCGACGGCAGGGGACATATGACACGCCGCACAGGTGGGGGCGCGATAATCCGTCCCCGCTTGCCAGCGCCCATCGTCAGGCCGCCAGTTCCAGGCGTGACCCTCGGCATGGTAGATAGTTCCGTGCTTGGATTCGTTGTAGATCTCGATCTGGGGGTGATCCGGCCCGAGATGACACTGGTCACATGCCTCGGGTTTCCTCGCTTCTACTAATGAAAATTTATGCCTGGTATGGCAGCTGCTGCAACTACCGAGGCTGCCGTCCGGATTTTTTCTGCCCACGCCGACATTGGGCCACACCCCCGGCACGGGTTTGCCATCGCTGACCTTTACCTCGGTGCCATGACAGGCATAACATCCTGTTGTGCGCTCGATGGCGTTGTTCATGCCGTCATTGAGCCAGCGATCAACCTTCCACATGATCTCGAGGGTATGCGCGTGTTTGCTCTTTGCGTACTGCGCTGCTTCCTTCGCGTGGCACCCACTG
>Ga0307435_1000969_pt1 | contig 12307 bp, 12 predicted proteins | sample SalMarWE160470MG_FD_202164 | JGI IMG/M metagenome (GOLD analysis project Ga0307435, IMG submission 202164) | Salt marsh sediment microbial communities from the Plum Island Ecosystem LTER, Massachusetts, United States - WE1604-70 | ecosystem: Environmental > Aquatic > Marine > Intertidal zone >... | reverse complement strand
CCGCGCCATGGCCGGCGCGGATGCCGCGGCGATCGGCGAATCACTCGGGGTGGGCGAGGGCAGGGCATCGGACTGGATCGCGCAGGCCCGCCGGCTCCTCGGTTGAATCGGGCCCCTTCCGCCGTCCGGTTCGTCGAATCGCCGTATCGATCCGACCCGGACGAGCTGGCGATCCTGCTCCCGGAGGAGCCCGCCTTCCGTTCCCGCCAGCTGCGGGACTGGCTCTACCGGTCCCCGGTGCTGGAGGCGTCGGCGATGACCAACCTGCCGCGCCGGATCCGGGCCGGGCTGGCGGACCGGCTCTGGCCCTTCTCGGTCGAGATCGAGCAGTCCGCCGACGGGGGGACCACTCGCAAGTGGCTCTTCCGGGGCCGGGACGGCGCCTCGATCGAAGCGGTGTTGATGGGTTACCCGCGGCGGGCCACCCTCTGCCTCTCCTCCCAGGCGGGATGCGCCATGGGCTGCACCTTTTGTGCTACCGGCCAGTTCGGGTTCGAGCGGCATCTCGACGCCGGGGAGATCGTGGCCCAGCTCGCCTACGCCGAGGCGCACCTGAGGAGCAACCCGCTCCACACCGGCCCCACCAGGGTCACCAACGTCGTGTTCATGGGCATGGGCGAGCCGCTCGCCAACTACGCCCACCTGCGTGAAGCGCTGCGCCGCATGATCGAGACCATGGGCCGCTCCGCCCGCTCCATCACCGTCTCCACCGTCGGGGTCGTTCCCGGCATCCTGCGGCTCGCCGAGGAGCCGTGGCCCGTCAACCTCGCCGTCAGCCTGCACGCCGCCGACGACGAGCTGCGGTCCCGCCTCGTCCCCCTCAACGACCGCTACCCGCTCGCCGACGTCGTCGCCGCCGCCCGCACCTACTTCGCCGCCAAGGGCCGCCGGCTGTCGATCGAATGGACCCTCATCGACGGCGTCAACGACTCGGTCGACCAGGCCGGGAAGCTGGCCTTCATCGCCCGCGACCTGCGGGCCCACGTCAACGTCATCAACCTCAACCCGACGCCGCTGTCCGCCCAGCGGCCCGCCGCCGGCGCCACCGTCGACGCCTTCGTGGCGGCGCTGCGAGACCGCGGCGCCAACGTCACCTTGCGTGACACCCGGGGCCGGGACATCGACGCCGCCTGCGGCCAGCTCCGCCTCCGTGCCGCCGAGGACGCCGCCCCGGCGGCGATGCTGCCGGCCCCCACCCTGCCCGTCCCGAACACGTCCGAGGAGGCCCCATGAGACTCGAGCCCCGAGACCAGGCCCCCGATTTCACCCGTCCCGACCAGGACGGCACCCCGGTGTCGCTGACCGACTACGCCGGGTCCCCGCTGGTCGTCTACTTCTACCCAAGGGCATTCACCCCGGGGTGCACCACCGAGGCCTGCGACTTCCGTGACCGCCACGAGCGCTTCACCTCCGCCGGCTACGCCGTGCTCGGGGTCAGTCCCGACCCGGTGGAACGCCTCGACCATTTCCGCCGCAAGCACGACCTCCCGTTCCCTCTGCTCAGCGACGAGGACCACACGATGGCGGAGGCCTACGGGGCGTGGGGCGTCAAGAAGAGCTACGGCCGCGAGTCCCATGGACTGACCCGGTCGACCTTCGTCATCGGCGCCGACGGGCGGGTCGAGCACGCCTGGTACGGGGTACGGGCCAAAGGCCACGCCGCCCGGGTGGAAGCGGAGATCGGCGCCTGATCGGGGAGCGTCCCGGTTCCGGTACGATCCCTCGCATCGGCGACCCGGCGAGTTTGAACTCAAAAGGAAGAGGGAATGTACCGAACACCCGAATGTCGTCGGCAAGGTACAGGAGCGTGAAGTGAAGCCAATCCGCAAGGCGATCTTCCCCGTGGGGGGTCTGGGAACGCGATTCCTGCCCGCCACCAAGGCACTCCCCAAGGAGATGCTCCCGATCGTGGACAAGCCCCTGATCGAGTACGCGGTCGAGGAGGCGCGCGCTGCAGGGATCGAGGAGATCATCTTCGTGACGGGCCGCGGCAAGTCGGCGATCGAGGACCACTTCGACGCCCACGCCGAGCTGGAGGACGTGCTGCGAGACCACGACCGGCACGACATGCTCGAGGAGATCCGCCTCTCCCAACCCGAGCCGGGCCAGATCGTCTACGTCCGCCAGATGGAGCCGCTGGGACTGGGCCACGCCGTCTGGTGCGCCCGCTACCTGGTCGACGACGAACCCTTCGCGGTGCTGCTCGCCGACGACCTCATCCTCTCCGAGCGCCCCTGCCTCGTCGAGATGGTCGAGGCCTACGAGCGCCACGGCGGCAACCTCGTCGCTCTCATGGAGGTCCCGCCGCAGGACACCTGCCGCTACGGGGTGATCGCTCCGGGAGAGGACGACGGCCGCCTCGTCGAGGTGCTGGATCTGGTCGAGAAACCCCAACCCGAGGCCGCCCCCTCCAACCTCGCCATCGTGGGCCGCTACATCCTCCAGCCCGCCATCATGGACCATCTCGGCCTCGGCGTCGTCGGCGCCGGCAACGAGATCCAGCTGACCGATTCGATGGTGAAGCTGATCGGCAACGGGCCGTTCCACGGGCTGCGCTTCTCCGGCACCCGCTTCGACTGCGGCACCAAGGTCGGCTTCCTGGAGGCGAACGTGGCGTTCGCCCTGCAACGAGGCGACATGGCGGCCGAGGTCCGCACCCGGATCACCCGCATCCTCGACGAGTTCTGACCACCTCCACTCCCGGCCGCGGCACCGTGCCCGGGGCATCGAGTTCGGGAAGAGCCGCCACATCGAGTACGTTGACCGCGAGAGGCCCGCGACCGCGAAAGGAAGCTCCGCGAGATGACCAAGCTGCACGACCTCCACCGCCAGGGGCAATCCGTCTGGCTCGACTACATCCGGCGTGACCTCCTCGTCAGCGGCGAGCTGGCAAGGCTCGTCGACCGGGGAATCAGGGGCCTCACCTCCAATCCGACCATCTTCCAGCAGGCGCTGGCCAAGTCCTCCGAGTACGACGCTCAGATCGCCGAGATCCTGGCGGCGGATCCCGCCGCCGAACCCGCCGTCGTGTTCGAGAAGCTGGCGATCGCCGACATCCAGGACGCCGCCGACCTGCTGCTCCCCGTCTTCGAGGACAGCAACGGCGCCGACGGCTTCGTGAGCCTCGAGGTCTCGCCGCACCTGGCGGCCGACACCGCCGGCACCATCGCCGACGCCCACCGGCTGTGGAACGAGGTGGCGCGGCCCAACCTGATGATCAAGGTCCCCGCCACCCCCGAGGGGATCCCCCCCATCGAGGAGTTGATCGCCGCCGGCATCAACGTCAACGTCACCCTCATGTTCTCGCTGGAGAACTACGAGAACGCGGCCCAGGCCTACCTGCGCGGGGTGGCGCGGACCCAGAACCCGTCCGGGGTCGCCTCGGTCGCCTCCTTCTTCGTGAGCCGGGTCGACTCCAACACCGACGCCGCCCTCGAGAAGGTGGGTTCCGCCGAGGCTCTGGCGCAGCGAGGCAAAGCGGCGGTGGCCAACGCCAAGCTCGCCTACCGTCGTTACCGCGAGCTGTTCGAAGGGCCCACCTTCGCCGCCGCCGCCGAGCAGGGCGCCCGCCCCCAGCGGACCCTGTGGGCCAGCACCTCCACCAAGAACCCGGAGTACCCGGACCTGCTCTACGTCGAGCCGCTGGTCGGACCCAACACGGTCAACACCATGCCACCGGCCACCATCGACGCCTTCCTCGACCACGGCGAGATCGACCCCGAAGCCCTCACCACCGACGTCGACACGGCCCGCGCCGACATCGAGGCGCTGGCGGAGCTGGGGATCGACTTTGACCAGATCACCGCCGATCTCCAGGTGGAGGGGGTGCGCAAGTTCGCCGACTCCTACGACGACCTGCTGGCGACGGTCGCCGAGAAGATGGCGGCGATCCGGCCATGAGCGTCGACGTCGACCTGGCGGCGGGATCCCACCAGGCCGCGGTGGCGACCCGCCTCGCGGCGTGGCAGGACGCCGGGTTCGCCCGGCGGCTGTGGGATCACGACCCGACCCTGTGGCGGCCCGCCGGCACCCCGGAGATCACGAACCGCCTCGGTTGGCTGACGCTGCCGGAAACGATGCCCGCGGAGGTCGAGACGCTCCGGTCGTTCGGGGCCGAGCTCGCCACCGAACAGATCCGGCATGCCGTCGTGCTCGGCATGGGTGGTTCGAGCCTCGCCCCCAAGGTGTACCAGGCCACCCTCGGCAACGCCCCCGGTCATCCCGAGCTGCTCGTGCTCGACTCGACCCATCCGGCGGCGGTGGAGGCCGTGAGCGTGGCCGTCGACCCGCGCCACACCGTCTTCATCGTCGCCTCCAAGTCGGGGGGGACGCTGGAGACGCTGTCGTTCTTCCGCTACTTCTGGGCACGCACCTCCGCAGTGGTGGAGACACCGGGTCGCCACTTCGTCGCCATCACCGATCCCGGCACCTCCCTGGCGGAGCTGGCCGCCGAGCGCGGGTTCCGCCACACGTTCCTGGCGACCCCGGACGTCGGGGGGCGCTACTCGGCGCTCACCATGTTCGGCCTGGTCCCGGCCGCCGCCATCGGGGCCGACGTCTCCGCCCTACTGGCGGGCGCCGCCGCGGCCGCCGCCGCCTGCGGGCCGGAGGTGGACCCGGCCGCCGATCCCGGCCTCCGCCTCGGCGCCGCGCTCGGCGAGCTCGCCCTCGCCGGTCACGACAAGGTCACGTTCCTCGCGGCGCCGGAGCTGTCCGCCTTCCCGTCCTGGATCGAGCAGCTCATCGCCGAATCGACCGGCAAGGAGGGCAAGGGCATCGTGCCGATCGTCGGTGAGGAGCCGCGCGACCCGTCCGAGTACGGCGACGACCGGTTCTTCGTGGAGTTGTCGCTCGGCATCCCCGAACCTGGTCCCGCCGCCGCCCTAGCGGCGGCCGGTCATCCGGTGGCGAGGATCACCCTCGCCGACCGGAACGACCTCGGCGCCGCCATGTTCCTACTCGAGGTGGCGGTGGCCGCGGCCGGAGCGGTGCTCGACATCCAGCCCTTCGACCAGCCGGACGTCCAGGTCGCCAAAGACTTCGCCAAGCAGGCGATGGCAGGCGACCTCGACACCTCCGGCATCGTCGAGATCGACGCCCTCGGCCCGGACCTGGCCCCGGCGGTGACCGAGTGGGCGCACACGGTCGAGACAGGCGACTACGTCGGCATCCAGGCGTTCCTCGCCCCCACCACGGCGACGAGGCGAATCCTCACCGCGGCCCGGGAGGCGCTCGGGAGCGCACGAGGGGTCGCCACGACGCTCGACTTCGGCCCCCGCTTCCTGCACTCGACCGGTCAGCTCCACAAGGGAGGCCCGAATCGTGGCGTGTTCCTCGAAGTCGTCGATCGTCCGGCGCCCCACATCGACATCCCGGAGACCGACTACGACTTCGGCACCCTGGTGACGGCACAGGCGCACGGTGACAACCAGGCCCTACTCGACCGGGGACGGCGGGTGCTGCTGGTGAACGTAGGCGACCGGGTGGACGACGGCCTCGACGCCGTGCTCGCCGCGGTCGAAGCGGCGGTGCGCTGAACCTGGGAGGCGCCGGCTAGTCCTTGCCGGCCCGCCGCACGACCAGCGAGAAGGTGCTGCGCCCTTCGTGCTCGTAGTCAAGGTGCCCGCCCATCAACTCGGCGAGGCGCCGCGACACGGCGAGCCCCAGCCCGATCGAACCGGCGACCACCCCCTGGTGCGCCCCCTCGAACGCCTCGAAGATCAGCTCCCGCTTGTCGTCGGGGACACCCTGCCCGTCGTCGCCCACGACGACGGTGACCTCGTCCGGTGCGGCGGCGATCTCGACCTCGATGTGCGGCCCGCCGTAGCGGATGGCGTTGGTGAGCAGGTTGCGCACGATCTGGCGGAAGCGGACCGGGTCGACCAGGCCGGTGGCGGCGGTGTCGACCACCCGGATCCGCTCCCGGTCGGCCCGCGGCATGGCGGCCACGACACCCCACACCTCGGGCAGGAGCGGAGTGGGGGCGAGCTGGACCTGGATCTTGCCGAGGTCGGCCCGGGCCGCCACCAGCAGGTCCTCGATAAGGTCGCGCATGTCGCGGCTCTGCTCGAGGATGAGCCCCAGGAACTCGTCGATCTCCTCCGGCGAGAAGCTCTGCCACCGTTCGGCCAGCTCCTGGGCCATCCCGGCGACGACGGTGAGCGGGGTCCGCACCTCGTGGGACACGGAGGCGATGAACTCGTCCTTCGATTCCACCATCGTTTCGAGCTGCCGCCGGCCGGCATCGCCTTCGATGGCGGCCGCCAGCACCGTGGTCACCGCCAGCAGGTAGCTGTCGTCGTCTGCGGTGAACTCGTGGCGGTCGTTGCGGCCGATGACGAGGGCCCCGAGCCGCCCGTCGCGGCCGCAGATCCCCAGGTTGGCGGCGCGCACCGAGGTGCCGTCGACCTCGATCGTGTCGAAGGCCACCGACCCGCACACGGCGGATGCCGAGTCGAGATGCTCGGCGAGGCGGACCGCGGCTGCCGTGTCGGTCATGGCGATGGCGGCGGGGGCGCCGGGCCGGCTCTGTAGGAAGATCGCCGCCACGTCGACATCGAGCACCCGCACCACCTGGAGCACCGCCTCGTCGAACAGGCAGTCCAGCTCGGCCCGACTCAGGGCGAACCGCCCCAGGCCGGCGATCGACTCCTGCTGACGAACCCGAGCCTCGATCTCGAGGTGGGCGTTCCATCCGGCGGTGATGTCGACCAGGGAGCCCTCGAAGAGCATATCGTCGCCGCTGCCGACGGTGTGAGCGGTGTCCCGGATCCAGATGAGGCGGCCGTCTGCGGTGCGCAGACACGTCGCATCGGTGGCGCTGCGGCCGGTCGCCACCAGCTCCGAGACGAGATGGTCCCGCTCCCCCGGCTCGAGGTAGAAGTCGACGGCGTTGCGCCCGATGAGGTCCTGGGGATCGTCGCAACCGAGAAGGGAGGCCAGCGCCGGATTGGCGTCGACGATCACACCGTCGGGCCGGCTCCGGTACTGCGCCACCGGCATCCGCTCGAACAGCGTGCGGTACCGCTCCTCGCTGGCGCGCAGCGCCTCTTCGGTCTCGTGGCGGGCGGTGACGTCGTGGATCTGCACGAGGATCAGGGGTGGGCCGTCCCACACGGCCGGCAGCAGCGAGGCGTTGGTGAGCCCGACGATGCGGCACCCGTCGGGACCCCGAAACTCCATCTCGGCCCGGAGGCAGCGCTGGTCACCGGCGACGGCCGCCGCGACGAAACGGGCAAGCCGATCGCGGCCCTCCGGCTCGATCAGCGACGTCCACTCGCCGCCGGCGACGATGCCGCCGAGCAGGTCGGTCGCAGCGGCGTTGGCCATCGCCACCACCCCGTCCGGATCCATGACCAGCGACGGGATCGGTGAGGAGGAGAGGGCCGCCTCGAAGACGTCGGCCGGCAAGGCGGGGCGGGCCGCGGCGTGGCGGGCCGCGGCGTGGCGGTGGAACGGTGTCATGGTTGAAACCCGGCGGGAGAAAGCTCCGCCGTGAGGGCTGCCCGCACGCTCGTCCGCTGCCGTGAGGCCACGTCACCGATGCGAGCACGCCACCGCAACCTGGATTCGATGTGGAACCTCACAAGGTAGAGGTATCGGCCCCGGCGCCGGATAGCTTGAAGGCGCGAAATGGGAAATTCGGGCGCCGCCGTGAAACGTCCGAAGACCTCAATCGTCGAGGTAATCCCCGGCCTCGAGGTGGAGGGCCCGCAACGAGAGGGCCACGTCGCGCAGGAAGAAGACCAGCGACACCAGGATCAGGACGATCGCCAGGGTGAACAGCACGTACCCGGGGACCCTCAGATCCCAGTCGAACACCAGCATGACCAGCAGCACGGGGATGATGAGACAGGCCGCGATGAGGCCGCCGACGAGGGCGCCGATCGAGGACCGGAGCAGAGCGCTGCGCCGGTAGAGGATGCGAATCTGCTCCCGGCGCCGATCGGTCCCGAGGATCGCGTCGCCGTCGAGTTGCTCCACCAGGAAGCGGGTCCGGTCGATGGTTCGGCCGAGGCGGTTGGTGAACGTCAGGAGCAGCAGCCCGACGCCGGAGATCAATGCCACCGGGGTGATCCCGGTCTGCACGAATTGGGTGAACGTCTCGGTCACGACGATGTGACACTACGGGCACGCCGGAGCGGCGGAACTCGGCGGAGGGGAAATCGGCCTGCTTCCTGTCGTCGCCGGCAGGTAGGTTGGTCCACCATGGGAACTCGATACTTCACCCCCAAGCTGTTCACCTTCCTCCAGGATCTCGCCCATCACAACGACCGGGCCTGGTTCAAGGCCAATCAGGACGCCTACGAGGAGCACGTCCGGGAACCGGCGCTCGAGTTCATCAACGACTTCGCCGCCCACCTGTCCCGCATCTCCCCCCACTTCGTCGCCGACTCGCGCAAAGTCGGCGGCTCCCTCTTCCGGATCCAGCGCGACACCCGGTTCGCCCGCGACAAGACGCCGTACAAGGAGAACACCGGCATGCAGTTCCGCCACGTCCGGGGCAAGGACGTGCACGCCCCCGGCTTCTACCTGAACATCGAGCCCGCCGAGTGCTACATGGGCATCGGCCTGTGGCGCCCCGAGAGCAAGGTGGCCCAGGCGATCCGGCACCACATCCACGAGCATCCGGCGGAATGGAAACGGGCGTCACGGGGTAAGCGCTTCACCGACGTCTTCACCGTGACCGGCGATTCCTTGAAGCGGGCGCCGCGGGGCTTCGACGAGGACCATCCCCTCATCACCGATCTGAAACGCAAGGACTTCATCGCCTCCACCCGGCTCACCCAGGGCCAGATCGTCTCCGACCACTTCCTGGAGGACTTCTCCGGCAACTGCAAGCGGGCCGCCCCCTTCATGCAGTTCCTCTGCGAAGCCATGGACCTCCCGTTCTGATCCCGGGCGCCGTTCCGCCCGTGGCGATCCTCGCCGCCCCGGCGCCCGCCGTGTCAAGAATGCGAGCTCCGGCGGTGTGTCTTCGGGTGTGATCGTGAAGGAGATCCTGCCCGGAGGGGAAGACCGTGAATCCACCGACACCGGTGCTCGTTAGCTTGGGCGACCCGAGCACCGGAACCATCGAGCCCACCATGAGACGCACTACCAGCCACACCCGCCTCAGCCCGGCCGGACCCGAGGTGGTGTTTCGCAACGACTACGCCCGGCTGGTGCGCTCCCTCGCCCTCATCGCCGGCGACGTCGAAGAGGCCTCCGACGCCGTGCAGGAAGCCTTCATCCAGGCCTGCCTCCACTGGCGCCGGATCGGCCGCTACGAGGACCCCGTCGGCTGGATCCGGCGGGTCGCCATCAACCGGCTCAAGAACCGCCACCGCTCCCTGCGGCGCCGCGACCGGGCCGTCGCCCGCCTCGTCCCACCGCCGCCGCCCGCCGACCCGGACACCGGAATCGACGTGATGGCGGCGCTGCGGACTCTCCCGGAGCGGCAACGCACCGCCGTGGTGCTCCACTACTTCGAAGGTCTCACCACCCCCGAGATCGCAACTGCCATGAACCTGTCCGAAGGAGCCGTGGGATCGCACCTGCACCGCGCCCGCGCCGCGCTGCGCCGCCATCTGGAGGTGTCGTGATGTCGATCGACAGCCAACTCGAGCGTGTCCTCAACGCCGCCGCCCCCCCGGTCGACGACACCGAGGTGTGGGAACAACTCCAGCCGCAGATCCGGCGGGCCCGGCGCCGTCATCGAGTCCAGCTCGGGCTCGGCGCAGGGGCGGCCGCCGCTGCAGTGGCGATCGTCGCCGTCGGGGTGCTCGGGGCCCCACCGGCGACCCGGGAGAGCGGCCCGGCCACCGGGCCCGTCCTGGAGGCGACCACCACGGTTCCCACCACCGGGGACGACGCCACCAAGACCACCGAGCCCGAGACGCCCGGGTCCGTGGCCGTGCCCGTCGACGGGGCGCTCGACGCCGTCGACGCTTGGATCCAGGCGCTGGCGGCCGGCGACGCCGACGCCGCCTGGGATCTACTCAGCATCTCTTCCCAAGCGACGAACGGCCGCGACGGATTCGACTCCGCCTTCACCGAGCTGGAGGAAGGCTTCGGCTCGTGGGGGAACGCCACTCCCGCGCTGAGCGGGGAACCGATCGAGATCGGCAGGGTGCCGGCCGTGCTGGTGGCGATCAGCGGCACCCGCACCGTCGAGGGCATGGTCGAGGACGCCATCTCGGTCCTCCCCGCCGTGTTTGAAGACGGTGCCTGGAGGGTCGAGTGGTACCTCCCCGCCGTCGACGGCTTCGCGCCGTCGCCCCGCCCCGAGTCGAGTGTTCCCTTCTCGCCGACCGGACCGGTCGAGTGGACCGGAACCGGCGACGGCGTCAACCTCCTCCTCGTCGACGGTGAACCGGTCTCCGGCCTGGAGGAGGTGCCGGAGGGTGGCGGGCAGGCGCACGTCACCTGGGTGCCGCCCGAGCCGCTCCCGGCCGGCGGGCACTTCCTCAGCTTCGTCGCCGGCCGGCACCGTGGCCCCATCACCGTCCTCACCATGCCCGTCTTCGTGGCGGAGGCGGCGGACTGAGATGTCCGCGAGCCGCCCCCCGATCTCCTAGGCTCCAGCGGGTCATGGGAATCCTGCGGCGCCGCCCCGGCAAGCTCACCGGCATCGCCGGCTCCCTGTCGGGCCGCCACGTCCTCGTCACCGGGGGCGCCGGCGTGGTCGGCGGCGGCATCGTCCGGGTCCTGGCGGAGGCCGGAGCCGACGTCACCGTCACCGATCTCGACCAGCAGGCCCTCGATCGGCTGGTCGCCGCCGAAGCCGACGCGGCAGGGACCGTCGTCGGGGCCCTCTCCGACGTGCGGGACCCGGCCGCCATCACGGCGCTGCTCGAAGGCCTCGATCAACCCCTCGACGGGCTCGTCAACAACGTCGGCCTCGACCCCTACCCTCGCGAGCCGCCGGACCTCGACACCGACACGATGCGCACGGTCTACGAAACCAACGTGCTCGGCCCCCTCACCCTCACCCGGGAAGTGCTGGAGCGTTTCCGCCGGCGGGAGAAGCCGGCCTCGATCGTGTTCATCACCTCGATCCACCAGGCCGTGCTGCGCCGCCAACCCGGCTACAGCGCCACCAAGGCGGCGCTCGCAATGGCGATGCGGGAGCTGGCCCTCGACGCCGCCCCCACCGGAATCCGGGTCAACGCGGTGGCGCCCGGGCACGTGGCGGTCGGGCGGCGGGGCAATCCCGTCTACAGCCGGGGGGCGCCGCTCGGCGAGGTGTCCCTCCACCCCGTCGAGATCGGCAAGGCGGTGTGGTTCCTGCTCAACGACGACCTCGCCGCCGGCATCACCGGCGCCACCGTCACCGTCGATCGCGGCATGTCGCTGGTGACCCCCCACTGGTAGCCCATTCTGGGGTGGGCATATCAGGATGCCCTGCTACATTGAGTGGCCGGTAGTGGACAATGCTGCATCGCAGGAATGGTGTGCTGAATCAATGGACCAGGATCGAGCGCTCAAGGTGAATGCACCTGCCGTCATCGGCGAGGTGATCGACGATGACGTGGTGCTGATCAACTTCGACACCGGTACGTACTACCTCCTCGGCGGATCCGGAGCGGAGATCTGGCCCCTGCTGGAACGGGGGGCCACCCCCGCCGCCATCGAGGCCCGGTTGCGCCAGGCCTACGGGCTCGGCGACGGGGACATCCGATCCGACCTCGACCGCTGGCTCGGCGAGCTGCTCGCCGAGAACCTCGTCGCCGGCGTCGATGCCGTACCGGCCGGGGAGCCGGAGCCTGCCGCTCTCGAGGCGGCCGGCGACTATGCACCCCCGACGGTGTCCCGTTTCGACGACATGCAGGAGATGCTCCTGCTCGACCCGATCCACGACGTCGCCGACGCGGGATGGCCGCACCGGCCGGCAGATCCCCGCTGATCCGGGGAGGCGCAATGCGCGCGGAGGGTTCCGAGCGGGCCACCTCCACCGCGGAGGCGTTCTTCGCGGCGGTGTGGGACGCCGGAGCCGGCGCCGTCACCCACAGCGTCCGGCTCACCGGTCACCGCATCGACCTCACCTTCTCCCCCGATCTCGAACCGCGGCTCATGCCGGCTCTCGCCCACCTGAAGACCGAATCGCAGGGCGAGACGGCGCTGCAGGTACGGGCGTGGGACAGCCACTCGGGCGGCACCCCCCTCCCCGCCACTCCCTGGAACCGTGCCGACTACCCCGACGGCGGCGAGATCCGAGGCCCCGACACCGCCAGTATCTCCATCGCCTACCGGTTCGACCCCGGCGCCCTCAGCCTTTTCGACCGGGAGACGGGGAGAGCGGTGTTCTGGATCGACTCGGCCGACA
>Ga0307435_1000968_pt1 | contig 12313 bp, 9 predicted proteins | sample SalMarWE160470MG_FD_202164 | JGI IMG/M metagenome (GOLD analysis project Ga0307435, IMG submission 202164) | Salt marsh sediment microbial communities from the Plum Island Ecosystem LTER, Massachusetts, United States - WE1604-70 | ecosystem: Environmental > Aquatic > Marine > Intertidal zone >... | reverse complement strand
TTTGCCCTCTTCATCACAGATCTTTAATTCCAGGTTTTTAACTATTCTTCCGGAGGATCCCATTTTATGATTAAGCGGATTATTGGAAGAGATTACAGGAGAAGCTTCCGAGAGTCCGTATCCCTGGTACATGGGTAAACCAACGGCATAGAAGAACTTCTGCAGTTCTATATCGAGAAGGGCCCCTCCTCCTATAAAGAACTTAAGCCTGCCACCCAGGCCTTCCCTGATTTTACTGAACATCAGCTTACTGAACAAATAGTATAATGGCTTTAAAAGGATTTTTATACCCTTTCCCCTGTTCCGGCCATTCCCGTTGTATATATATGCGAGGTTAAGGCTGAAGCTGAATATCTTTCGCACCAGATGCCCTTTCTCGCGTATGCCTTTTTCAATATTTTTTCTGAAATTTTTAGCAAGTGCAGGTACGCTCAGAAGAAAATGGGGACCTGTCTCTTTTATGTTCACAGGAATATTTCTTATGGATTCAGTTGGTGTTTTGCCGACATGAGTCGAAGACATGCTGGCGCCGCAGGACATTAATGTATAAATGCCGCAGGTATGGGCAAACGAATGGTCCCACGGCAAAATTAAAAGGGTTGTCCACGTGTCGGGTACACTGAAAAGGCTGAGAGATTGCTCAACGTTAGCAGTATAATTTCTGTGTGACAATATTATTCCCTTTGGATCGGCTGTAGTCCCAGACGTGTAACATATGTTAGCATAATCATTTCCTTTGACGGATCTCCACCTTTTTTCAAAGTCCTTTTTATGTTTATTGAGATAATCTTCACCGTTATCGATTATTTTGCTAAATAATATGTCAATATTATTGCATTTATCCTCAGGGTCAAGCAGTATAACCTTTTCAAGCCCTTTTATTCCATTTTTTATGTTTGTTAGCTTCCTGGCCTGATTTTTTGATACAATGATCATTCTCGAACCGGAGTGTTCAATTCTGAATTTTATATCTTCGTGTTCAGATAATTTAACAGATAGAGGAACATTTATCGCCCCTGCATATAATATTCCCAGTTCACTGATAACCCAGTCATTCCTGCCTTCAGAAAGCAGGGCAATCCTGTCTCCCTTTTGTATTCCCATGGTTATCAAGCCGGCTGCGAACCTGTAAGACATGGACAAAACCTCCTTATATGTGAGGCCTTTGTACTTAATACCTTTCTTTTCCAGGAGAAATATGTTATTGCTGTATTTTGCAACACAGTCCTCAAATAGATCTATTATTGTATGCATATTAATTCATATTGAGAATTAATATTCCCAATATAAAAAAAATTCCTGTTTCCTGAAGTAAAAAGAAATTAAAATCCGGTAATATAATTTTATGAAGCCTTACTTGCAGGAACCTTGTCCAGCAGGTTATCGATTTTGGCAAACAGTACATGCAGGTCTATGGGCTTGGAAACATATGCATCACATCCTGTTTCGAGACATCTCTCCCATTCATCATTAAGGGCATTGGCACTTTGAATGATAATAGGCAGATTTGGTCTGAATGATTTGATTTGACGTGATGCCTCATAACCATCTATATCAGGTAATTGAATGTCCATTAATACAATATCAATATGTTCATATAACTGGCAATATTCGACAGCTTGCATGCCATTTACTGCCCAAATAATATTGATATTTGTTTTTCTTGATAATACAAGTTCTATATATTTATAGGATATTTCATTGTCTTCTGTTATAAGTACGGTGTATTCCTGCCAGTTGTAATCCATTGGTAATGAATTTAGACGTTAATTAGTTGTTTATTGAGAATTTGCTTTTATATACGGATGGAAATTGCTTAAGTAGTAAAATATTATCATCTTATTGATGAAACCTTATTTTACAGGTCCGAATGATTATTATTGCTTGATTAATTTCATACAGATTTTTAACCGATGCTTATTTATTATAATTAAATTAACCGGACAGGTTTAAGTAGTTTTATCCAAGATAATTGCTATTTTATCAAAATATCGTTATTTTGAGCCTGGTTTTTCTTATCTTTTGATAAATTTGAGACCAAGATTATTCTGAAAATCAATATATTCTAATTTAATTGCTTTAACTATGAAAAAACCGATACTTAAAACATTGCTGGTCTCAATATTGCTACTATTGGTAATAGGAGGATGTGAAAATCTCCTGGATTTTACTTTCAAAACTGATTATTCATCAGTAGATTTTACTGTTAATCCTGAAAAAGCAGGAAATTATGTTGAGAATTACAAGTATCTCAAGACCGATTTAGACAGCATCGTCTCTTCAGAAGGAAAAGATTTGGCAGATCTTAAGTCAGTAAAGATTAATGATGTGACAGTCGAAATTATAGGTGAGGGGAACTTTGACCCCGTTGAATCTATTGAAATAAGTATTGAAGCCAAAGGACTTGATAAGATAGTATTTGCCTCAAAGGACAATGTGGAGGAAGGTCTGACTTCTGCAAATCTGGACTTTTACCAGGGAGAATTAAAGAAATATCTTGAAGCCGACGAATATAAATTAACTATAACTCTGCATCTGGACCAGGATCTGGAAGCTGCTATGAAAATCAATGCTAAAATAAAGTATGAGATAACTGTTGGAGTATAACATCCTGTAAAAAAGTACGGGACAGTTATCCGGTAATCTGCGGGATTTATATTTTGTGAGCTAATAAGGGGTTGTTAACCCTGATTATATAAATTGTTGATATGAATAGGTATAAATAGTTTTAAATCAATTTAAAATATTATAACTTAGTGAGCTTTTTATAAAATTATTTATATAATGAAAAAAATACTGCTGTTCATTATTACTGTGATATTAGTTACCGGGTGCAAATACTTTGAAGAAAAGAGGTTATTTTCCAAAAAAGTAGACACTCTTATTAATTATGCCGCGGAGATGGATAAATCGCTTAAAGTTGACTCAGCAGAGATTCAGGCTGATGCGGGGATAGTAAGTCAGCAGGCAGCGCTGCCAGTTCATTCAGAGGATAACATGTATAAATCCGCCTATTCTCATCCGGGCAACAAATATTACGTTATCACCGGCTGTTTTATGATACCCGAATTTGCCGAAAGATATGCAGAGAAGATGCGCGGTATGGGTTACAAGGCTGAGATTGTGCTAAGAGACGATGGATATCATATGGTTTCTGTCGGTTCGTTCGGTGATTTACGATCCGGCCTGGATGACCTGGGATCAGTAAGAGCCGATATAACACCCAGGGCGTGGGTTTACAAAAAAAGATAAGCGATATGTTTGAATATCGCCTGCCTTTGATGATTCATTTTTCTCTTAATGGTGCCCGGTCATTATAAATAATGGCTGGAATTCGAAACTTTTATAGTGGGGCCTTAGCCTGTCGACATTATAATGCCTTTTTACATCCACCACCTTATTTGTGCTTGTAACAACGTCAATGGGCGCATTATCATACCTGCCGTTCCTGAGGACAACCAGCCGGCCGTGAATTCCTTTAAGTACAAGATCAAGGGCCAGGTTTCCATAAGCCATAGGCACAATTGAATCAATAGCATCAGGATCCCCACCCCTTACGAGATAGCCTAACTGCTGGTTTATTACATTTATTCTTCTGCTTTTATTAAACTGGGGTGACAGCTCTCTTATTTTTATTGAAACAGCATCTCCTATACCTCCTAATTTGGCATGGCCGTATGCATCTTTTTCAGCAGATTTATATATCATTTCACTGCTACCCTCAAACATTGCGCCCTCAGAAACAAGGACGACCGAGTATTTACTGGGATTCCTGTTTCTGTCCTCGACAAGCAATTTTGTAAGTTTTTCAATATCAAATTTATACTCAGGTATGACACACCTGTTTGCAGCACCTGCCATTGTTGGTAACATAGCCGTAAAACCAGCATACCTGCCAAATACTTCCAGCACAAGTATCCTTTCGTGTGAGCCGGCAGTAGTTCTCAGTGTGTTACACATCTGGATTGTGCGTGTTATGCAGGTACTGAAGCCAATACAATAATCCGTACCCGGCACATCATTATCCATAGTTTTGGGTATGGCCAGTACTTTTACACCTTCAGCATAAAGCCTGACACCATAGCTTAAAGTATCATCCCCTCCAATTGGTATCAGGTAATCGACGTTCAGAAATTCCAGATTCCTGATTATTTCCGGCGTTAAATCATTAATATCTTTATTATACTTGTTTTTGTACTGTTCAGGGACATTTGCTTTTGGTATATGACTGGGCCTTGTCCTTGAAGTGTGAAGGAATGTTCCGCCGGTTCTTCCGGCTTTATTTACTATCTCTTCAGTTAAGGTAATATATTTATCAGTATTATCGGTACTTTTATCTCTTGCCAGCTCCAGCAAACCGGCCCAACCCCTTCTCAGACCGATAACCTGATAACCTTCCCTGAGTGCCCGAATTGTTATGGCACGGATTGCAGGATTTAAACCGGGAACATCTCCTCCCCCGGTTAGTATGGCAATAGTGCCTTTTTTCTTTTTCACATAGACCATATTGGTAAATTTAAATTTTGGCTGCTGTTGTACTTTCTAAAAGTATTATTTTCAGATTAATATAATGACAGGATAAATATAAAAAATTAATTATAAGTAAATATAATAAAGTTTAACTATCTTATCACCAGTTTAGGATTTTAAAAAAGTCGTAATGTTCGGGATTAGACACATATTTTTTTGCCCCTTTATAATCAGCCTTTTTGATATAATGCAGATTATTTTCAAATACCAGTTTTGCCCTTACCGACTCTATATTCACTAACCTTGGTTTTATTTTGCCATTCTCATCTGTAACATCCTTAAGATAAAGTGGGGAGACATCTCCTTTTTGATCAACAGTTATCATACAACCTGATTTGCCTTCTTTGTAAAGCTTTATGATACCTGTGCCCAATAAAGTGGCGTATGCCAGGTCATATGCAATAGGCCTGCAGCATCTGAGTTCGTAACCTATTTCATTTGGGCGGCTTTTAACGTTAATATTTATTCTTTTCAGCCTGTGCTGCAATAATATATTAAAAATATGCGATTTGCTCACATTACCCAGTTCGGGATGCCCATGCTCATCATAGGTAAAGTTGATACCTGTTCCTTCTATCTCTTCATCGCTCATAAAGTGAAAAACTCCTTCACTTATAATAACTGCACCATAACTTATATTAAGGATGAGTCTTTTCACTATTGAGGAAATTATAAGCCTGATGATTTTATCAAAGCTAACTTTGGTCTTATTAAACATTTCAGGAATAATTATCATAGGATAATGGCATGCAGTGCCAATTCCAAATGCAAGATGGCCTGCTTCCCTGCCCATGGCAGAAACAATAAACCAGTTGCCGCTTGTGCGGGCATCTTCATAGATGGTTGTCGCCAGTCTTACTCCTTCTTCTTTTGCTGAATGATAGCCGAATGTCGGATTACCTTCAGGTAAGGGCAGGTCATTATCTATAGTTTTTGGCACATGAATATTTGCTACCTTCACTTTATTATCAGCCAGAAATTTGCTTAGCCTGTTAGCTGTTGATGCAGTATCATCACCACCAATTGTAACAAGCAGCTTTATATTATTCTTCACGAAGAAGTCAGTTTTGAACTCCGTGTCTTTAGGTTTATGCCTGCTCATCCTGAGTATTGATCCTCCAGTGCTATAAATTTTATCTGCAAACACGAAATCAAGATATTCAAAATCAGGATTATCTGTAAAAATTGTTTTATAGCCACCATGCAGTCCCAGCACGTTAAAGCCTTCATTTAGAAAAACCTTGGTAACTGAGCCTATAACAGTATTTATTCCCGGAGCAGGTCCTCCTGCACATAAAATGGCAATTGCTTCTTTCATAATTACAAAATCTTTTTTAATAGATGTTAAGATATATTTGTTAAGCAGATTTAAAGGAGCAAATATGTAAATAAATTTTAAAAAAATAAATAAGTTATACAGGCACTAAAATTATTTAACCCTGCATTTTAATTTCACATAATAATTGTTTTAATTAAGAAAAGTTTTATTTTTAGCAAATTACTTTTTAAAGTCAGAATACATGAACAATAACAGGAGTTACGTAATTAATATAAGATCATTGCGCTGGGTTATATTGTTTATTGTAAGCCTGGTGATGGCTGCCAACTATTATTTTTATGATGCACTTTCACCCTTGCAGAATTTATTAAGAGAACATCTTGGATTTAGCAATACTGCCTATGGATTCCTTATATCTGCCTATTCAATACCAAACGTATTCCTGTTGATGGCTGTTATCGGGGGAATAATTCTTGACAAGATAGGAATAAGGATTACCGGCCTTATTTTTACAGTTTTTATGGCGATAGGTTCATTTCTCACAGCATATGGGGCATCAGAATATTTCAATAACGGGGGGTTGGGTTATAATTTTATGAGCACTTTTTTAAAATCTTATTCCCCTGCAATAAAGATGATGTCGTTGGGATTTTTTCTGTTCGGACTGGGGGCTGAAACCAGCATAGTTGTTGTATCAAAGGTAGTTGTCAAATGGTTTAAAGGGAAGGAGCTGGCTATGGCTCTGGGTCTGAATATATCGGTAGCACGAATGGGCACTGCTACGGCTTTATTTTTCTCCAGGAGTATCTCAACGGACAATTTCTGGAATCGTCCCATATGGTTTGCATCCAGCCTTTTAACCATCGCCGTATTGACGTTTACTATTTATATCTTTTTTGATTTGCGGTTTGACAGAGTTGCGAAGTATAAATTATCCCATTCTTCAGATGAGGAATTCAGAATTACTGATGTATTCAAACTGGTTAAAATACCTTCTTTTGTTTATATCACTCTATTATGTGTCACTTTTTATTCGGCAGTATTCCCTTTTCTGAAGTATGCTACTGACATGCTTGAAAACAAGTTCGGCCTGCCGGGAGAACTTAGCGGAAGAATAACTTCTATTTTACCTTTCGGGACTATTATTTTCACACCGTTGTTCGGATGGTATACTGATATTAAAGGTAAAAGCGCCTCTGTAATGATCCTGGGTTCGATGATACTGGTGGCAGTTCATCTCACTTTCACTTTTACTCAGATTAATCCCTATATGCCGATGTTTATGCTTGGTGTTGCATTTTCACTGGTCCCCGCTGCCATGTGGCCGTCCGTTGCAAAAATTGTTGAAACCGAAAAAATAGGTACAGCTTACGGATTTATGTTTTCAGTGCAAAATATTGGTTTGTGGGCTTTCCCCCTGATAATAGGACTTATTCTTGACGTTACTAATCCTTTTTATAAAACAAGCCTTAAACCTTCTTCATTTGAAGGAGTTATAAAAAAAGGGTTTATATATGACGGTTTGTATCTTAAAAAGTCAAACCAGCCAAATGCCGGTAAATCCTTTAAAGTAAAGGTTAGTATTATTGATACGACTGACAGGACGGATGAAAAGGTCATCTGGTATGAATCTCATAAGGTTCGCAGTGATAGTTCAGGGAAGTACAGTATTGTTATAGGTAAGCCCGATGAATTTTTTAACGTGGATATTGAACGTATGAGATTAACTAAAGACACTTTCTATTGTGAAATAAAAAGGCTGGATAAAGGAACTGAAAATATTGTTGCTGATGAAAAAATTTATATAAACCGTGATTTCAGTTTTGCAGTCAGTGATAATATAATCAATAATTTGAGCAGGGAGGACGATCTGAAAATTATTATAAGTACTGAAAGTCCGGATGTTAAAGCAGTATGGATTGAAGAGCAAAAAGGAAAGGGATTAACAGATAATAATCTTATCACCCTTGGCAGGGGCAAAGTCATTTGGGCTGACAGTGATTATTTTGAATGGTCTCCTTACAATTATTGCGTTAATATTATTACGCCTCTTGATTATTCAAAGGCTGTCATGATGCTCAGTTTTTTGGGCTTAGCCGGACTGGTTTTTGCTTTGCTGCTTAAAAGGGAAGATAAATCCTCCGGTTTCGGTCTGGAATTACCTAATAAAACAGAGTAATCATAAAGGATTGCTTTGTTTGCTGTATTTATTTTCTGAATATTATCTGCTCCCTGTCAGGCCCGACCGAGACTATGGTTATTGGTACACTTGTTTCATTTTCAATAAAGCTCATATAATTATTCAGCTCATCGGGAATCTCCTTTTTTGAAGCTATTCCTGAAATATCCTTTTCCCATCCCTCAATTTCCGTGTATATTGGCTCCGATACCTGGTAAAGATCATAAGGAAGGTAGTCTATTTCTTCACTGCCGACCCTGTATTTTGTACATACTTTAATTTTAGAAAATCCTGATAACACATCTGCCTTTGTCATGAACAACTGCGTAACCCCGTTGAGCATTATCGAATATTTAAGAACGGGAAGATCCAGCCATCCGCACCTTCTTGGCCTTCCTGTCGTAGCCCCGTATTCCTGCCCCTTGTTACGCAATAATTTCCCTATGACATTTGTCTGCTCCGTAGGAAACGGGCCACTGCCAACCCTTGTGCCGTATGCCTTGAATATCCCGAATACTTCTCCTATTTTATTTGGCGCTATGCCAAGACCTGTACATGCCCCGGCACATATTGTATTTGACGAGGTAACATATGGATAGGAACCAAAATCAATATCAAGAAGTGTTCCCTGTGCCCCTTCAGCGAGTATCGTTTTGTTTTCTTTCAGGTAGTTATTGATAAGGTGTTCACTGTCAACAAAACTATACTTTTTCATTACCTCAATTCCTTCAAACCATTCATCCTCATATTCTTTAATGTTGTAAGTATAGTCGTAAAGCTTAAGAATCTCCTTGTGTTTTGATTTCAGAAATTCATATTTTTCAAAGAAATCTTTAGATTTTATATCACCCACCCGAAGTCCGTTTCTTCCTGTTTTATCCATATATGTAGGAGCAATACCTCTCAGTGTTGAACCTATCTTTGTCTGCCCCTTAGCCGCTTCGGAAGCAGCATCCAGAATACGGTGCGAAGGTAAAATAAGATGCGCCTTCTTGGAGATAAACAGCCTTTGACTTAAATCTACTCCCAATTTGGTTATAGCATCTATTTCACTTTTAAAAACTATAGGATCCAATACCAATCCGTTACCTATTATATTGATCTGATCCTTTCTGAAAACACCGGAGGGTATAGTATGCAAAATGTGTTTTATACCATTAAATTCCAGTGTATGACCTGCATTGGGCCCACCCTGAAAACGTGTTATAATATCATAACCAGGAGTTAATACGTCAACAATCTTTCCTTTGCCTTCGTCTCCCCACTGAAGGCCTAACAACACATCTACTTTCATTTATCATCCAGATTTTTTAAATACAAAACGGGTCGAAAGGTACAAATATTTTAGTCAATTTGCACCCTGCATTAATAAATATTGGCAAAAAAATAATAACAAAAAAATGCTGAAAACAGGAGGATTATTTTTTTTTATTTGAAGTTTCGTTCTTTGTGCCATATATATATAACGAATGGTGGGATGGCGTGAATCCGTTCAGTTCGCATGCTGTATTAATTATTTCCCTTAACCGCGGATCACAGAATTCAATGACCTTGCCCGTATTAATATCAATAAGGTGATCATGTTGCATACACTGGTAAGCTTTTTCAAATTGTGCAATATTCTTCCCGAACTGATGTTTTAATACTAAATTACAATCCAGCAACAGTTCAATAGTATTATAGAGTGTAGCTCTGCTAACCCTGTAGTTTTTATTTTTCATAAAAATATAGAGAGTCTCTATATCAAAATGCCCGTTTCTTGAGTAAATCTCATCCAGAATTGCATATCTTTCGGGAGTTTTTCTGTGTCCTTTCTTTTCAAGATAATCAGTGAAAATCTTTTTGACTGTTTCTTTTATTTCTGCAGAAATCATAACTTAGACTAATTAAAAATAAGATGCTAATATAAATAATTTTTTTTAAAATAAAGATTAATTAAATGAATTTAATTATTGATTTATACAGTTTCTACGCGGGTTACAGATTCAACGCCTTTAATTTTGCTGATATTCATAATTAAATTATTAACATCTTTGGTATCATGAACATAAAGGTCTATTGTCCCCTCCCAGATTCCATCGTGACTGGCAAGATTAATTGTTCTTATATTCACATTTAATTGCTTTGAGATAACTGTAGTAATATCATTATAAATACCGAAGTGGTCAATTCCTGTAATAGCAATCTTAACGAGGAAGGATAATACCTTATGAGTTGTCCATTTCACCGGAACAATTAACTCCTTGTGACTGGACAGCAGTTTAATGGCATTAGGACACTTCTTTCTATGAATAATTACCTGGGAATTTATGTTTTTATCTTTGTAACCGATAACATCATCACCGGGGATAGGGCTGCAGCATTTGGCAATCGTATATTCAGGCTGTTCCTCTTCAATATTTTCCTTGAGAAGGACAGGTGAACTGTAATCAGCCTTTTTTGTTCTGTTTGCAGATACCGGTTTCTTATTTCTTTGCGATGATTTGGCAAATTGAATTTGCCAATACCTTATCCATTTATTCTTTGTATTCTTTTTGAGTATTTTTTTAAGGTTGTTCAGTTTGATAATGCCGGTACCTATTTTGCTATAAAGCTCATCTTTGGATGTTACTTCGTAACCGGGCAGTAATTTTTTAAATATCCTTGAGGAAGGTTTCAAATTTAAAGATAATAATTCTTCTTCAAGCATTTTTTTGCCTTTCTGTATCCTGTCTTTCGTTTCGGCCTTAATATAGGTTTTGATGCCGGATTTTGCCTTTGCAGTAACTACTTTGTCGAGCCATTCACGCCTTGAATGAAACTTATCTGATGTAATTATTTCTACCTGGTCTCCGCTTTTGAGCTTATAATTAAGGGGAACCAGTTTATGATTTACTTTGGCACCAATCGCTTTATGGCCGATCTCGCTATGTATTTCGTATGCAAAATCGAGAGCTGTGGATTCTGCTGGCAGGGTTTTAATATCACCTTTAGGAGTAAAAATAAAAATTTCTGATGCGAATAAATTCATTTTAAAATCATCAAGGAATTCAAAAGCATCTGAATGAGGGCTTTCCATTATGTCCCTGATTCTTTTTACCCACTTGTCGAGTTCACTTTCCTGTGAGTTGTCGTCTTTATATTTCCAATGTGCTGCAAATCCTTTTTCTGCTATTTCATCCATTCTTCTTGAACGTATCTGGACTTCAACCCAGTTTCCCCTGGGCCCCATTACCGTAGCATGAAGAGCTTCATATCCGTTTGCCTTTGGTGTACTTACCCAATCCCTTATTCGTTCAGGTTTAGGCATATATATATCGGTTATCATAGAATAGATGTTCCAGCACTGTGTTTTTTCAGGAATTTTCGGGAGAGGATCAAAGATTATTCTGATAGCAATAAGATCGTAAATTTCTTCGAACGGCACATTTTTAGTTTGCATCTTATGCCATATTGAATAGATAGATTTATGCCTTCCGCTTATATCATGTGTTATACTATTTTTATTAAGCTGCGTTATTATAGGCCTGGCAAATTCTTTTATGAATTTTTGCTGACTTTTTTCGTTGCTCTTAATTTTTTCCACAAGTTCATCATACACCTGAGGATATCTGTATTTGAGGCTTAAATCTTCCAATTCGGTCTTGATAGCATAAAATCCCAAACGGTGAGCCAGGGGAGCATATAAATAGATCGTCTCGCTCGCAATAGTCATCTGTTTGTGAGGAGGGAGTGAATCAAGTGTTCTCATGTTGTGCAGGCGGTCTGCAAGTTTTATAAGAATGACCCTCATATCATCCGACAGGGTGAGCAACATTTTGCGGAAATTTTCAACCTGCAGTGAAGAGTTACTGTCAAAGACCCCTGATATTTTAGTCAGCCCGTCAATAATAGAAGCAATTTTCTTTCCAAATATATTTTCAATATCTTCTATTGTATAATCAGTGTCTTCAACCACATCATGTAAAAGGGAACAGCTTACCGACTTTGCACCAAGTCCCATCTCTTTGGCTACAATCTTAGCAGTTGCTATAGGATGAAGTATATAGGGTTCACCTGATTTCCTTGTCATTCCTTTGTGAGCATCAAGCGCTATTTTGAAAGCCTTGCGTATTAAGGCCCTGTCGCCTTTCTGGTTGCAACGCGTGCAGTTGGCAAGAAGATCATCAAATGCCTGCTTTATTTCAATATCTTCCACAGTAAGTGTTGTGGTCATAATACAAATTTAACTATTTTCCAGTGTTTTCTGCTTTGTAAATCAGGAAAATATTAACGGTAAAATAAAAAAACAAACCCGTTTTTTTCGGCAGGAACATTATCCGGTTTAAAAACTTTAATATGATATA
>Ga0307435_1000967_pt1 | contig 12324 bp, 10 predicted proteins | sample SalMarWE160470MG_FD_202164 | JGI IMG/M metagenome (GOLD analysis project Ga0307435, IMG submission 202164) | Salt marsh sediment microbial communities from the Plum Island Ecosystem LTER, Massachusetts, United States - WE1604-70 | ecosystem: Environmental > Aquatic > Marine > Intertidal zone >... | reverse complement strand
ACAGGACATACTGGACTATCTCCCCGAGACGATGAAGCTTTATAGAGATAACTTCGCCGAAATTTCGGAAAATCTTTATGAAAGCATCTTCGTTGTATGAAGGAGTATCAGAGCTTTGGTGCGCACTGGAGGTATAGCGCAAGGGTAGCTTGATGTTTGCTGCCCAAGGGAAAGGAAGGTAGAAAATGAAAGCGATGATACTTAAGAAAATCTCTTCGGTTGAGGAAGGACCTCTGGAGTTAGTGAGTTTGCCCGAACCAGCTCCCGGGCGAGGCCAAATTTTGGTTAGGGTTTCAGCCTGCGGAGTCTGCCACACCGAGCTTGACGAAATTGAGGGCCGGGTTTCTCCTTCAAGATTTCCCATGATTTTAGGTCACGAAATTGTTGGTAGGGTGGAAAGTTTGGGGTCGGGGGCAAGCAAATTCAAAAAAGGCGATAGAGTGGGTATTGCCTGGATTAATTGGGCTTGTGGTCGTTGTTCTTTTTGTCTCAAAGGCGAGGAGAATCTCTGTGACATGGCAAAATGGACAGGGAAAGACGCCCATGGAGGCTATGCTCAATATACATTAGTATCCGAAGATTTTGCCTATCCCATTCCGGAAAGGTTTACCGATGTAGAAGCTGCTCCCCTTTTATGTGCCGGAGTGATTGGCTACCGGGCCTTAAGACTCTCTGGGATGGAAGATGGCAGAGTACTTGGACTTTATGGCTTTGGAGCCTCCGCTCATATTGTCATTCAGGTGGCCAAATATAAATATCCCGACGGCAAGGTTTTCGTCTTTACTCGACCCAATCAGAAAGAGCACCAAAATTTAGCTAGGAAATTGGGAGCGGACTGGATTGGAGCGACGGGTGATACTCCCCCGGAAAAGCTCAATTGTGCCATTGACTTTACACCTGTGGGAGAGCCAGTGCGTGAGGCTTTGAGGAATTTGCAAAAAGGGGGAAGGGTGGTCATAAATGCCATTCGCAAGAGAACGCCTATTCCGGAATTAGACTACACCGAACACCTCTGGTATGAGAAGGAAGTGAAAAGTGTGGCTAATGTAACCAGAAGGGATGCTCAAGAATTCCTGCCCTTGGCTGCCGAAATTCCCATTGTCCCTGAAACCCAGGAATTCAAGTTGGAAGAGGCAAACGAAGCCTTAATTCTGCTCAAGGAAGGGAAAATGCATGGGGCAGGAGTCTTGAAAATAATCGAATAAAAAATACATTTTCGCCCTCAGGTATACTTTGGACCTCTGCCTCGCCGCCTTGTCACCCATATAGCCACTGCCACTAAAACGAGCGCCAGCAAGCCTACTATGGCTGTCTTCTCGGCTGGAGTAGTATTGACGACTACGGCGCTTATGGCCACAGCAGGCAATAGCCCAACCCTCACTATTGGTTTCAGGCTGGGATGTTCAGTTATGAACTCGGCCATTGGTGGGCTGACCTTGTAATAGAAGTCTACTAGGGCTTTTCCCACTGGTGTGATGAGCAGGTATTCATCTCTGAACTCACGGAGAATCTGTATTTCCTCGGCCATGGGGGTGCCGTAAGCGGCGGTGGCGATGAAACAGTAACCTGCGGGTGTGGGTGGCATCTGTGCAAAATTGGCTATGATGTAGTAGTTGCCGTTCATAATGACGGTCGTTGAGTGGCATTGACATTCAAGGGTAGCAATATCGCCAGTCCAGTTGACAAAGCGATAGCCTGCGTCAGCCTTGATGGCAATACGAACCACTGTTCCTGCATCATAGGTAAAAGTACCCTCGCCAGGGGTGGTTACGGAACCTCCTTCGGTGCTGCCGATGGTAAGCTGATACTGCACTGCTGCGTCACCCAGTGTCCATTTATCATTCTCGGCCTCCGCGCCCACGGCGACCATGGGCGTTACCCGCCCTTGAGGCGTATTTAGTGCCATTATGGAAGCAAGTCTGGAGCAATCCGCCGTCGAATGACTAATATAATAGTCACCTGGCAGGTGTATGGTTGCTGAAGCTCCCACTGCCGACGCAGGAAGAATCAGGCTAAAGGCCAGAGCTATAGAGAGTAGAGCAGGCAAGAAGATTTTTCTATTTTTCATTGCCACCTCACGTTGTCGTCATCTGAGAACTGAAACACCTTCCGTGCGTATGAAAGTCTCCCGTTTGTAAAGTTTGGTTTTTCCAAAATCTCTAGCTTGCAGTATTATTATATCACCCTCAACACGGTCAAGGGTTCTTTGAGATTTTTCCAGAATTTCATGGGCATTCGGTAAGAAGTTTGTAAGCCGAAGCAATCTCGGAAATGGTAATGAGATTGCCACGCTTCGCTCGCAATGACAGGAAGGGGAGGGCTCAGAATGACAAAAGGTGAAGGTCTCGCGATGACAGATAAAATTGTGTCAGGATTTATGTGGTTGACTAATGGTGATTTTAGGAACTCAGGATGATACGAGATTTAATTCGGCTCCGTCTTTTTGACCGTTATCTCAATCCTGGATGACATCTTTTTTCCTTTCTTCCGTTGGAGTGAATCGTAATTGGAATATGCGAACACAAGCTAACAGATGCTCCGTTGCGTGTCAACCTGCGTCACCCGGGTGCCCTGCCCTGAAAAAATCAAGCCCTACCCTGAGTCACTTTTTGTATTTCTTTTCTTCTGCAGCTGCGCCAGCCACTGGCATCTCTAATACAGGCACAGACCAAACGGTTGCCCCGGCAAGTGCCAACGGGTATTGGCTAGCAGCTATGGCTTCGTTGCTTTCGGCTTCTGCGACGGAGATGGTTACCATCGTGTTTGGCGGAACGCCGGCAAATGCTATTCCCTGACAGACATACTGAGCTATGGTCTTTTGCCCTGGCGTTTTAGCTACCTTATCGGCAATCTGTGCTACCTCCGCCGCCTTGGCGGCATCAAACATTCCGAACATGAGAAACTTCATTTTACTCCTCCTTTCTTACTTTTGTTGCTGGAAAAGCAGGGCACCCGGAAGCATGCTGTGGCTGTTGTCAAAACTATCAAACTCGACCTCACCCAGCGAAATTAACCACCGTGTCTAAATCAGTATGCCAGACTATATCCTAACAACCTCCTGGCATAAGTACCCAAAATACAGAACCGACCCTGTTGGGTCGGTTTCACTATTGCCTACACACTAGCCAAGTGACCAACTTAGAGCCAGTGCCTCAACAGCCCCCAAACGATATCCGACTTATAGCCACACGGGTCATCCCAAGCTGCCAATGCCACAATTTGCCAGTTCGGCAACGTTGCTGGTGGACTGACTGCCTGACTAATTCATTCTAGCTCCAATTCACAGCTAATGTCAATACCTTGTGCTGGCTGACTACATGGGTAACACTGGGCAACATATTTTAGCAAGTTCCTTTTCAATATACTCTATGGGGGTGAGATAGCCAAGGGATTGGTGTGGATGATTGAATTATTAACAGTTAGCCAGAAGGTTAAGTTCACACATTCCGTCTTAGTATGCGACTAAGTAACAAAACAAGCTAATGTGTAATTTGATCCTCAGGTATGCTCTGGACCTCGGCTTCGCCGCCTCGTTGCCCAGACAGCTAGCGCCACTGAAACTAGCGCCAGCAAGCCTACAGTAGCTGTCTTCTCGGCCGGAGTAGTGTTGACGACTACGGCGCTTATGGCCACAGCAGGCAATAGCCCAACCCTCACTATTGGTTTCAGGCTGGGATGTTCAGTTATGAACTCGGCCATTGGTGGGCTGACCCTGTAATAGAAGTCTACTAGGGCTTTTCCCACTGGTGTGATGAGCAGATATTCATCTCTGAACTTACGCAGAATTTCTATCTCCTTGGCTATGGGCGTGCCGTAGGCCGCGGTGGCTATGAAACACCGCGAAATAGCCTTAAAGTTGGCCGTTATAGAATAGTCGTCGTGCATGGTAATAGTGGTTGTGGCAGCATTGACATCAGTAATGGTGTCCACATCGCCAGTCCAGTTAAGAATTAAGAGATAGCCTTCCTCAGGCTTGGCAACCAGGTCAACGACCGTGCCAGCGTCATATGTAAAAGTCCCCTCTCCAGGTTTGGCTACCGAACCTCTAGGGGTGCTGGAAATGGTGAGGGTATACGTTTCTATGATGAAGTAGAGATTCCATGTGTCGAGTTCGGTCTTGGGTCCCGCGGCGACCAGCGTGCCGTCGTCCTTAAGCCCCACTGTGTGAAAGTTGCCGGCGGCGGCCTGGATGATGTCTTTCCAGCCGCCGACATTGCACTGCCCGTAGTCGTTCCATCCCACGGCAACAATAGTGCCGTCGTCCTTAACCCCCACCGTATGAACACGGCCGGCGGCAATCTGGGTGATGTCCCTCCAGCCACCGACATTGCACTGCCCGTAGTCGTTCCATCCCACGGCAACAACAGTGCCGTCGTCCTTAAGCCCCACCGTGTGAAAGTAGCCTGCAGCGACCTGAGCGATATTCGTCCAGCCATCAACATTGCACTGCCCGTTGCTGTTCCCTCCCACGGCGAGCACGGTGCCATTCGACTTAACCCCCACTGTGTGCCAGTAGCCGGCAGCAACCTGGACGATGTCCCTCCAGCCGCCGACATTGCACTCCTCGTCTTCATTATATCCCACGGCGACCACGGTGCCATCCGACTTAACCCCCACCGTGTGACCACAGCCTGCAGCGACCTGAGCGATATTCGTCCAGCCATCAACATTGCACTGCCCGTTGCTGTTCCCTCCCACGGCGACTACGGTGCCGTCGGACTTAAGCCCCACCGTGTGACCACAGCCTGCAGCGACCTGTGTAATGTTCATCCAGCCGCCAAAATTGCACTGCCCGTACGAGTTGGCTCCCGCGGCAACTACGGTGCTGTCGTCCTTGAGTCCCACAGTGTGTCCATAACCTGCGGCGACCTGGTCGACTTCCCTCCAGCCACCGATATCGCATTGCCCACTATAGTTCCATCCCACGGCGACCACGGTGCCGTCCTCCTTAAGCCCAACTGTGTGCCAGCGTCCTGCAGCAACTTGGACGATGTCCATCCAGCCGCCAACATCGCACTGCCCGCGGTCGTTATTTCCCACGGCGACCACGGTGCCGTCGGATTTAACCCCCACCGTGTACCCGCAGCCTGCGGCGACCTGGACAATGTCCGTCCAGCCGCCAACATTGCACTGACCGCTTTCGTTGCCTCCTACAGCGACCACGGTGCCGTCTTCCTTAAGCCCCACCGTGTGCCCTCCATAGTAATACCCACCGCCTGCGGCGACCTGGGTGATTTCTCTCCAGCCGTCGATATTGCGCTGACCCGAGCCGTTCCATCCCACGGCGAGCACGGTGCCGTCCTCCTTAAGCCCCACCGTGTGAAAGTAGCCTGCGGCGACCTGGACGATGTCCGTCCAGCCGCCGACATTGCACTGACCGTAGCCGTTCCATCCCACGGAGACCACGGTGCCCTCAGACTTAACCCCCACAGTGTGAACGCCGCCTGCGGTAACCTGCACGATGTTCGTCCACCCGCCGACATTGCACTGACCGTAGGCGTTCCATCCCACGGAGACCACGGTGCCGTTGGACCTAACCCCTACAGTTTGCCAGTAGCCTGCAGCTACCTGGACGATGTCTGTCCAGCTGCCAACATTGCACTGACCGTAGCCGTTCCATCCCTGGGCGACCAGGGTGCCGTTGTCCTTAAGCCCCACCGTATGATGCCAGCCTGCGGCGACCATGGGCGTTACTTCGCCTTCAGGCGTATTCACTGTCATTGCCGAAGCAAGTCTGGAGCCTTCTACCGTCGAATGAACAATAGGATGGTCATCTGGCCAAGCCATGGTTGCTGAAGCTCCCGCTACCGACGCAGGAAGAATAAGGCTGAAGATGAGAGCGATAGAGAGCAGAACTGGTAAGAGCATTTTTCTATTTTCTATTGCCACCCCCTATTATCCGTCAGGACCCTTCTTAGAGAGAAAGGCCACCGTCATTGGCTCTGGCGCTCATATCTACATTGAACACATTGGACCCGCAACCGGGTTCAGTAGCAGCTAAGCTACCTAGCTTCACTCCTTTGGCGAGAGCAGGTAAATACTGTTTCTTGGTATCCTCGCTTCCCCCAACAACGATAGCAGAGCTTGCCTCTACATGAGTAGTGAATATTATCGTGGTCGCAGGACAGGCCTTAGCTAGCTCCTCAACAGCCAACAGGTAGGATATGCTGTCGCTTCTGCTTCCGCCAAAATGGCTGGGAATACCTATCCCCATCAACCCTAGCTCAGCAAGCTTCTTCATGTTATCCCGAGGAAAGACTGAAGTGCGGTCGATTTCTGCTGCCTTCGGGGCTAGTTCTTTCTGGGCCAGTTCTCTTGCCAGACTCTGAATTTGCAGTTGCTCTGCTGAAAAGCTCAAATCCATTTTCCCCTCCTTGGGTGGTGATGAGTAATTAATAACAATTAGTCTACCCAGTGTCAATAACTACTCCAGTAACGTGAGAAATGTTATTATGAGATTCTGCAATGATATTCCCCATTTGTCATTGCGAGGCACGGTAGTGCCGAAGCAATCTCGTGGTGAGGCATAGGATTTCTATGCCTCGACAAGTCAGGGGCTCGCAATGACAAGAAGGAGGCCAGGGTGATACGAGATTTAGTATTGAAGAACAGAAGCCACCGGCGGTTTTATCAGGAAGTTGACATAAAGCTTGAAACCCTGAGAGAACTTGTTGACCTTGCTCGGCACTCAGCATCGGCAATGAATACCCAACCGCTTAAATACATCCTTTCCTGCGACCGCCACAAGAATTCGCTGATATTCCCGCACTTGGCTTGGGCTAGATCCCTTGCAAATTGGTCCGGTCCCTGTGAAGGGGAAAGACCATCGGCATACATTATTATTTTCGGGGACACAGAAATAAGCCGGTTTGTCGACTACGACGCCGGGATAGCGGCGCAAAGTATCATGCTGGGGGCGACTGAGAAGGGATTAGGCGGCTGTATGATTGCTTCGATAGATAGAGATGGACTTCGTAAAGTTCTAGAAATACTGCCACGATATGAGATACTTCTTGTCCTGGCTCTGGGCAAACCTAAAGAAACAGTAGTGATAGAAACGGTTGGACCCAACGGAGATACCAAGTACTGGCGTGATAATGAAGGAGTTCACCATGTGCCGAAGCGACCCTTGGATGATATAATCATTGGCTATATATAGGCTGGAGGGAAGACAATAGTATTATGCCACGCTATTTTATTTGGACCATCGGTTGCCAGATGAATAAGGCAGAATCCCAGCAAATAGCGAGCTACTTAGATTCTGTTGGCTATCAGGCAGCGAATTCTTTTTTCCATGCCGATTTAGTGGTTCTCAATACATGCGTGGTAAGACAAAGCGCTGAGAACAGGGTTTTAGGTACCCTGGGTTTATTGAAAGGCCTAAAGAATAAACATCCCAATCTCCAGATACTTGTTACCGGATGTTTGGTCAATTCCGACACCCAGGAGTTGAAGAGACGATTTCCTTACGTTGACTTACTATTTAAATCTGGTGATTACCCTGAGCTAAGTGCCTGGGGGCAAAAGCAAGGCATACCTGTTGAACAGAGATTGCTTCGCTACGCTGGCAATAACTCTTGGATAGCTTCCTCGCCATACGCTCTTATCCCCGTTATCCAGGGCTGTGATAATTTTTGTTCATATTGCATTGTCCCCTACAGGAGGGGGAGGGAGGTGAGTCGCCGTCGAGAGGAAATACTCTATGAAGTGGAGGAGCTAGTAAGACGAGGCATAAAAGAGGTAACCTTGCTGGGGCAGAATGTTGACTCTTACGGACACGATTTGCCAGGCCATCCCGGCCTTGCTGATTTGCTGAGCGAATTAAGCAGCATAGATGACCTTGCCAGGATTCGCTTTCTGACAAATCATCCCAAGGATATAAGCCTGAGGCTCATTGAGGCTATAGCTTCTATAAATAAAGTTTGTGAACATCTGGAACTGCCTGTTCAAGCTGGTGATGATGATATACTGAGGGCTATGAGGCGAGGGTATACCGTGGAGCAATATAGAGAGCTTGTTCACACCATTCGCCGCAAGGTCCCTCAAATATCTCTGAGCACAGATATAATCGTTGGCTTTCCCGGCGAAACAGAAGAGCAATTTGAGTACAGCCTATCTCTGGTCAAGGAAATGGGGTTTGATGTTGTTCATGTGGCAGCTTATTCTCCTCGCCCTGGCACCATTGCCTGGCGGGAATATCAAGACAATATTCCTGCGGAAGTGAAGAAGGAAAGGCTCCATAAGATTGAAGAGCTTCAAGCGGCTATAGCTGGCGAAATTAATTCGCAGCTTCAAGGCAGGGAAGTGGAGGTGCTTGTAGAAGGCAGTAAGGGGGGAAAATGGTTTGGGCGCACCCGGAGTAATAAGCTGGTATTCTTTGAAGATGCTGGCGATTGGCTGGGTCAATTAGCGAGAGTCAAGATTGAGAAAACAAGTCCGTGGTCGCTGGGAGGCGAGGTTAAAAAATAATTTATTAAAGGAGGGTATATGGAAGGTCTAGGAACATGGGGAATGGTTATATTTTTGGTAGCAATTTTTGCTGTGATGTATTTCTTGATGATCAGGCCGAGGCAAAAGCAGCAAAAACAACACGAGGAAATGATGGAGGAACTGAGAGTGGGAGACAGGGTGATTATAGCTGGCGGGATTTATGGGCAAATTGAAAGCCTTGGTGAAGACACTGCAATTCTGAGGATAGAGTCGGGAGCAACAATGAAGGTTGCTAGAAACAGTATACTTGGCAAACAAGATGTTGAGGAAAGTGGTGGGGGAGTATTCTGACGTTAGGAACGTGATGCTTTTTTGAAACATTTTCAGTCTTTGTGAGACTCTGCACTTATGTTTCCCTCCTGATGAAGAAGAGGTGGAGTAAATGAATCACTACGACTATATTATAGTTGGCAGTGGCATAGCTGGGCTTTATATTGCCTTGCTTGCTATAGAACGAGGCAGTGTCCTTGTCCTGACTAAGGGAAACATAGATGACTGCAATACCAGATATGCTCAAGGCGGCATTGCTGTTGCCATGGGCAAAGATGATTCTCCCGAGCTCCACTTCAAAGACACTATGGCTGCCGGAGATGGCCTGTGTGATGCCGAAGCAGTGCGCATTTTGGCTGATGAGGCTGCTGATTGCGTTGCTGACTTAATCAAATTTGGAGTGCCCTTTGACACTTTGGACGGTGAAATTACCTTGACCAGAGAAGCAGCTCATAGTGTGCCGCGCATTATGCATGCCGGCGGGGATGCTACCGGGGAGCATATCGAGGTTACCTTAAGTCGCCAGGTGCGCTCTACTCCTATCAAAGTCTTGGAAAATTGCCTGGCTAGCGAAATTTTAGTCCAGAATGGCAAGGTAATTGGCGTGAAAGCTCTCGATTGCCGCACTGGCTCTGTGGAAGAGTATCACTGTCAATTTCTCATTTTGGCTACTGGTGGTGCTGGTAAGTTGTTTAAATATACCACTAACTCCGATGTAGTCACTGGTGATGGTATAGCTTTAGCTTTTGAGGCCGGTGCCGAAATATGCGATATAGAATTTTTCCAGTTTCATCCCACTGTTCTTCGCCTGCCGGGAGTAGCTCCTTTCCTCATTTCTGAAGCAGTCAGAGGGGAGGGAGGCATACTTAAAAATGTGGAAGGACATCGTTTCATGCCAGATTATGCTGCTGAGGCCGAGCTGGCGACTAGAGATATAGTAGCTCGCAGCATTGTCTATGAGATGCAAAAAACCCACAGCGATAGAGTTTTTCTGGACGTTACCCATTTGCCGTCTCGGTTAATTACCACCCGCTTTCCCCATATATATCGCTTTTGTCGAGATCACGGTCTGGATATCACAAAAGGACTTATTCCTGTTGCCCCAGCTGCTCACTACCTTATGGGAGGGGTGAAGGTCAGTAATTGGGGGGAGACAAATATCTCCGGGCTATTTGCTGCTGGCGAGACCGCCTGCACTGGAGTGCATGGTGCTAACAGGCTGGCATCAAATTCCCTGCTTGAGTCAGTTGTTTTCAGTAAAAGGGTAATGCAGAGGACTGAAATGACTCCTCCTCGTCGTTACAAAGAGCGGAGCGATGAAGCAAATTCTTATTGCCTCCCCGATAGAGAGGTGCTACCCAAGGTGCCACCGCTTAACCTGCCCAACCTGCAGTCCCTTATGTGGGACAAAGTAGGAATCATTCGTTCTGTGGAAGGCCTTGAAGAAGCGGCAGATATTTTGGCCACCTGGGAAAGCCTCCTGTCTCAACCCAATGACCGCCCCTCCTATGAGCTAAATAATTTGGTATTATGTGCCAGGCTCGTGACTGAGGCTGCTTTACTCCGCAAAGAAAGTCGTGGCGCTCACTTTCGCACAGATTTCCCACGGACTTCGCCAGAATGGCAACGGCATATTATTTTTAGGAAAGATGTCACCAAGTAAGTCTCAGATTGAAGAAATTATCGACCGCGCCTTAGCTGAGGACCTTGGTAAGGGCGATGTTACTACTGAGACCTTAGTACCCAGCGACCAACAAGGGACTGGCTTTATTGTGGCTAAGAAAGAAGGCATTCTGGCTGGCACAGGAGCGGCCGAGCAGGTTTTCCATCGGGTTGATCCAGGGTTAAAGATAGAGATTCTTCTAGAAGATGGGGCTAGGGTTAAGCCAGGCGGTAAAGTGGCCAAAGTATCAGGCAGTATTGCAAGCATTCTCAAAGCTGAGAGGATAGCCCTAAATTTCCTCCAGCGCTTGAGCGGCATTGCCTCGGAGACCAATCGTTACGTGGCGAGAGTTGAAGGCTTGCCGGTGCGCATTATGGATACCAGAAAAACCACCCCGGGCTTGAGGTCGCTGGAAAAGTATGCCGTCAGGGTAGGTGGTGGTGAAAATCACCGTATGAATTTAGGCGATGGCATACTCATTAAGGATAATCATCTGGCGGCGCTCCGCAGCCAGGGATTAAATATCAAGGAAATTATAGCCAAAGCAAGGCAAAATGCTCCATTATCATTGCGAGGAGCGAAGCGACGAAGCAATCTCGAAGCAAGGCAGATTCAAGTCGAGGTGGAAGTCGGGACTATGTCAGAAGCTTTAGAAGCCGTTGAAGCTGGGGCAGATATCGTCATGCTTGACAATATGAATCTCGAGGATATGCGTAAGGCGGTAGAATCTATTCATGGCCATGCTTTAATTGAAGCATCGGGTGGAATTACGCTGGACAATGTTCGGGCTGTAGCTGAAACCGGCGTTGATTTTATTTCCATTGGCGCCCTTACCCACTCCGCCCGGGCCTTAGATATTAGTTTGGAGTTAGAGATAAGCGACAAATAATGTCAGGTCTCTCAATCCTCAAACGACAAATCCAGAGCCGCTTGCGATAACTTTCGGGTGTAGGCATGTCCCGGCGAAGTGATAATTTTGGTGGCAGGTCCTTGCTCTACGATCCTACCATCTTTCATTACCGCTATCCTATCACTAATTTTTCTTGCCACCGCAATGTCATGAGTGATGAAAAGCAAGCTTAACCCTCGTTGCTCTTGTAGATTAAGCAATAACTTCAAAATCTTAGCTTGCAGGCTGGAATCCAAAAAAGCCACAGGCTCATCAGCAATAAGCAACCTTGGTCCTAAAACTAAAGCCCGAGCAATAGTCACTCTTTGCATTTCCCCACCACTGAGGTGGTGAGGGTATTCATTTAAGAAGGCCTCAGTATCAGGCAATTCAACTTCTCTCAAGACTTGCCTGGCGCGGCGGTCTCGTTCGTCCCTAGTTGCGATTTCCTGAATGTCCAATGGCTCCCTCACTAATTCCAGCACAGAGAGGCGATGGCTCAACGATTCTCCGGGGTTTTGGAAAATCATCTGCACCTGTCGGTAAAAATCCTTTCCTCTATTACTAACCAGGCTATCCTCGAGATAGATTTCGCCTTCGGTAGGCTGGATAAGTCCCATAATCAGCTTTGCCAGAGTAGTCTTGCCCGAGCCACTCTCACCCACTAAAGCCAATGTTTCACCCCCCTCAATAGTTATGTTGACCGAATCCACAGCTAAGAGGGAGTCGAAATGTTTGCTCAAATTTTTGGTTGACAGCAAAGGAATGATGCCTCCTCGATGACAGGCAATATATCTTCCCTGAATTAGCCTCAGGGGAGGTACTTCTCTTTGACAGATTTCTATGGCTTGAGTGCAACGAGGATGAAAGGCACATCCGCTTACTGAGCGGTCCATAACACCTTTTATTCCCTGTAAATCTTTTCCCGTGGTCATATCGGGATAAGATCGAATTAACCCCCGGGTGTAGGGATGCCGTGGTCGAGAAAGAACCTCACCTGTCGAACAAAGTA
>Ga0307435_1000964_pt1 | contig 12340 bp, 10 predicted proteins | sample SalMarWE160470MG_FD_202164 | JGI IMG/M metagenome (GOLD analysis project Ga0307435, IMG submission 202164) | Salt marsh sediment microbial communities from the Plum Island Ecosystem LTER, Massachusetts, United States - WE1604-70 | ecosystem: Environmental > Aquatic > Marine > Intertidal zone >... | reverse complement strand
GAGATTATCGAGGAAGACTTAAAGAAGGGGAAACATAATGGTAAGGTACATACAAGGTTTCCGCCTGAACCTAACGGGTATTTACATATAGGGCATGCAAAGGCTATATGTTTGAATTTCGGAATCGCAGAACAATATAATGGCAAGTGTAATCTTCGTTTTGATGATACCAATCCGGTTACCGAGGAGGCTGAATATGTCGAATCTATTAAGGAAGATATAAGGTGGTTAGGTTTTGACTGGGAGGACAGGGAGTATTATGCTTCTGATTATTTTGGGCAGCTTTACGAGTGGGCTGTTAAGCTGATAAGAAAGGGGCTTGCTTATATAGATGAGAGCAGTGCTGAAAGAGTGGCAGCCACCAGGGGCACTCCCACACGGCCGGGTGAGGAAAGTCATTACAGGAACCGTTCTGTTGAGGAGAACCTCGATTTATTTGAAAGGATGAAGAAAGGTGAGTTTCCTGACGGATCAAAGGTTCTCAGGGCAAAAATAGATATGGCATCACCCAATATGCATATGAGGGATCCTGTGATTTACAGGATAAAGCATGCCTCCCACCACCGCACGGGTGACAGGTGGTGCATATATCCGATGTACGACTGGGCACATGGCCAGTCCGATTACATTGAAGGAATAACTTATTCATTATGCACTCTCGAGTTCGAGGTGCACAGACCTTTATATGACTGGTGTCTTGACAATATACTGGATGACCCGTCAGGGTACAGGCCCCGGCAATATGAATTTGCCAGGCTTAATCTGAACTACACGGTTATGAGCAAGAGGATGCTTCTGACCCTTGTCAGGGAAGGGCATGTCAAAGGATGGGATGACCCCAGGATGCCAACCATATCAGGTCTGAGAAGGAGGGGGTATACGCCTGAATCGATAAGAAATTTTGCTGAGCGTGTTGGTGTTGCTAAACGTGAGAACATAATTGACATAGGACTTCTCGAGTATTGCCTGAGGGAGGATCTGAATAAAAGAGCCCGGAGGGTCATGGGCATTATAAATCCTTTAAAGGTTGTTATTGAGAATTATCCTGAAGGTGAGACTGAGGAGTTAAATGCTGTCAATAATCCCGAAGATGAAAGCATGGGTGAGAGAAAAATCCCTTTTTCACGGGTTATTTATATTGAAAAGGATGATTTTATGGTGGATCCGCCAAAAAAATTCTTCCGCTTATCACCGGGTGGGGAGGTAAGGTTAAGGTATGCTTATTTTATCATATGTAAAGAATTTATTAAAAATGATAAGGGAGAAATAATCGAATTAATATGTACCTATGATCCTGCCTCGAGAGGGGGACAGTCTCCTGACGGCAGAAAAGTCAGAGGGACTATACACTGGGTATCTGCTGAACATGCTGTCAAAGCTGAAATGAGATTATATGACCGGTTGTTTGACCTTGAAGATCCTTATGAATCAGGGGAGGGCAGGGATTTTACATCAAACCTGAATCCGGATTCTTTAAAAACTATCCCGGGCTACGTTGAGCCATCGATAAGGAAAGCAAAGCAGGGAGATAAATTTCAGTTTGAGAGGCTTGGCTATTTTTGTGTAGATCCTGATTCCGATGAAGAAAGACTTGTTGTCAACAGGACAGTCACATTGAAGGATACATGGGCAAAGCTTTCCGGGAAGGTAAATACGAATGGTTAAATTAATACGGATATGAAGAAATGAAAGCCAGGATAACCAGGCTTATAATAGTCAGGCATGGTGAAACCGAATGGAATTTACAAAACAGGTTTCAGGGACACCTTAACAGCGGGCTTTCACAGTTGGGAATCAGGCAGGCCAGGGCAATAGCAGGGGCATTATCAGGAGGTACGTTTGATGTCATCTACAGCAGTGATCTTGAGAGGGCCAGGCATACGGCCGATATAATTGCCGGGAAATTAAATATGGAAGTCAGGACTGACGCAGGCCTTCGGGAGATAAACATGGGACTGATGCAGGGCCTAAAGAGGGATGAATTTATATTGAAATATCCTGAAGTCATTAAAAAATTTCATTCCGATCCTGAATACATAATACCGGGCGGAGAAAGCAAACAGCAATTTTATGACAGGATTATACTGACACTGAAAAGGATTGTCCGGATGCACGAATACCGGAATATACTGCTTGTCGCACACGGGGGAGTTCTGGACATTGCAATAAGGTATACTTTAGATATACCTGTTCATAATAAAAGAAATTTCTCAATATATAATGCCGGAATAAACAGGTTTATTATTGATAACGGGGAATGGAAACTTGAAACATGGGGTGATATTTGTCATCTGACAGGTATGCCGGTGATAGATGATTATTAGCTGTTTTTAAATATTTTGTCAATAATCTTCTGTTTCAATTCCTCTGTAAGCTCGGGATTATCGGCAAGAAGCGCTTTTACTGCATCACGCCCCTGTCCCAGCTTGGTATCTCCATAGCTGAACCATGAACCGCTTTTTGATATGATTTCCGTATCTACTCCCAGATCGATTATTTCACCCAGCCTTGATATACCTTCACCGTATAAAATATCAAATTCGGCTTTACGGAAGGGAGGTGCCAGTTTATTCTTTACAATTTTTACTCTTGCGCGGTTGCCTAACACTTCTTCGCCCTCTTTAATCTGTGTAACTCTTCTAATATCCACTCTTACCGAGGCATAAAATTTTAATGCATTTCCGCCTGTTGTGGTTTCGGGATTGCCGAACAGAACTCCTATTTTTTCTCTCAGCTGGTTTATAAAGATGCAGCACGTATTTGTCTTGTTAATATTCGCGGTAAGTTTTCTTAAGGCCTGAGACATTAATCTTGCCTGGAGGCCCATTTTGGAGTCACCCATTTCCCCTTCTATCTCTGCGCGTGGCGTTAGTGCTGCCACTGAGTCGATAACAATAATATCTATGGCTCCTGAGCGGATGAGATGATCGGTGATTTCCAGCGCTTGTTCACCGTCATCAGGTTGTGATATAAGCAGATTCTCAACATCAACACCCAGTTTTTGGGCATACAGGCGGTCGAAAGCATGTTCAGCGTCAATAAAAGCCGCAATACCTCCTGCTTTTTGAGCTTCGGCAATAGCATGTATCGCCAGTGTTGTTTTCCCTGACGCCTCGGGTCCGTATATTTCGATAACCCTTCCCCTGGGATAACCTCCTATTCCCAGTGCCAGGTCCATGGCAATGGATCCTGACGATATTGAAGCTACATTTTCAACAACACGGTCTCCCAATTTCATTATAGCTCCTTTGCCAAAGTCTTTTTCAATTTTCCCTAGGGTAAGTTCCAGTGCTTTTAGCTTTTGCTGTTTAACTTCGTTAGCGGTTTGTTCTTTTGCCATTATTAAAGCTTTTTAATTATTGATTAAAAGTAAACTTTGTGATTATACTGTTCACTCCCTGAAATTGACCGGGCCTTAATAATGTCAGTTATAAGGGAATGAATTGTTAATTAATTGCCAGTCCCTCTAAAATTTGTCTGGCATGGTCTTTAGTGTTAACTTTTGTAAAGACCTTCTCGATCACTCCTTCTTCATTTATAATAAATGTTGTCCGCAATACCCCTTTAAAAAATTTTCCATACATGCTTTTTTCACCCCATGCCCCATAGTCTTTAAGTATTTTCTTTTCACTGTCTGAAATCAGGTTGTATGGAAGCTTGTGCTTACCCCTGAACTTTATGTGTGATTTCTCACTATCGGGACTGATGCCTATAACCTCGAATCCCTTTTCGGATAGTTCAGCATAATTATCCCTCAAGTTGCATGCTTCTTCAGTACATCCCGGGGTATTATCCTTGGGGTAAAAGTATAAAACCACTTTCTTACCCTTAAAATCGTTTAACCTGATGGTTTTGCCATCCTGGTTTTTACCTTCGAATGCAGGAGCTTTATCTCCTTCTTTTAATTGTGTCATAGCTATCTTGGTTTAGTAAAAATACGAATTAAGATTATAATAGAAATAAAATGACTCAAATTCTTTTATGAATGATTATTAACATTTCCTGTTAATTCATATTAAATAAAAACACGCAGGTTTGCAGAAAGTTCAAAAAGGTTATTTATGTTTTCCGGGCTCTTATCATTTCTCTTTTTCCCTGGGGGCCCTGAACACTTTCAACACTGAATCCGGCCGATTTAAGTCTTCTTTTTACTTCACCTTTGGCACAATAAGTTGTAAGTATCCCGCCGGCGGCCATATTATCATATATCTTCTGAAACACTGAGATGTCCCACATTTCAGGCTGTTTAGAAGGAGCAAAAGCATCAAAGAATACTACATCATATGTAAAGGGTATACTAAACTCTGTAATATCGTTTTTTATTTTGGTGATCCTGAAATTCATGTGCAGTTCCAGCTCTTTGTCCCATTCGGCATTATGCATGTCATAAAAGAGCTTCCTCGTGTTATCTTTTAATTTCATGATATCGGGATAATTAAGCTGGCATATGGTATTAATACCCAGGGGGTTATTTTCAATTGTATAGTAAGTTATCTTTATATTTTGGCTGACGGATTCTATAGCTGCGAGCAATGCATTTAAGCCGGTTCCGAATCCGATTTCAAATACAGTGATATTTTTTTTCGGGCAGCATTTTAATCCTTCGTTGATAAATACATGTTCCGACTCCTGTAAGGCACCGTATGTTGAATGATAATGTTCATTCAACGCCGGCACAAACAGGGTATGTGAGCCGTCTTTTGTTATGACCAGTGTCAGTTTCATAGTCTAAAAGTATAAAAAACCGGATTGAGATGTTGTATCCCGCTTCAATTCAGCACCTTTTTTCGACAGTTCAGCAACTTAATTTTTTCAGGGCGCTCTTATTAATTGATATTTGTCACGGATATCAACAAATATACCATGAAAATTTTTCTGATAAATATTATACTTTTTTTATTTGTTACCGGAATAGAAGCCCAGTCTTATATTTCAGGAAGGGTAACAAACCGTAAAGGTGAATCCCTTACCGGTGCAAATATTTATATAAAAAATACCTATGAAGGCTGCACTGCCGGTGGCGAGGGACAGTTCATGCTCGAAACACGGCTCACGGGGAGCCAAATCCTTGTGGTGAGCTTCATTGGATATATAAATTTTGAAGAAGAAATTGCACTGGATAATTCCAATTTAAGGTTTGATATAGTATTAAAGGAAAGCAGCAATTCCATAGATGCTGCTGTAATAAATGCGGGGTTCTTTGAAGCCAGCGACAGGAAGAAGTCAGTTTTGCTTAAACCTCTTGATATCGTAACCACTGCAAGTTCCGAAGGTGATATTTACGGGGCTGTCAACACTTTGCCGGGAACACAGACGGTTGGAGAGACGGGACGGCTGTTTGTCAGGGGGGGCGACAGCTATGAAACAAAAACTTTTATGGATGGTATGCTGGTCCGGTCACCCTATACATCCGGATTACCTGATATTCCCGTGAGAGGACGCTTTTCCCCTTTCCTGTTTAACGGAATGTTATTCAGCACAGGCGGGTATTCCGCTGAATACGGGCAGGCATTATCGTCTGCACTTATACTGAATACAAACGCCCTGCCTGAAGAAGATGTTACAAGCATATCGCTGTTATCAGTGGGGTGCGGTGCTTCACATACAAGGAGATGGGATAATACTTCGCTTACCATTTCATCAGATTATGTAAACCTTACTCCCTATTTCAGGATTATCAACCATAACCTCGACTGGGTAAAGGAACCTGAGAGTATCGGAGGGACTGCAGTGTTCAGGAAAAAGGTAAGGAAAGAAGGGCTGATAAAAACCTTCAGCTCTTTGAGCCATTCTTCAAGCAGCCTGTATTACCCTGATTATGATACTAATTCTGATGACCTTATAAAATTGACGGATAATAACTTCTATTTCAATACTACCTATAGCGATATGCTTAATGACAGATGGATGATTAAGGGGGGTGTTGCCTGCAATTACGACAGCGAAAATATTAATGTCAACAATGACAGGATCAATGATATTGCCAGGGTTATTCAAAGCCGTATATCATTAATAGATAATATGAGCGATTATTTTTCAGTAAAATTCGGGGGTGAAATATTGAGTATAAAATACAACCAGCTAATAAGTGAATACCGGAATAATTATGATATCGGATATTTAAATAATATATCGTCAGTATTTATTGAAGCTGAAATTAAGGCAGGCAACAGGGCAGCCGGACGTATAGGGACCAGGGCGGAACATTCGTCCCTGTTAAAGGAAGCAAACCTGGCACCCAGACTTTCACTGGCTTATAAGATAAGCAAAAGGGGACAGCTATCATTTGCATGGGGTACATTTTACCAGTCACCGCGGGATGAATACCTTAAATTTGATGATCAGCTCAGTTCAGAGAAAGCAGTCCATTATATTTTAAATTACCAGTACCAGTTTGAAAATAGAACCCTGAGAGTTGAGGCCTATTATAAAAGCTATAATAAACTGGTTAAATATGAGGATACGGATACACCTTACACATATGGTTATAACAGCATTAATAATCTGGGTTATGGCTATGCAAGAGGAATTGATATATTCTGGAGGGATAAAAAGACGCTGAAGAATGCAGATTACTGGATATCTTACTCATACATAGATACGAAAAGGGATCATGAAGATTTCCCGGAGCCGGCAACCCCGACATTTGTTTCCGACCATAATTTGTCTGTTGTCTTTAAATACTGGATATCAAAACTTAATAACCAGCTCAGCATCACTTATAAGCTGGCCAGTGGCAGGCCTTATTATAATCCCAATAACGCTGAATTCCTGCGTGACAGGACAAAAGCATACCAGAATCTGAGCATAAACAGCAGCTATCTGACACAACTGTTTGGAAAATTTACAATAATCCATTTTTCAGTAAATAACCTGCTGGGATTTGATAACATCTTCAGTTATAAATATAGCAGTGAGCCCGGTGCAAATGATATTTTTGAGGCACATCCCGTTAAACCCTATGCAAAAAGGACATTTATATTAGCGATATTTATTTCAATAAAATAGATTATTAACTTTCAAAACTTATGAACCATGAAAAAAATAATACTTAACACGTTAATTTTTTTAACTTTAGGTGCTTACGCACAAGACAGCCTTTATTTCAGCAGTATGAAAAATGCCCTGGATTCAATGGAAAATGTAAAGTCACTGGAGGATTTCAGTAATATTACCAACATATTTCAACGTATCGGGGCAGCCGAAAAAGATAAGTGGCTCCCGTATTATTATACAGGATATATATATGTTATTCTGGGAATAAAGCAACAGGGGGCTGATAACTGTGACCGGTATCTTGATATTGCCGAGGCGAATATCGACAAGGCCATGGAGCTGGCACCTGACGAATCTGAATTGTATGCGTTACTCGGATTCCTGTACCAGGGAAGAATAATGGCTGATCCCCGGGCAAGGGGAGAGGTATATTCATCCAAAGCTGCACAGTCTCTCAATAAAGCAATAGAGCTTAACGAAAACAATCCCAGGCCCTACTATTTGCTGGGGACAAACCTGTTTTATACACCCGAAGCTTTCGGGGGCGGACTGGCAGCAGCGTGCCCTTTGCTTAGTGTTGCAAAGGAGAAATATAAAAACTTTATTCCTGCTGATTCCATTTCACCGGACTGGGGAGAGGAATATAACAATCAATTACTGGAAAAATGCATGAATAAGGATTAAGACTGCAGTTGAACAATAAATTCATCGAATCATGAAAATAACAGGCAAAAGAGTTTTAAATCATATGTTGGCTTTGACACTCGTATTCCTGATATCATTTCTAATATCATACGGATTTGTAGGCCCGCGATTATTAAAATCCGCATATGTGTTTTTTGTAAATATAACCTTCGGCCTTGTTATTGGCATCTCATTATGGAAAGGGAATGAATACATCGGCAAATATACAGGACGAAAATTTAAATGGTCTGAAAATAACAAAAAGGCATTTATAAAGTCAATGATATTCTTATTAGGATACGGGTTGCTTGTGTGTACTCTATATCCTTTAATATACAATAGATTTATTCTCAGAATACCAATTGCCAATTGTATTAATACCTGGATTTATACGGCTTTATTCTGTATCATAGTGGATTATATAATTATTTCGCTTTTTTATATCAATATAATTCTTAAATATTGGAAGAAATCCATAGAAAATGAGGAAAGGCTGAAGCGCGAAAGTATTACGGCACAATATGAAACATTAAAAAGCCAGGTAAATCCTCATTTTTTGTTTAACAGTCTGAATACATTATCTACGTTGATAACACAAAACCTGGAAGTGGCCGGTCATTTTATTAAGAAGCTTTCGGAGGTATACAGGTATGTGCTCGAGTTCAAAGATAAGGAAGTTGTTGATATTGCAACAGAACTTAAGTTTATAGATTCCTATCTCTATCTGCAGAAAATAAGGTTTGGTGAAAATCTTATTATTAAGAACAAAATAAAAGGCGGCAACTTTTATATTGCCCCCCTGACGATCCAGATATTGATTGAGAATGTAATAAAGCATAATGTTATCTCGGATGATAGGCCCCTGACTATAGAGCTGCGCAATGAGGAATCCTATATTGTAGTCAGGAATAATCTGCAAAGGAAGAAAGTCATAGAAAGCAGGGAGAAGATAGGATTGAATAATATTAAGTCGCGGTACGAAGTTTTAAGTGATAAACCTGTAATCATAGAAGAATCAGGCAAAAGCTTTACTGTAAAAATACCCATATTATATTCATCAGAATATGAACACAATAGTAATTGAGGATGAGAAGCTGGCTGCTCAAAAGCTGATTGAACTCATACATAAATATGATGTTAACATTAAGGTAATTGAAATTCTTGATTCTGTTGAGAAAAGCGTTGAATGGTTCAGGAACAGTGATCATCCGGACCTTGTTTTTATGGATATTCAGCTGGCAGACGGACTGAGTTTTGAGATTTTTGAGCAGACAGAAGTCCGTTCTCCGGTGATCTTTACCACTGCTTTTGATGAATATACCATAAAAGCATTTAAAGTAAACAGTGTTGACTATTTATTGAAACCTATAGATTACGAAGAGCTCTCTGCGGCCATTGATAAATACAAATCGAATTTCGGGCCCAGGGTTATTAATGAATATAAGCCTGATATTGAACTGTATGATAAGTTAATAACCCAGTTTGTCCATCCTTATAAGAACAGGTTTGTGGTTAAAGTGGGATTACATATCAGGTCAATACCTGTGGATAACATCGATTATTTTTTTATATGTGAAAAGAGCACGTTTATATGTACAAAGGAAGGAAAGAGCTACGCCATTGATTACTATCTTGACCGTGTTGAGCAGCTTGTAGATCCCCGCTTGTTTTTCCGCATAAGCAGGAAGTACATAATTTGTATAGATGCAGTTAAGGATATTATAGCCTATTCGAACAGCCGGCTGAGAATTGTGCTTAATAATCCCCCTGAGGAGGAAGCAATAGTTAGCAGGGAGAAGGTCAGGGATTTTAAAATATGGCTTGACAGGTGATGTTAAAATAGACCTGGGGCCGAGACCAGGTAAAACTAAAATGAGCTCAGACGTTTTTCCACATCCTTCATTAACCACATAGGTGTTGATGTTGCGCCGCATATGCCGACACTTTCATTTTTGCGGAACCATGTTTTTTTTATTTCCTTAACGGAACTTATGAAATAGCTGTCCGCGTTATATTTTTTGCATTCATTATACAATACTTTCCCGTTTGATGAATTCTTCCCTGCAATAAGAATTATTTTATCGTGACTCCCGGCAAAAGCTTTTATTTCTTTTTGCCTGTTATAAACCTTTCTGCATATAGTATTCTGCACTTTTACCTTTACTCCTTTGCTTTTCAGCAATTCAACAATTTCATAAAAACAATTCATATCCTTTGTAGTCTGGCTGAAGAGAGTTAAATGCTGTGGTAATTTATCCATTCTATTAAGTTCGTCAATATCTTCGAAAACTGTTGCCTTATTATCAATCTGCCCGTTTAGTCCTATAATTTCAGGATGGTTATGTTTCCCGTAAATGTATATGTTCTCATTATTTTTACAGGCTTCCTTTATGAGCCTTTGTATTTTGATGATAGTCGGACATGTAGCATCAATGATTTTATTATTGTTCCGGCGGGCGAGGTCATAGCTTTGCGGCGGCTCGCCATGAGCCCTGAATAAGATCCGGGTATTCCTGATATTCTTCAGCTGATTATACTGTATAATTTTCAACCCGCCTTTTTCAAGTCTGGCTAATTCTTCCTCATTATGCACAAGCTCACCCAGGCAAAACAATTCATGTCTCTCCTTAAGGGTATCTTCGGCTTTAGTTATCGCTCCTGTCACTCCGAAACAATAACCTGAATTTTTATCTATAGAAATTTTAAGATTCAGCTTATTCATAAAATGATCTTCAGATAAGGTCTAATTTATTCATAGAATGGTCTTCAGATAAGATTTAATTTATGTTTAATATAACATATGATCAGTAATATTGTTTTTTTTAAGTTGGTTATCCTTACACGTTTTTCAATGAGGCTTTCGGCTTTTGTTTTTTTGATTTTTCTGAAAAGGGCAATGTAATAGCAATATATCAGGTAAATTCCCAGCCTCACTTCCTTTTTAATATTCTTAATCCCTGGTTTTGACTTTATAAGGTCATCGCGTATTTCATTCTCAATACTTAGTTTATCCTGTGAAGAGAAATTTTCAAAGTCTGCACCAGGGAAATATACCCTGCCTCTATCTTTGAAATCAGCTTTAATATCGCGCAAAAAATTTACTTTCTGAAAAGCTTCTCCAAGTTTTTGGGCGTAGTATTTCAGTTTTTCATATTCATCCTTATCGTTCCTGTAAAATATCTTAAGGCACATTAATCCGACCACCTCCGCTGAGCCGTTGACATATTTTTTAAACTGTGATTTATTATAATTATGTTTATGCAGGTCCATCTCCATGCTATTGAGAAAAGCATCGACAAGTTCTTTTTCTATACCATATTCGTTAACTACATATTGAAAACCGTGTAATATAGGATTGCTGCTTATTTTTTTATTCAAAGCCTCATATGTATCCTCCCTGAATTTTTCAAATAGTTCATGCCTGTTAAAATCATAGAAGCTGTCAACGATCTCATCGGCAAACCTTACAAATCCGTATATTGCATATATTTGATCCCTGTATTTTTTATTCAGCACTCTTATACCTGAAGAAAACGAAGTGCTGTAACTGATAGCAGTAATTTTACTGCATTTAAGTGCATTTTTAAGATAAATGTCCATATTTATTAATTATGCGTTCCAAAACCAGTTTTGAACTGATTATTGCCATGGGCAGGCCGGTACCCGGTAAAGTTGATGAGCCGACATAAAAGGTATTATCGTATACCTCGTCATAATTCTTTGGCCGGAATCCTCCTATTTGCCTGAAATTATGTGCCAGTCCGAGTCCGCAGCCTTTATACAGGTTGAACATATGCTGCCAGTTGAGTGGTGTCAGTATTGCCCTGGCAATGGTTTTTGACTTAATATCAAAATTTATGCGCCCGGAGAGATCGGAGATAATGTTGTCTGCAATCTCTTCCTTGTCATCCCAGTGCTGCCTGAACCTGAGATCGGGAACGGGGCACAGTATAAACAGGCTTTCACAGCCTTCAGGAGCTGATCCCTTATTCATATGTGATGCAAGGTTAACATAATAATAAGGTCTGTCAAGGCTTGCAGCATTTTTAAAAATCCTGCCTGAATAATCTTTAAAGTTAGTCCCTAAGAAGTAGTTATGGTAATATAGATTAGGGATCTTAGCTTTCAGTCCCAGGTATATGGTAAATGGAGCCATAGACCACTTCATCTTTGCTATTCGTTTATCAATGTATTTTTTTCTTTTAAATATCTTGTTTCTGAATAGGGCTGCATCGGCATTAATAACATAAATATCGGCTTCCCATACATTTCCATCGAGGTCAACGAATCCTGTTAATTTACTTTTATTTGTTTTATAATCAACAATCTCAGTATTACAGTATATTTTAACTCCTTCCTTTTCCAGTATTTTTACCAGACTCTCGACTATCTTGTACATTCCTCCTTCGACACTGTAATAACCGTCATGTACCAGCTCAGTATAGTTCAAAACATTGTAAACAGCCATGGTATCAAATGGTGTGCTGCCAAGAAAGAAAGCAACAAGCGACATTATTGTCCTCACTTCGTAAGATGAGAAGTATTTACATACCTCCTGCCACATATTGTAATAAATCCTGGGAATATATTTAACCGGCACTTTGGTTAATGTAATCAGGAATTCCGCTACCGAATTGAAATTTGATTTTATGATAAGCTG
>Ga0307435_1000963_pt1 | contig 12341 bp, 14 predicted proteins | sample SalMarWE160470MG_FD_202164 | JGI IMG/M metagenome (GOLD analysis project Ga0307435, IMG submission 202164) | Salt marsh sediment microbial communities from the Plum Island Ecosystem LTER, Massachusetts, United States - WE1604-70 | ecosystem: Environmental > Aquatic > Marine > Intertidal zone >... | reverse complement strand
CCCTCAATTGTTACAACTTGTTACATCCCTGATATAACCCTGAAACAAGGGTAGTCTATACTCTCAATGCCCAAAGAGGAATGACTTGCTGTATCTTCCAGCACCGATGAGGACATCCCTCGAAAATGGGTAAATCTACCAATTGTGCAGCATCATGAAAGCGATCCGGGAGCACAAAACAACATAGTGAGGTGTGAAATGTCGACTCTCAAAAGAATCTCTCTCATCCTGATGGCTTTAGTCGTTTTCTCCGGGCTGGTGGCAGCCACCAGCCAACCCACTGCAGCGGTGGAGAACTGTAAACAGTGGCACACGGTGCAACGGGGCGAATACCTGGTGTCGATCGCCAAGTTGTACGATACCAATTGGCGCACCTTGGCAGAGATTAACGGCCTGAAAGATCCCAGCCGCATCTACCCAGGACATAAGCTGTGCGTGTCCCAAACCGGCACCAGCAGCACTGTGCCTGTGGTGCTGCCCATCACCAGCAGCAGCGTACGGGTTTTTGCGCTTAGTGTCAAAGAAGATCAGTATGTTGTCCTGCAAGGGGTAAACCTGGCGGCTACCTCACGCTACGCGGTTTACTTCAGTAAGTACGGGGCTTTATCCACCAGTGCTATCCTGGGTGGGTCCGCTTACACAGACAAATACGGCTCCTTTAAGGTAACCTACTCACTTCCTAAGAAGCTGATCGATATAGAAAAAATTAGCGTCAATCTCTATAATGCCAGTGGCGACAGCGCATCCAACTGGTTCTATAACACCACCACATCGGGTAATACCGGCGGAACACAGGTACCTGTGGTAGAAAATTGCAAGAAGTGGCACACGGTGCAAAGAGGTGAATACCTGGTGGCCATCGCCCGGATTTACAACACAAATTGGCGCACCCTTTCAGAGATCAACGGCTTGAAAGATCCCAGCCGCATCTACCCAGGACAGAATCTGTGTGTCCTCCAGACCGGCTCCAGCAGCACCGTGCCCGTTGTGGTACCCACCACTGGCAGCGGTATCCGTGTCTACGTCCTAAGCGTAAAAGAAGATCAATACGTCGTCCTGCAAGGAGTAAACCTGGCAGCCAATTCACGCTACACCGTTTACTTTAGCAAGTACGGAGCTTTATCGACCAGCGCCATCCTGAGCGGGTCCGCATACACAGACAAGGATGGTTCCTTCAAGGCAACCTACACCCTGCCCAAGAAGCTGGTCGACATAATGAAAATTGGGGTCAATCTCTATAATGCCATCGGTGACAGCGCTTCCAACTGGTTTATTAACGCCAACGTAACTGGCAATACCGGTGGAATACAAGCACCTGAATTCGGCTTCACCATTCAGGGCGTCGATGAAAACAATTGGGTGAAAATAAAGACCACCAACCTGCCCGCTAACGTTACATTTGATGTGTTCATGGGCAAAGCCGGCACCAAGGGTGTGAAGGGTATCCATGTGGGTACCCTGCGTGATGAGGATGGCGGCAGTGTCAAGTATACGTTCGATATCCCCAGCGAGCTGCAAGACAGGTCAAAGATCGACCTGCGTATAGAGAACGAAAAGCTCGGGTGGTTTGCTTTCGTTACCTTTGAAAATAAGGATAATTAATAATAGGGTTATGACTCATTCCTTTCGGTTCCCGTGATAGAAAAAACCTCCTCCGGGGATAGATGAACAGCTAGGAGATATGATAATGCAACCAAGGAAGGGGTCACAAGCACATTATGGCTGGAATCCGGTTTTCGTCGGACTGGGACCGCTACTGGCCTTGCTCCTCTTGATGCTGGCCGGGTGTGTTGAGCAAACCCAGGTCCCGTTAGTGCCCTACGATGAGAGGCAAACCGCGGTCTCTCCGACGATCACCGGTCCGTACCTCTTACCGGAGGAACCCTCCGGGGAAGGATCTGCATTATCAAACATGCTTGGATCACAGGCCTCCGGCGCCCTAACAGATATACCGGTACAGAATCCACCGCCTGCTTTGTACTATATCCAGGAAAACCGGCTGTTAAAGCTGATTGCCGGCGAAGCGCCCCAAACACTGGGGGAATTGCCGGAGGCCGGACTGGTAAAGAACGCCATTCAAGTTGGTAATACCCTGCTGGCCTTGCGCGAGGGCGGCATCCAGCGGGTTGATCTCACCAATGGCACCACCGAGCTACTGTTCAAACCAGAGATGCAGGTGCTTTTCGGCGATTTCCTCCTAACCGGGCAGGCTCAAATCTTATATTCTGCTGTCATCGATGATCCAAGCGTTGTCTTCAGTTTTCGCACTTTGATTGGGACTTACCGGATAAATGAAGGTACATTACATCCAGATCTTTCCCTGCCCCAGAATCTGCGAGTATTGGGATTGACCGTGGATGGTCGGGGCTTGTACCTGTTGCCGGTCGGGCAGGATCCGGACTTCGCCAGCGTGCGCCTGTTTGATTTAGTAAGCGGCGAAATGGAAAAGGAACTCGCAGTTGAAGGTTCGGGGTATGCCTCCCTGGCGCCGAATGGGCGCCTGTTGGCCACGGCTTCCCAATTGGGCGTCTTGAACGACACGTTTGAGGGAGTGATCAACCTCTATGATCTACCTTCTCTTCCACTGACCCCACCCCGAACTCTTGCCCTACCCCAACCGCCCAGCCATGTTGCCGGAATGATATGGTCACCGGATGGTGGGAGCCTGTATTTCCTGCTCAACCCTGGGAACCCCTGGGATGAACCTTTGGAATCCTACGGCCTCTGGCGTTTAGAGGTCCCTTCCGGCGAATTTACCCAGGTAGTTCCCATCCATCAGGCGGGCTTTCATCTTCGCAGCCTCAGCCCGGATGGTCAGTGGTTGTTGCTGGAACACGAGAGTAAACCGGGAGCCTTGTTGGTCAATCAATTGACCGGCGATATCCTGGCTTTCCCTCGCCCGGATGGCGCTCAGGCTGCCCTTTGGCACTAGCGCCCCGGGCGGTTGGCTGGGTTGCAAAGCCTTTTTGGATCACGACCGATGCCCATAATCGCTTCCGCTCTTAGAACCAAGCTCTGGTTTCCCTGTATATTCTTGGGATTCACTACCCTGGCGGCCTGTAAAGGAACCTTCGATATCCGGGTCTCCGTAGAGACCCAACCACCGCAGTCCAGGTTGGGAAAATTGGCCTACATCACCGGGGGAGATTTATGGACCCTCGACCTGGACAGTGAAAACCTGACGCGCCTGACCCGAGATGGTTATAACAGCTCTCCGAAGTGGTCCGCCAGCGGCCAACATCTGGCTTTTCTAAAAAGGAGCCAGTTGTGGGTGGTGGACATGTACGCTCAGAAAGCCTCGCAGCTAGATAACACCTTAATTGACTGGTTCGCATGGTCCCCAAACAACGATCGCCTAGCATACTACTCAGAAAGCTCGGGGTTGGTTCTCTATGATGCGGACGACCAGACTGTAGTTGGACTACTCGAGCGCTCCCCTGAGATTACCCAGGAAAATTTCCAATGGAGCGCAGACGGTCAGGCGCTGTTTTTCAATAAAGGTAGCATCCAGGCGGATAAATACGCGGTCTCACTCGAAAAAATCTCTCTAGACCAGCCAGGGACGGTTTCGCTTTATACATCCGATGACATGAGTAACCTCCCCCACCTAGCCCTGGCCTCCCCCGATGGTCACTGGTTAGCCTTTTGGCGTTGGGATACCGTAACCCCCTCGATTGAAGAGCAAGGATTGCCGATGTGTATGCTCTCCCTTCAAGACCATCAATCTCTCTGTACAGGTGCTCAAACCTTACCGTTTTGGGGGTCTATAGCCTGGTCCTCTACCGGCAAAGTGGCCTTCGTCACGGAAGATACCAATATCACTAATCCCTCCTCCCTGGTGATCCTGGATATCGAGACTATGACCTTGCAGCCTATAGCAGCCTTCGGGGATCACTCTTTGCGTTATCCAGCCTGGTCCCCAGATGGTAGTCAAATTGCAGTGAGTGCCATCCGGGAAAATGGGAATTCAATCCAAAGGACCTCGGCGGGTGGCAGACGGATTTGGGTTATCGATGCCCATGCCGGCCACCAGATCCCCTTCACCAAAGATCCTCGCTACAGTGATGATCTCCCCTTGTGGTCGGTTGACGGAGGAGAGATATTGTTCGCCAGGTTGAGCGAGGATGAAGCCAGCTTGTGGATGATGCAGTCTAATGGAAGCAACCTGCGCCAGGTGGTAAACGAACTGACACCCCGCCCCGAGCCGGTGGGAGCCTATGATTATATCAACTGGCAAGCCTTGTGGGATTGGTGGCGGCCAGAAGGCCAGTGACCTGGGATATGGATATGCTGGCTAACTTCCATATTTGCCCAACTCAATGAGCCAATTGAACCAAGATGGAAACCCCCGAATTGATCTCCGCGGCCCAGGCAGGTAATATTCAGGCCTTCAACCGGCTGATACTTGAATATCAGGATGCGATTCATTCTTTGATCTACTACATATGCCCCGGTCAAGATGTCGAGGCACTTACGCAAGCGGCTGTCTGGCGGATCTACCAGCGCCTGTCTGATTATCATGGTGCGGATTTCCGGCTGTGGCTTTTCAAAATTGTGGTGAATGTATGCCGCCGAGCATTGTATCCTTATTGGTTCAGGATCAACCGGGATAATCATAGAGGAAAGGCACAACCACAGCTTTCCGGAATTTCCTCACACTCGAGTCGAATCAAATCTGAGTCAATTGAAACTTCCGAAATCCAGTCCTGTCTCTCGGGTTTGCAGCCAGATCTGCGCGTGGTTGTGGTCCTGATCGATCTGGAAAAACTGGATTATACCCAGGCTGCCGCGGTGTTGGGTATTCCCATGGATTCGGTAGGTAAGCGCCTGGCTAAGGCCAGGTGGCAGTTATCTAACCACTTGCATGCTCTGCAAAAGGATTGTCCGTAGGAAGAAACCTGCATGTCATTATCCCATTATCCTGCGCCTCAAATAAGTACTTCATCTCGATCGCATCGGATAAATCCCTGGTTTTTGAGCTTTGATTGTTGAATAATAACTTCCAGATCCAGGATCCAAATGAAAATTCTTCTATCATGTAAACTCACTGCCAATCCACTACATGCTGAGACTGCGTTATACAGGCTACCTCCTGAGACTATTGTATTTTTTTGTCCACCTCCCTGGACTCGGGACCTGTACCCGCTAATTTGTGTTCGGGTGTTTAATCTAGCAAATACATATGGTGAAGACGGGGTCCATTCATGCTGAGAGTGACCAACTATCGCAAATGGAAGGGTTTGCCAAAGAAAATGTTAATGAGGCGTACTATGAAAACCATAAAGCATATGATGATATTTTTTGTGAGCATTTTCCTGTTAGCTGCTTGTCTTGCCGGTCCAGGCAAATTAAGTTTACAGTCTTACGTTGGCGATCAAAATGAATGGCAGATTTACACCAGCGCCAAATATCAATTCACCGTTCGATTCCCCTCAGCCTGGCAGGTGATAGAGTTACCCACTACAGAATACCCTACTGCTACGGATCAGATCTGGTTCGTCAGCGAGGCGCTTCCCCCGCCGCACACCGATGCCAGAGCGGATATCGTGCTCATCTTTACCCTGGAGGATCCATCCTCTGGTTGGAAGTCACAGTACTTCGACGAATACCAGTCGGACGATTTCTGGATGGGGTATATACAGGCCAGGAGGATATCAGGCATCGCTCTCCCCCCGGATGACCTGTAACGCTCGCACAACGAGCAATCCAGGTTGATCACGCCCATCCCAACGGACCTCCCCACGCTCAATCCAGATAGTGTATGCCAGGTCATCGTTGGGGACGATGGAAAGGGCTCAGCTGAAAGTGAAGTCATCCTATGGAAAACAGTATAGAGACCAGCCACGTAACCCTATCAAATTGAGAGCGCATGCTACCTCGATGGCAAGGGTAAATCTGTCTGTGATCGTTTCCCACAAACACCGGATAAGATAAAAGAAAAGGGGGATCTTCGACAGATGATCTTCACGAAGCCAGGGGGATCGTGAAAACGAAGGTGCTGCCTTTCCCGGCGCCCGGACTTTGAGCCCAGATACGTCCCCCATGGGCCTCCACCAGATGTTTGGCGATGGTCAGTCCGATTCCGCTACCGCCTATGGAGCGCGCCCGGGATTTATCCACTCGGTAAAATCGTGTAAATAGATACGCTAAATCCTCAGGTGGTACCCCGATTCCATTATCGGAAATTGCGACCCGAACTTCGTTTTGCTGGTAGCTGGCTGTGATCCCCGCCTCCCCCCCTGGTGGGGTATATTGAAGAGCATTACCCAGCAGATTGAGCAAAACCTGGCTCAAGCGATCTGGATCAACCTTTATAAATGGCAATTCTTGGGGTATTTGAGTCGAAAGCGACACCCCTTTCTCTTCAAACTGTCGCTGAAGGCGTGCCACAGTCGAATCAACTAGGGTCTTCACCGTGGTGGTCTGGCGCTGGAGTTCGTACGCGCCGGCTTCTATCCGGCTGAGTTCCTGGAGATCATTTACCAGCCGCTGGAGCCGGTCGGCTTCCCGGTAGATTTGCATATAAGTTTCTTCATTAGCGGGTAAGACACCGTCCATCAGACCTTCCATGGATCCCTTGATGGTTGTAAGCGGCGTGCGCAGTTCGTGGGTCACATCGCCAATTAATTGGCGGCGCATGGATTCTGTTCGCTCTAACCGGGCTGCCATTTGGTTAAAGCTCAGTGCTAATTGTCCCAGCTCGTCCATTTCCCCTCTGGCAACATCCCCGGGTACGCGGACTCGCTCGCCATAATGTCCATCGGCAATGCGTTGGCTGGCAGCCATCATGGCCTGTACTGGCGCCACCACCTGGCGGCTGATGAATACGCTGGCAATCACCGCCATTAAAGTGGCTGCCAAGACAGCCACACTGAGCGCTTCCGTCACGGCCGCGCGAAAATTGTCGAACAGGCTTTGATCTAACCCTGCTTGAGAGCCACCCATTCTATTGGACATCATAGCACCCATGTCTCCCAAATGCCGCTGGAAGGCTGTCGGAACGATCAAATCCGAGGAGGAGGCCAGAACCACCACGCCTACCAGGATGACGAACAGATAGGAAAGAAAAAGTTTAAGACTCAGGTGGCGGCGAATATAACCCAACATACCTACATAACCTCATCTTCAAAGCGATAACCCACTCCCCTAACCGTGGTAATCAATTCCTGGTTCCCTATCTTTTGGCGGATATGGCCTAGATGAACATCTACTACGCGGATTTCTCCAAAATAATCAGGGCCCCATACTTTTTCGAGCAACTGCTCCCGGCTCAGCACCAGGCCACGATGTTCTGCCAGCGTTTTCAAGAGGTCAAATTCTGTACCGGTCAATTCCAAAAGACGGGTATCCACCCAGACCTTTCGGCTACCGGCATCGATACGTATGTGTTTGAAATTCAGCACCTGCCCCTCCGCCGGGCCAACCCCGCTATGCAGCCGGCGCAAGGCGGCTTTGATACGGGCTACCAGTTCGCGCGGGCTGAAGGGTTTGGTGACGTAATCATCAGCCCCTACTGAAAGCCCCACAATTTTGTCTGTCTCTTCTGTTTTGGCAGTTAACATGATGACATAAACGTCTGATTCTCGTCGCAGTTTAGTGAGAAGCTCAATTCCATCCATACCAGGCAACATGATGTCGAGCACGATCATGTCCGGCTTATAGGCCCGCGCAGCCTGCAATCCGGATAGCCCGTCTGTGGCAGTATAAACTTCGTAGTTTTCCGGGCGCAGATATGCAGTGACCAAGTTCAAGATGCTCTGTTCATCATCGATAACGAGTATTTTTGGTTTTGCCATGTTTTTTACATAATCGGTCTTATGATATTTGAATTTTAGCGTACGCAATGGTATGCTTTCAGCGGTTCTTTAAAATATTCGGATTTACGCACTTGAAAAAATATGCCAGGACTTTTGAGCGGGCTTTGCCTGACCAATCACCCAAAAAACCTCCAACTGCAGGACTGCTAAGTATATAAAGACGCATTGAAGATATTTTAAAGACTACTTAAAGATATCACAAAGAAACGTCTTTACCTGTACAAATGGTCACACTCACCTCCATATCCATCGGACCTGGCTCGAGCTGAAATCATCGTCAGTAATCTGGATGTCGATTGACTGGCTCGGATTTGGTTGTGCGGTGAGCGAGCGACCTTTCTAATGGGCGTGAACCGCGGGGCTATTCAAGAAATTGCTGTTCACAACATGGCTTTTTCCCGTCTGCACCGATAATGAGATCCGTTGGATATCAAACCATGGCGTTAAAAAATAGGCTGCATTGCCCCTTTAGCTTTTTAATGTCTAATGGCCCCGGTTGGATTGCTGACCGGGGCCACGACCTTAGTCCATGGGAATCATTCAACTGATATCCTGCTTCATGGTCTCGTATTGTTCGCGGGTGATCTCGCCACGTGCATAGCGTTGCGCAAGGATCTCACCAGCATCCAAACCATCTCCAGGAGGAGCTTTCATCTGCGAGCGGTGGTTTTGGCCACCTGAGAAAATGACCCTGACCAGCCAGACTGCAAGCAGAATCAGGCCACCCCAAAAGAGGAGCATTATCAGAAAGCCAATTAGTCCGAAACCCATTCCAAACCCCATCATTTCACACACTCCAACTGGTACATACCCTTAACTTATATCTTCTATAATCTGCTGGTATTCTTCCCGGGTGATTTCGCCGCGGGCATAGCGCGCCTGCAGGATATCACGAGCGGTTGGCTGCCCACTGCTTTGACCTGCAGAAAGCAGTGACCCCTGGCGGTTGTTGGCTATCCGGCGCACTGCCCAAACAACCAACAGCACCAAACCAACGATAACCCCAATTGTAAGCACCAAGTTAATGATCATCCCGATCCATCCCCAACTCCCGGCACCCCCAAAACCCCAGCAGCCGTCCCATCCAAATCCACGCATAATCTTTACCTCCAGTTTCATTGATTATTACTTACAGAGTTCAGCCTTTGTTATCCGTTCAACTGGTGTAGGAATCTCCACCAGATTCAGAAAGTGCAAAACTCCACTATTGGTTTGTTTTTTATATCAACATGATCTTACCAAGCAATTTCAAAGATTCTGTGAAGCAAGTTTAAAGATCCTGTAAAGAAATTCCCGGATGCGATTAACCTCATAGGTACCAATAGGTACACCCCAATAAGCTCAACATTCGAAAATAATTCATCGGATAGGGGTGCCACATCGATCCGGTGAGACTGGATGGCTATGAGTCTCAACATAAATAGCCTTTAGTCCGACAATTATTCTGGATCGATGAATTCAGGATCATGTGACATGCTCATAATTTAATCATGACAAATATCACTGTCGATCGATATTGATCCTGCTAGAATATATTCAGGATTATGAATATGGGAATCCGTAAAGGTAAACACTCCCTGAAAGCCATCGTTCGAATGTTTCGCTCACTGGGTCAGCCAGCTCGCTTGAAGATTCTGCTGGCGATCGGTTCAGGTGAAGCGTGTGTTTGTCACCTGGAAGCATATCTGGGATTGCGCCAGGCGTATATTTCCCAACAGTTGATGACTTTACGCAAAGCCAGGATAGTAGCAGACCGACGTGAAGGACGCTTTATCTTCTACCGCCTGCAAAACCCGCGCCTTTTGGAGTTAATCCAGCTGGCAGGCAGCCTCACCGGGACCAGCGAAGACGAGCTGCGCCTTCCTGGCCAGCCCTTAACCATAGAGGGCTGTGGTTGCCCTCATTGTGCGCCAGATCTGGAACAGGAAAATCAGGTTCTTACCTTTATACCCGGTGTAGATAATCCCTAAAAAACAACCCCGGATGTGAACGGGGATCATTTTCGGCAAGATACATTCAGAAAAAGGAATGTGATAATGGAGCGATCCGTTCAACCTGCAAGAATTTCACCTCATAACCCGGATTTACGCGCCTGGTTAGTTGTCATCGCTGCCGGGATTGCCTGGATCAGCGCGTATCAGACGATTGAACCCCTGGCCAATTATCTGGCATATCAACTGCTTGGATTGGAAAATACCCATTTGGGTGAATCGCTGGCTTTCTTCTTCTATGATGTCCCCAAAATCATATTGCTTTTAGGCGGTATGATCTTTTTGATCACCACATTGCGTTCCTTTTTTACGCCTGAACAAACCCGGACCTGGTTGGGTGGTAGGCGTGAAGGAGTAGGGAACGTCCTGGCAGCTGCTCTTGGGATAGTGACGCCCTTCTGCTCTTGCTCAGCAGTCCCCCTGTTTATCGGCTTTGTCGAGTCGGGCATTCCACTCGGCGTTACTTTCTCGTTCCTGACAGCGACCCCGGTAGTCAACGAAGTAGCCTTGGTCATGCTGTTCGGCCTGTTTGGTTGGAAAGTAGCTGGGCTCTATTTGGCTAGCGGTCTGGTGATTTCCGTCCTGGCCGGCATCATCATCGGGCGCTTGAGACTGGAAAAGTATGTGGAAGACTTCGTCTGGCAGATCGAAGTCGGGAAAGGCGGCCTGACCGAAGAGAAACCAACCTGGGCTAATCGCTTCCGCAATTCCTGGGCATCAACAAGAGAGATCGTAGGCAAAGTCTGGCTATATGTTGTCATCGGCATCGCTGCCGGAGCTGGCATACATGGCTACGTGCCGGAAAGCGCTCTGGCCAACATTTTAGGAAGGAGCGCCTGGTGGTCGGTTCCAGCGGGTGTGCTCCTGGGCGTGCCACTCTATTCCAACGCAGCCGGTATCATCCCAGTGGTGCATGCCCTGATGGAAAAAGGGGCAGCCCTGGGAACGGTATTGGCGTTTATGATGTCGGTGGTGGGATTGAGCCTGCCAGAAATGATCATCCTGCGCCGGGTGCTCAAGCCTCCATTGATTGCCATCTTTATCTCGATTTTAACGATAGCTATCGTCCTGACCGGTTACTTATTCAATCTTGCGCTTTAGCTGAGGAAACGATCCGAGATGTCGCTGATTTAGGTAAAGAAAATGGTCATTTAACTTTAGGAGATCGTATTTTGAAAATCCATTCCAGGATAACAATCGATGCCTGTAAGCCCAGGGCAGCATGAATACTTTAGTAGTTACTCAGTTCAGGGGAAAATCGGGGGTGTTTGGGCGGGCAACGCCCGCCCAAACACCCCCATCCTCCCACCAACTGCGTAAGTCCTATACTTATTAAATTTCACAATGGAGGTTCCTGATGTTAACCGTAAAAGTTTTAGGTTCTGGTTGCGAAAATTGTAAAAAGGTCGAAGCTGTGGCTCATACAGCTATCGCCCACTTGGGTCTGGAAGCCCGCATTGAGAAAGTAACCGATTATGCCGAGATAATGAAATACTCGATCTTGGCTACGCCTGGTTTGGTGATCAATGAAAATCTGGTGTGCGCTGGTCGCATTCCCACCCCGGCCGAAGTTACCACCTGGCTGACCAACGCCCTGGCGACCGCATAAGCATCCGGCAGAAAATATCCTGGGGAGTGTTTTGTACGTCCCAAAGAAAACCCACTCTTGATTTCCGGATAACCCTAAGACCTTCCAGCGACAAATCCATGACTGATTCTCCTACTTCTTTAACCACCACGCCCAAAAAATTGACTAGACAGCTACCCACCCTGGACCGCTTCTTGACGGTCTGGATCTTCCTGGCAATGGCGGTTGGTGTGGGGATCGGGTACCTGTTCCCTAACTCGGTACAACGCTTCAACACCGCCGTATCGGTGGGCACCACTAATGTTCCCATCGCCATTGGGTTGATCTTGATGATGTACCCACCCCTGGCCAAAGTGCATTACGAAGAGTTGCGAGATGTTTTCCGTAACTGGAAAATCTTGGGATTCTCCCTGTTGCAGAACTGGGTAGTAGGGCCAATTCTAATGTTTGCCCTGGCAATCCTTTTCCTGCGAAATTATCCGGAATACATGGCCGGATTAATCATGATCGGCCTGGCGCGCTGCATCGCCATGGTGATCGTGTGGAATGAACTGGCCAAGGGCAATAGTGAATACGCTGCCGGGTTGGTCGCTTTCAACAGCCTGTTCCAGGTCTTCTTCTACAGCGTGTACGCCTATGTGTTCATCACGGTGCTGCCGACCTGGTTTGGTATGCAGGGTAGCACGGTACAGGTAACTATCGGTGAAATCGCCAAGAGCGTGCTCATATACCTGGGAATCCCTTTCATTTCCGGGTTTCTGACCCGGTTTATGTTTTTGAGGGTAAAGGGTAAGGAATGGTACCAAGAACAGTTTGTACGGCGCGTCAACCCGCTGACCCTGATCGCCTTATTGTTCACCATCGTGGTAATGTTCAGCTTGAAAGGCAACCTGATCATCACCATTCCGCTTGATGTGGTGCGCATTGCCATCCCACTAGTGATCT
>Ga0307435_1000962_pt1 | contig 12341 bp, 5 predicted proteins | sample SalMarWE160470MG_FD_202164 | JGI IMG/M metagenome (GOLD analysis project Ga0307435, IMG submission 202164) | Salt marsh sediment microbial communities from the Plum Island Ecosystem LTER, Massachusetts, United States - WE1604-70 | ecosystem: Environmental > Aquatic > Marine > Intertidal zone >... | reverse complement strand
TTCGGCATGGGATAGCAAACATTTGTTTACACTTACGTTGATACGCTACCTAAAAAACAACTGGTCTTTCGGAATGAAGTGGCGTTTTGCAGGCGGATTGCCTTATACGCCGTACGATCTCGAAACTTCCGCAATAAAGGAAGCCTGGGATTCGCGGGGAAGTCCTTATCTTGATTACACAAAATATAATTCAGCAAGGCTTAAAGCATTTCATCAGATGGATATACGTGTGGACAAAAAATACTTCTTTAATAAGTGGTCTTTAATGTTGTACCTTGATATCCAGAACCTCTATAATTACCAGGCCGATCAACCTGACTATATTGTAAGGGAAAAAGATGAATCCGGCAACTATATTCTTCTTAATGATAGCACAGAGTACCGGTTAAAAAGAATTGACAGTTCGTCAGGGACAATTTTGCCGACAATAGGTATAATGGTTGAGTTCTAGTTCTCTTCCATATGCGGATACCTGTAATCTGTCGGGGGCAGAAAATTTTCTTTAATGACGCGGGGTGACAGCCACCTGAACAAGTTTAACATCGACCCTGACTTGTCATTTGTCCCCGAACCTCTTGAACCCCCGAAAGGCTGTTGTGATACAACAGCACCTGTAGGTTTATCATTAATGTAGAAGTTGCCTGCTGCATTTCTGAGTTTGTTTGTTGCCAGGTTTATTGCCAGCCTGTCATTTGCAAAAATGGAACCTGTCAATCCGTATATGGAAGTCCGGTCACACAATGCGAGCGTTTCTTCAAATTTCTTCGACGAATAAACATATATAGTCAATATGGGGCCAAAAAACTCTTCCTGCATGGCAAAATATTGTGGATCTTTTGTTACAACAACTGTAGGCTCGACAAAATAACCTTTAGATTTGTTATAATTACCGCCGATAATTATCTCTGCTTCCCTGTCTTTTTTAATTCTTTCGATTGCCCTTGAAAGGATGACAAATGAAGGTTCATCTATCACTGCATTAACAAAGTTAGTAAAGTCTTCGGGCCCTCCCATTTTGAAAGATGATATATCATCAGTTAATAGCTGTTTTATCTCAGGCCACAGGTTATCGGGTATATATGCCCTTGAGGCAGCGGAGCATTTTTGTCCCTGGTATTCGAAAGCCCCTCTTGACAGGGCTGTCACCGTTTGCCTGGGATCAGCCGATTCATGGACAAATATAAAATCCTTACCCCCTGTTTCGCCGACGATCCGCGGGTATGTTTTATATTTATTAATAGTAAGTCCAATGATCTTCCATATCCCCTGAAACACTTCTGTTGATCCTGTATAATGAAAACCTGCAAAATCAGGATTTGCGAAAATAGCTTTCCCGGCAACCGGTCCCGGAACAAGCACCATATTTATTACTCCTTCCGGCAGGCCTGCTTCCAGGAGGACTTCCATAATAACGCTGGCTGAATAAACCTGCAATTTTGAAGGTTTCCAGACAACAACGTTGCCAAGCATTGCAGGAGAGGTGGGCAGGTTGCCTGCTATCGACGTAAAATTAAATGGTGTCAAAGCAAAAACAAAACCTTCAAGAGGTCTCCACTCCATCCTGTTCCATGAGCCAGGTGAGGACTCAGGCTGCATACTATAAATATCAGTCATATATTTAACATTAAACCGCAAAAAGTCAATTAATTCGCAGGCAGAGTCAATTTCAGCCTGATGCACATTTTTTGACTGTCCCAGCATTGTTGCTGCATTTATCTTTGCCCGGTAGGGCCCCGCCAGTAATTCCGCGGCCTTTAAGAATATCGCTGCACGCTCCTCCCATGGCAGCGCAGCCCACATTTCCCTTGCTGACAATGCGGCATTTATGGCCATATTAACATGAGCTTCATCTCCCTGGTGATATTTGCCAAGCTCATGACTTATATCATGAGGAGCTCTTATAGAAAATAAATTACCTGAATCGACCTCTTTGCCTCCTATAATCATAGGTATCTCGACCTTATGCTGTAAATCAATATCTATTGCTCTCTTAAGTTCTGCCCTCTCTCTTGATCCCTGCCTGTACTCAAATACAGGTTCGTTTTCAGGAAAAGGTAATGTATAAAAACCTTTTGCCATTTTAATTTCAGTTTTTTAATTAGAAAAAACAGGTAATATTATAACCTTTTTACTAATGAATTGTTTGTTTTAAATTCTAAGTTAGTTGTTATTTAATTTTTTTAAAGAATATTTTGTTGATAAATAATAACTACTATTAAACTATTTTAATAAAATCATTTATAAATTAACTCCTTACCGAGTATTTTTGCAGTATATTATCAATAAAATGAAAATCATTGAATTTTTAAATAAATTCACTTTTCTCAAAAACAAATATATATTAACATCTTTGTTTTTTATAATATGGCTGCTTTTCTTTGATCAAAACAATTTAATCGAAAGACGCAGGAACGTTAAGGAATATAAACAACTGCTCAGGGAGAAAGAATACTACTTAAAAAAGATAGAAGACGACAAAAACCGGCTGGAAGAGCTAAGGACCGATAAAGAAAATCTTGAAAAGTTTGCCAGGGAACAATTCTATATGAAAAAAGAGAACGAAGATATATTTGTCATCGTTGAAGAAAATTAGGTATAGGGTAAATTTATGCAGGATCATCAATTCTAATGAATATTTTAATCTGACAACTATTATTTAAAATATTTATAGCTTAATGCGGTTTTTACCGGCAGGCAAGCATTATTATATTTGTTATGAGTACAATTTGATTTATTCTGTGTTTATAATAAAGCAAATGCTATTTGTTGCTGATATAAAAACATTCAAATATTTTAATTATTTTCACATTTTTTAAAATATTCCTTAAGTGTAACATATTAAACTTATATAGTAACAGTTCGCTGCACAATTCGTATAACTATTACATAATTCAAATGTTAAATACTTAATAAACAAGGGAAATATCGTGGGACAAAGAGTTATTTTAAAATCATTTTTCATATTTATTTTATCAGGAGCATTATTTTTTACACTTAATGCACAGATCAATTTCGGATTTCAATCCCAGTATAAATATCTGAAAGGTATTAATGCTTCGGGATTACCTGCAAACTGGATGGATCCCGGTTTTAATGATGCGGGATGGTCAACGGGTTACGCTCCGTTCTGGTATGGGGATGGCTCAGGGGGCACCCTCCTTAATGATATGCAGGGTTCCTATACAACCGTTTATATGCGCACAACATTTAATGCTGCCAATGCTGCCAACATACACCAGTTGAACCTGTCTGTGGATTACGATGATGGTTTCGTAATTTGGATAAACGGAGAGGAAGCATTAAGTCAGTTTGCCCCGGAGGTTGTATCTTATAATGACTCGGCTACCGGACTCCATGAATCAGGGACGCCGGTATCTTTTATTGTTGATGCCGGTGATATAACGCTGTTTGAAGGGCAGAATACACTTGCAATAGTGGGATTAAATATAACTCTTTCGGGAAGCAGCGACTTTCATTTTGATATGAGCATAGATGCAACGCCCGGCATACCTGAGCTTATTGATACCGTCGGCATATCATTCAGTCATGATGCAGGATTTTACGATACTTTATTCAGCCTTACCATGGATTCGCCGGATCCTGCAGCAGGTATTGTATATACGCTGGATGGCAGCGATCCGCGCAGCTCGGCTAATTCGTTTACCGGTGGCTCAGAGGTGACGGTTACCATCGATCCGGTTTCCACAGTAGGGCGCCCTGTAACACCGGGTGTGGTTATCAGGGCTTCACTGACCAAAGGCGGTTACCTGCCTTCCATACCTGAAACAAGAACTTATATTTTCATCGACAAAGTAAAAACCCAGTCTTATCCCGGAAGTGACTGGCCAAGTGGAGACGTAAACGGACAGTGGATTGATCTCGATATGGATCCTGACGTTGTCAACGACAGCCGCTATTCGAGCCTTATTGACGATGCACTGCTTGAAATTCCAACCATATCCGTGGTCACTGACCTGGCCAACCTTTTTGACCCTGCAACAGGTATTTATGTGAATGCTGAGGGCCACGGCGAAGAGTGGGAAAGGGAATGTTCGGTCGAGTTGATTAATCCTGACGGATCGCCGGGTTTCAATGTTAATGCCGGACTACGGATAAGGGGAGGATGGAGCCGCCATAATGATTTCCCAAAGCATTCTTTCAGGCTGTTCTTCAGATCTCAATATGGAGATGCCAAACTGCGCTTTCCCTTATTCGATGACGAGGGTGCCATGGAATATGACAAAGTTGATTTGAGAACTTCACAGAATTATGCATGGAGCACCGGCGACAGCCGCAATACCATGGTGCGCGAAGTGTTTTCACGCGATTCGCAGGGCGCGACGGACCAGCCATATACAAGAAGCCGTTACTATCATCTTTACCTTGACGGAATGTACTGGGGCCTGTTTCAGACACAGGAACGCTCGGATGCCCGCTTTGCAGCCGACTATCTCGGCGATAACAGGGAAGATTATGATGTAGTGAAAGTCAATACGGAAAATTATGTATACCAGATTGAGGCATCGGATGGCAACCTTGACACATGGCATCTGTTATGGAATAAATGCGGCACGGGTTTTCAGAATAACAGCGATTATTTTGCCCTTGAGGGCAAAAACGAATACGGCAAACCTGTGAAAGGTTCAGAAGTGCTCGTAGATATAGACAACCTTATTGATTACATGATCGGCATATTCTATACGGGAAATTTTGATGCCCCGACATCATCATTTATGAGCAACAATGGACCGAATAACTTTTACGCTATTTTTGACAGGAAGGACAAATCAAAAGGATTTACTTTCTATAATCACGATGCCGAACATGCTTTGTTTTATTATAGTGCATGGCCTGGTATAGGAATTGATGAGAACAGGGCTAATATAGGCTCCATAAGCGGGCAATACAAGATGCAAGTAAGTAGTTTCAGCTTATTCCACCCGCAATGGCTGCATTACAAGTTATCACAGAATGCAGAATACAGGATGCGCTTTGCAGACAGGGCACATAAGCTCCTAACTGGCAACGGTGTTTATACACCACAGAAATGCCTGGAAAGATTTGATAAGAGGGTCAGGCAGATTGATACTGCCATCATCGCTGAATCAGCACGCTGGGGCGATGCAAAAACCAGCAGCCCCTACACAAAAGACAATAACTGGTGGCCTGAAATTCAGACAGTGCGGACCATGTTTTTCCCGGTAAGAACCGGTATAGTTATAGGTCAGCTTAAAGCAGAGAACCTGTACCCTGAAGTTGAGCCCCCTGATGTTAAAAATTCGGAAGGACTGCTTGAAGAAAGCCAATATTCACTAAATTCAAGCATGAATGTCACTGTTGAAAATCCAAACTCTTCAGGAACAATATATTATACTCTTAATAATGACGATCCCCGGCTTGTTGGCGGAGGGATATCATCATCTGCAACTGTAATGGGCGATGGAGAGGAGATGGAAATAGACAATTCAACAATTCTAAAGGCACGCATATATGATAACGGGACCTGGAGCGCCCTTAAAAATGTGACATTCCTCGGACAGGAAGATGATTACTCCAACCTTAAAGTTACGGAGCTTCACTACCACCCCGCAGATTATATTGTCGGAACAGATACAATTTATTCGGGCAAGGACCTTGAGTTTATTGAATTCAAGAACATTGGCGAGACATCGATTAATTTAAGCGGACTGGTACTTGATTCGGCTGTATATTATGAATTCCCTGATAATGCTGTCCTCGGGCCAAAGAACTTCTTTGTTGTCGCTTCCAAGCCAACCAAGTTCTATGAGTATTACGGGATGATACCATCAGGAAATTTCCAGGGTAATTTCTCCAATTCATCCGAAGAGGTACTGCTTACAAATTCTTTATCTGAAGAGATTATTCACTTTACTTATTATGACAACAGCCCCTGGCCAAACAGGCCGGACGGACTCGGATTTTCACTGGTGTCAACGGTATTTAATCCTACAGGAGATCCTAATGATCCGCTGTACTGGCGCGCTTCTTTGCTTGTCAATGGCTCGCCATTCAAAGATGATGACGGCCTCACCGGTATATTTGTGCCTGAGATAATTAAAAGAGGTAACATTACCGTTTATCCGAATCCGGCAACGGATTATATAGTCATAAGCATGAATTCTGCTGAAGAATACCAGCAGTTAAGTATTAAACTATACAATATAAATGGAATGCTGGTTTATCAAACTATAGAAGAAAACAACGCAATTGTCAATCTTAATAATCTTGGTTTAAGCCAAGGTATATATTTTGTTCATATAGAAACAGGCAATCTTGTTGAAACAGTAAAAATCATATTCTCGGATTATTAGCAGACAGATAGGTTATTATATCGCCCGCATATTCTTATTGAATTGCGGGCTTTTTTAAAATATGCTTACAGTACTGGCCAATTCTATTCCTTTATCAGTTTAAAAGTTGCCTTGTTTTCCCTGGAATGAATATTAAGAAAATAGATACCTGCCGGTGCATCAAAATATATCTTTTTCACCCTGCCTTGATTAGCTTTCATGGACTTAATCACATCTCCTGACAGGTCTGTGATATCAATGATAAAATCTGTAATATCAATCCCAAAATCTATTACTAATTCGCCATTAAGCGGGTTGGGGTAAACCTTGATGTTATTTTCAAATGAACTTTCAATAAGTTCCACAATAATGACCGGGTAGCAGGCAGATGTGTCAACACAGTCGCCTGCAGTAACCATCACTGCATAACTGCCGCTGTTTTGAGCTGTAAAGCTCTGATCGGTCTCACCTGCAAGAGGCTGGTAACCATTGCTGCAGTCCAGCCACTGATATGTTGCGTTGGACGCAATGGCTGTGAGCGTATTCTCCGATTGCTCAACAGATGCATCCACAGAATTGATAGTAAGATTCAGAGTGATCAGACTATCACATCCTGCTGCATTGGTCAATGTTTGAATATATGTCCCGCTTTGATTATATGTTTGCCCGTTAAGCATGAAACTGTCACAAGCTTTCGCTGTTATTGTTGAGTCAGTACTATTAAGAATAGTCAGGTTCAAAGTGATAATACTGTCACAACCTGCTGAACCGGGAAAGCTTTGAGTATAAGTTCCACTGGAGTAATAAGTTTGGTCATTCAGTTTGAAGCTGTCGCAGGCTGTCGCTGTTATTGTTGAGTCAGAACTATTAAGAATGATAAGATTCAAAGTGATAATGCTGTCACAACCCACTGCATTGGGAATAGTGTCAAAATAAGTACCCGTTGAAAACCATGTATATTTACCACTGGGTGAAGTATAATTATCGCAGGCTACTTCTGAAATAGTTGCATTTGTACTTTTCTGGACAGTCAGGTTAATTGTTATGTATTCTTTGCAACCAGCAGTATTAACCAAGGTATCCATATAAACACCACTTTCTGTCCAAACCTTACCAGTAGGAGAGATATAACTGTCACAAACCTTTTCATTTACAGAATATTCAGTATCCTCGCAATATACAAATAATTCGCTACCATGTAATTTATCATTTGCTCCAAAATATAACTTCCTGTTAAACTCGGTAAAACTACTTGGCGAAGAGTGATTACTTCCCGGGTAGATATCCTTTAACAAAAAAGCTTTATTAATGCCATCATAAATCCACAATTCTTCACCATTAATTTCGTCATATGAAGCAAAGAATAATTTATTATTAAATACAATCTTCGAGCCTATTAAGCTTGTATATGAATAATTAATAGGAATATCAGTATTTATCCTGAAATTATTCAAAGTATCACATTCCCATAACACAAACCAACCTGTATTATCTTTTGCTAAAAAATAGAGCTTTTTATTGAAAACGAATAGTTTTTCAGGATCAGAGCTATTTGCTCCTGGGATTAGATCATGTAAAATAGGTTGATTGATGCCATCATACTCCCAAAGTTCATCGTCCTGATCTTTGGTCTCTGCATGAAAATAAAGTTTGTTGTTGAATATACATAAGGATTCAGGAATTGAACCAAACCTGTCAGAACCAATACCTTGTATCTTAACTGGTTTATTTATGCCATCATATTCCCATAATTGCAGTCTAAAATTAGTGTGTTCATTTGCACTAAAATATAGTTAGCCTTTAAAAATGATGAAACCTCCAGGATAGGAACTATCTAAATATGTTCCTTGATTGATATCAAATAAAATGGGTTCATGGATACCGTCGTATTCCCATAATTCACTACCATGGATACCATCATTTGCAGCAAAATAGAGCCTATTATTATATTCATAAAAAACTTTTGGAAATAAGTTTTTACTCTCAAGAAGGGTATCTTTCATCATAAACGGAGTATTTATTCCATCATATATCCACAATTTTTCTCCATGTATACCATCATTTGCGATAAAATATAATTTATTTTTGACTACATTTAAATAAGTATAATAAGGATGTAATCCTGAACCTGTCGGATTAATATCATATACCATAACAGGATCATGCAATCCGTCATATTCCCATAGTTCATTTCCGTGAATGCCATCTGATGCACAAAAAAACAGTTTATTTTTATATACTTTTAAATTAATCGGAGAAGAGCTAGATGTTCTTGTATTTACACAAATATTTCTGATCATTCCAAAACCATTAGTATCATCATATACCCATAAATCATCACAGTGTATAACTCCGTATGATGCAGTAAAAAAAAGTTTGTCATTGAATGTAAATAGATTTCTAGGTGAATTGAAATCAATTATCTCATTGATATTTTTAATTTTAACTGGTTTATTTATGCCATCATATTCCCATATTTCACTTGTCTCACTAACATCAACTGCGATAAAATATAGTTTTTCATTTACCAATGTTAAACATAAAGGAGAGGAACTTGCATTTCCTGGATTTAAATCCTGTACGATGGCCGGATCATTAATACCATCATATTCCCATAATTCATCTCCAAGAATACCATCGTCTGCATTAAAATAAAGTTTGTTGTTGTAAATGATATATGTTCGGTTATTAAAAAAAGAGTTATCAGTTCCAGGATTAATATCAGCTACCAATGTTGGATTGTTTGTACAATTTAACTTCCAGAGCTCCCTGCCATGCATATTATCCATTGCAGTAAAATACAGCTCATTTTGGAATACTATAGGATATGAAGGATTGGAACCTGAATTTCCTGGAAAAAGATCTGATACCAAGGTTGGATAATTGTTGAAGCTATATTCCCATAACTCAGCGCCATGTATTCCGTCATTTGCAGAAAAGAATAATTGACTATTACATAGTATCAAATTAGATGGAGAGGAAGAATTTATCCCCTGACTAATATCCATTACCATAACAGGCTTATTGATCCCATCATATTCCCAAAGCTCTCTTCCATGCAAACTGTCCCTTGCAGAAAAGAACAGCTTGTTATTAAATGTCACAAGATTCTCTGGATCAAAATAATAACAATCAGAATACATACTTTTTAATGAGACAGGTTTATTGGAATCATCATACACCCATATTTCTTTCCCAACAGTTCCATCATTGGCAATAAAATATAATTTGTTGCTATATATCAGCAAATTATCTGGAATTGATCCTACTTCTCCAGGATTTAAATCTTCAATCATATACAGTGAATCATTAGTATCATTGTATTTCCATAATTCTTTTCCATGCATACCATCATCTGCAACAAAATATAGTTGATTATTAAATTCAAAAAGATTTATTGGATTAGTATTGTGAGGGATAATAGACGTATTAATATCATAAACCAACGACACTGATTGGGTAAAAACTGGATTTATTGCAATTGCAAAATACAGTACCGCAATCATTAAACGTATGATATTCATTAGTTTAGATCAAAATATTGTTCCTTGTTTTTCAGCCAAGAATATTCCAATTCTAATTTTTAATTAACTTAAAGGTTGCTTTATTTTCTTTTGAATAAATATTTAGAAAGTAAATACCTGCCGGTCCGATAATAGAGGCTTTGATTAGCCTGTTAAGATTCGATTGCATTGTTCTTATAACATTACCTGATTGGTCTGTAATCTCAATTATCAAATTCATATTTTTAGATCCTAAGTCGATTATAAACTCCCCATTTACCGGGTTAGGATAAATCATGATGTTGTTTTCAAATGAACTTTCAATAAGCTCAACAATAATGACTGGGTAGCAGGCAGAAGTATCCATACAATCGCCGTCAGTAACCATTACTGCATAACTGCCACTGTTCTGGGCAGTAAAACTCTGATCGGTTTCACCTGTTAGGGGCTGGAAACCATTGTTGCAGTCCAGCCACTGATATATTGCATCAGGTGTAACAGCTGTGAGAGTATTCTCAGATTGCTCAACGGACGCATCAATAGTATTAATAGTAAGATTCAGAGTGATCAGACTATCACATCCTGCTGCATTGGTCAATGTTTGAATATATATCCCGCTTTGGGTATACGTCTGCCCATTCAGCATAAAGCCATCACAAGCTGTTTTGTTTACTTCAGAACTCGTGCTATTGGTAATGGTCAGGTTCAATATTAAAATGCTGTCACAACCTGAAGCCTTGGTTAAAGTCTGGGTATAAGTTCCACTGGAGTAATATGTCTGATCATTCAGTTTGAAACTGTCACACGCTGTTGCTGTTATTATTGAATCAGAACTATTAAAAATAGTCAGGTTCAATGTAACAACACTGTCACAACCTGAAGCGTTGGTTAAAGTCTGGGTATAATTTCCACTTTTGGTGTATGTCTGCCCATTTAAGGCAAAGCTGTCACAAGCGATCTCGGTTATACTTGATTCAGTACTATTAAGAATTGTCAGATTCAGAGTAATAATACTATCGCAACCTGAAGCATTTGTTAAAGTTTGGGTATAAGTCCCACTGTTGTAATATGTATAGCCGTTCAAATTAAGACTGTCGCAAACAGTCTTAGTGATAATTTTATCCGTGCTTTTTAGTATGGTTAAGTTTAAAAGTATCGTACTGTCACAACCATTAGCATTGGTCAGAACTTGGAAGTAGGTACCAGTTTGGGTGTAAGTATGCCCGTTAAGTTCGTAAGTGTCGCAAGCAGTATTTGTGATGGTTGTGTCAGTGCTCTTACAAATTGTTAGATTCACGGTAACTATACTGTCACATCCTGATGCATTTTTTAATGCTTGAATATAGGTTCCGCTTTCGGTATATGTTTGCCCGTGAAGTATGAAGTTATCACATGTTGTCAGGTTAATGACTGAGTCAGTACTGCTGATTATTTTTAAATCTAAAGTAATTGTATAATCATCGGATGATGCAGATGTTAATTTTTGAGTATATATACCAGTGCCTGTATATGTCTGTCCATTAAGGATATAACTATCACAGGCAATTTCAGAAATAGTAGTATCTGTGTTATGAACGATTATTAAATTCAGAGTAATAGTACTGTCACAACCTGCTGCGTTTGGAATAACAATAGTTTTTGTGCCGGAAGTAGTATGAATCGTTCCATCCGGTGCAGTATAGCTTTCGTAGCTCACTATGTTTTGTATTGAACTGGTTGGAATACAATTGGATAGTACCCAGAGTTCTCTTCCACGTCCATCATCTGCACTAAAATACAATTTGTCATTTAATATTATAAAATACCTTGGATCTGAGCCCTTTGAACCGGGAAATAGGTCGGTAACCATTCTTAGCGTGTTACTACTATCGCAAACCCATAATTCAGCACCATGTATGCCATCATCGGCGTGAAAAAATAACTTGTCATAATAAGGTGTTAAATAATCTATATGAGAGGATAACAAATCAGTGCCAGGATTGATGTCAGCTAACATGAGAGGAGGATTAATAAAATCATAAACCCATAATTCATAACCATGAATTCCATCATTTGCCTCAAAATACAATTTGTTATTAAATACAGTCAGTTCACTTGAACGGGAATTCAATCCTTTTGGATTAATGTCAGTCAACATTACAGGGGAATTTATACCATCATATTCCCATAATTCCGGATCATCGACATCAGCTTCAGCTATAAAATATAATTTATCATTATATACAGTCAGTAATGTTGGACATGAACTTTCAGACCCTGCATAAATATCAGCTTCCAAGTATGGAGGATTCACACCATCATAAACCCATAATTCATAGCCATATTTTTTATCATCGGCTGTAAAATACAATTTATCGCTAAAAACTGTTAAAAAACTTGGATTAGAACTTTTATAAAGGGGGTCCATAGTACCAAGGTTAATATCAGCTACCATGGCAGGTTGATTAACGCCATCATAAGCCCATAGTTCAGTGCCGTGTATACCATCATTACCTTGAAAATATACTTTGTTGTTAAATTCGGTAAA
>Ga0307435_1000961_pt1 | contig 12342 bp, 12 predicted proteins | sample SalMarWE160470MG_FD_202164 | JGI IMG/M metagenome (GOLD analysis project Ga0307435, IMG submission 202164) | Salt marsh sediment microbial communities from the Plum Island Ecosystem LTER, Massachusetts, United States - WE1604-70 | ecosystem: Environmental > Aquatic > Marine > Intertidal zone >... | reverse complement strand
AGCGCACCAGCGTTGTCCCCGCCGTTGTATGCGTAGAGCCGCAGAGTCGCCGAGGTCACATCCCCGGACTGCTCCGGAAAGCGCATCAGGACTCTCAGCTCGTTCGGAGGCGGAGCATCTATCTTGAGTAGAGTCTCCCCTCCGAAATTCCCCACAGGACTCCCGTCCGAGATGAAGGTGTCGGCTGCCGGCGCCAACTCAACGGTTGAGTCCGCCGTTGCCGAACCGGCAACACCGGCCACCAACGCAAGGGCGGCAAGCAACGCAAGCAAGCGCCCCACAGCACCTATTGGATTGTGAATGAACTTGTCGCGCATAGAGGGTCTCCTTTCCTCTTCTGTACCGGAACATCCGGTACAGGATTTGCGCCTTTACTATAAGCAAAAATGGGCGATTGGCAAGGATTTGATTACGATGCTATTTTAAAGCTGTTATATAATTAGTTTATGAAATCTATGGATTCACGCTTTAATCACAAAGAGCTGGAACCTAAAACCTACAAAAAATGGGAGCAGTCCGGTTTCTTCAATCCGGATAATCTGGTTAAGAAAGGCATTGTGAGAAAGAATGCCAAACCCTTTACGATTGTTCTCCCGCCTCCAAACGTTACAGGTATTCTGCACATGGGAAGCGCTTTTATGCTTGTCTTGGAGGATATAATGATCCGCTTTAACAGGATGCGTGGCAGGAAAACCCTTTGGCTCCCCGGCACGGACCATGCGGCAATTGCAACCGAATCAGTTGTAGTAAGACAACTTACCAAGGAGAAAAAATCAAAACACGACCTGGGGCGCGAGAAGTTCTTAAAGAGAGTGGATGATTATGTCAAAGAGAGCAAATCAACAATTATCAGCCAGACAAAGGCAATGGGGGCATCGCTTGATTGGTCTCGTGAAGCATTTACCCTGGACGAAAAAAGAAATTTTGCGGTCCGAACTGCATTTAAAAAACTGTACGACGACGGACTAATATACAGGGGATATCGCGTAATAAACTGGGACCCTAGGGGGCAGACGACCATATCAGATGATGAGGTGGAGCACAAAGAGACTAAGGCGAAGCTATATACTTTCAAATACTCAAAGGATGTTCCAATACCTATATCCACCACCCGTCCAGAGACAAAACTTGGGGACACTGCGATTGCGGTGAATCCCGACGATAAGCGTTATAAAAAGCACATAGGTAAAACTTTTGAAGCAGACTTTGCCGGAGAGAAGATTTCACTGAAGGTTGTGGCAGATAGACATGTTGATCTGGAATTCGGCACAGGCGCACTAGGAGTTACCCCGGCCCACAGCATCGCAGACTGGGAAATCGCGGAAAGAAATGATCTTCCAGTAAAGCAGGTTATCGACGAATATGCGCGGATGATGGTTGGAATGAGCGGAGTTAAAGGGGAAAAAACTACCGTGGCCCGAGAGGCGGTTGTTGAATGGCTGAGAAAAAACGGGCTCCTTGAGAGAGAAGAGGAGATCGACCAGAACATATCGGTATCCCAGCGAACTGGCTCGGCTGTAGAGCCACTTCCAAAGCTTCAGTGGTTTGTTGACGTAAACAAGAAATTTAAGTTGCGCACATCGAGCATTAAGGGCATTAAAAGCGGGCAGGAGGTAACGCTGAAAGAGCTAATGACGCGAGTTATTAAAAACGGGCAGATAGAAATCCTTCCAAAAAGATTTAACAAAGTTTATTTCCACTGGATTAATAATTTGAGGCCCTGGTGTATATCAAGGCAGATTTGGTACGGTCACAGGCTTCCTGTTTGGTATCGTTCAAGGAGTGATAATACAGAAACGTATGTAGGGATTGAGCCGCCAAAAGGCACCGGATGGGAACAAGATCCAGATACGCTTGATACGTGGTTTTCATCCGCACTGTGGACTTTCTCAACCCTTGGCTGGCCTAGAAAAACGAAAGACCTTGAACAATTTCATCCGACAAATGTACTGGAGACTGCATACGATATTCTATTCTTCTGGGTGGCAAGAATGATACTTATGAGCACTTACTTCCTAGGCGAGATTCCATTTGAAACGGTTTATCTGCACGGGCTGGTACGCGATGACAAGGGCAGAAAGATCAGTAAGTCATTGGGTAACAACCTAGACCCGCTCGATATGATAAGCGAGTACGGGGCAGATGCGGTTCGCATGGGGCTCATTATGGGCACAGCTCCGGGCGGAGACAGTAAGATATCTGTAGATAAGATACGAGGATACAGGAACTTTACTACAAAGATCTGGAATGCATCTCGCTTCGTACTGATGAACTATGACGAAGGGTTAGATGCCCGCCCAGAGTATACAAAGACAGACAAAACAAACCTAGAAAGAATTAAAAGGGTAAGAGAGCGTGTTACTGCAAATATAGAAAAGTACAAGTTTCATCAGGCGGGAGAAGAGCTTTATCAGTATTTCTGGCACACATTCGCGGATAAAATAATTGAGCAGTCTAAAAAGCGTCTGCTCGACGGCACACCGGCAGAGAAATCCGCAGCGCAGAAAGTGTTAATCACAATCCTTACAGAATCTATTAAGATGCTCCACCCATTTATGCCGTTTGTCACGGAAGAGGTATGGAGCCGCATGCCAAAAAGCGATAAGCGCAATCTCCTTATGGTCGAACCATGGTAACTCTTCCTATAATCCTCGGCACACTTCCGGCAATATTCTGGCTGGCCTTCTTTCTGACCGAGGATAGGGAGCACCCCGAACCCAAGCGTATGATCTTATACGTCTTTATAATGGGTGGCTTATCGGCGATACTTGCGGCATTTCTGGAGCTATATCTACACCGGCTATTACCGATGGGGGGTGGGGTTGAATTATCGTCCCCGCTTTTATACCCCTTCGCCTTTATAGAAGAGTTCGCAAAGTTCCTTGTTGTATATCTCGTAATAAAGAAAAATAAATACTTTGATGAGAGGGTCGACGCGATGATTTATATGATAACTGCCGGCCTTGGATTCGCAGCCCTTGAGAACGTTATGAACCTTTTGGGGGCGGACATTCTTTTAGAAGTTACTTTGGTCAGGGGGATCGGTGCTACATTACTGCATGCTCTCGCGTCCGGCATGCTTGGATTTTATTGGATAAGGGGTAGGGTTTTCACCGGCCTTACGGCCGCAACTCTGTTGCATGGAGTCTTTAATTATTTGATACTAAACCTTGAGGGATTTGAAATATATGCATCTGCACTGCTTCTGTTTGCAGCAATTATTATCTTCCACGACTTTGAGGTGCTAAAGAAAAGGGATAGGCGGGATGAGGCAGAAATGCGAAAGCGACTCCTACTGCATCGATAACGAAACGATGTTTGTATGGAGCCGCTGTTTTGTTTTTGTGGCCTCATGAATGACCCCTTCTCTATGACAGAATCTCGGTAACTCTCCGAGAAAGCCGCCTAACCTCATCACTTAGACCCGCCTCCTCAATTTCCTTCCAGAGTACGGGGCTCTCGTGCCGCTCGTACCAGGCCCCTGCAGCCTCCAAGCCTCCACCTAAGCGGACAATGCGATATGCAACAACCTCGACCATATAGTCGAAGAGTGCTTTGCGTTGCCCCGGCGGCAGTTTTTCTCTCGCGCTTAGGAATTTCGCGACCTCACACAGCGCATCCTGAACGGCTTCTCCGGGCAGGAAACGCTTTGCCTCGGATACCCCTAGGCGAAGCAGAGCAGTTTCAAGCCTCTCCACTTCTTGTGCCCTATGACATGCAATCACCATAACCACCTCCCCTATGTTGTTGTCAAAGGTACTATCTTACCGTAATTATTGGTAAACGGAGCTGATGAGTCAACCGTCGCAACTTTGGCTTGTTTGCACATGCCTGTCGCGTATAATTTGCTATAATTAAAGCGTGTTTAAGAAAAAGAAATTAGAACTTGAGGAGTTGGGGGAAGAAGAGACAGTAACTCATAGCTTTGGGGAGGATATTTCCGCTGAGGCAGAGGGTCAGCTTGCAATTGACGTTTATCAAACTCCCGATGAGATAGTTGTTGAATCAACGATAGCCGGAGTACAGGGCGAGGATATAGACATAGATGTAACCAGTGAGAAGGTAACTATCAGGGGCGAGAGAAAGAGAGAAAACAGGGTTGAGATAGGCGACTATTATTATCAAGAATGTTTCTGGGGAAAGTTCTCCCGTTCTATAATACTTCCCGAGGAGATTGATCCGGATAAATCTCACTCCACTTTGAAGAATGGTGTGCTAACAATCTATCTTCCGAAAGTTAGGAGAGACATTGCGAGGAAGATAAAAGTCAAAATGGGTTAGAGGAAAATTATCTTCGTGAGGAGTACAAAAACGCCTTCGGGCGTTTTTGAGTTGTGGGCGAGGCGGGAGTCGAACCCACATGTCTTTAGAAGACAAAGGATTTTAAGTCCTTCGCGTATACCATTCCGCCACTCGCCCATCGGCATCATTCTGCGAACAAAACCGATGAGGCCTGGGCGGGAATCGAACCCGCGTATAGGGGTTTTGCAGACCCCTGCCTTACCACTTGGCTACCAGGCCGTAATCCACGGCTATTGTAGCGTGTTATTTTCAATTTATAAAGGTGTATATCAGGAGATATTAAGAATATCCCCTTTCTCGATTTTAGTATCCGTAAGCACCACCAAGCCGACTTCGTTTCCTGTCGCTGCTTCTTTTATATCCTCTTTATTCTGTTGAAGGTTTTTTACCTTCCCCTTCCCTATTACCTCTTCACCGCGGGCAATTTGAACCTGAGCTCCGACACGAACGCTCCCCTTTGTAATCTTGCCTCCAATGGTCCGTTTACTTTGCGTCCCGCTGAATATTGCAAGAACTTCGAGCACGCCACCCTCAACAGCCTCCTCTTTCGCTACCTCAAGCAAGTCAACTGCCTCAACCAACTTATATATTATATCCGATGTAATAATCTTTACCTTTTGTGATTCGGCCAGACGTCGAGTTGATTTTTCCGATGATACATGGAGCCCGAGTATCACGCTTCCGGTCGATTTAGCAAACTGCACATCGTTGTCCGAGATACCGCCAACCGAAGAATTTGTAATCTCTAGTTTGTGTCCGAGTATTTGCATAAGGGCCTCGAGAGAGCCCGCGCTATCCGCTTTCAAAATCGCCTTTATCTTCTCTTCTCCATCGGACGTAATTTCATCACCGTCCGATTCCTCCGCTATTTCCGCTATCATGTCGGCCGCTTCCAAAACAGCCTTGGAGTCCCCTCCACTGACATCAACAACTTTTATATCAACTATACCGGCCCAGAATTTCTCTCCCGCATTAGGCATATCTTCAAACCCTCCGATTATAGCCGGCGCAGATGGTATAAGCTCTTTTACTTTTTCACCAAGGAAATTCTCCAGTATTTTTACCTTTCCTGAAGCGCTATTTGTAACTATCTCCTCCCCCAGGCGCAAGACCCCGTCTTTCAGGACTACGTAGGCAATAATTCCCCTTCTGCTGTCTTTTTTCGATTCCAATACAAATCCGTACGCCCTCGCGCCCGGATCAAAAGACAGTTCGGCAACCTCTCCTGCAAGCACTATAAGGCTAAGAAGTCCATCTACTCCCTCGCCTGTCTTGCCGGAGACCTCGTGCCAGCTCACGTCTCCCCCCAATCCTTCCAGTCTAACATCTGCGGACAGAAGTCCGTTCTTAACTTTCTCAACATCCGCGTTAGGTGTGTCTATTTTCGTAATTGCGACCACGAATGGCGTCTCCGTCTGTTTTAAAATGTTTATTGCTTCCGTTGTCTGTGGTTTTATTCCCTCGTCAGCCGCAACAACAAGCACCCCTAAATCCGCTATCCACGCTCCCCTTTCACGCATCGAAGAGAAAGCTTCATGCCCGGGTGTATCTATAAAGGTAATTTTCTTACCGTCGTGTTCTATCTCATATGCGCCGACTGACTGCGTTATTCCCCCGGCCTCTCCAGTTGCAACGCTCGTCTTCCTTATGAAATCCAGGAGGGTGGTCTTCCCGTGGTCAATATGACCGACTACCGCTACAACGGGCGACCTGGACTGCAAGTTTTCCGCTTTTTTCTTTTTCTCGGCCATTACCACTACACGCTATCACCTCGGAGGGCTCTCTTCAAGTCTGCACATAGCACGATGAGTTTGCTTATAGGCATGTTTTATATACAATCTTAAGCGTGGACTCAATTTGAGCACCGCAATGGTGAGGTACCCAAGTGGCCGAAGGGGACGGTTTGCTAAACCGTTAGGTCGGTAAATGCCGGCGCGAGGGTTCGAATCCCTCCCTCACCGCACTTCGGCTCGCGATGCTCGCTCAGCGCAAGCATGGTGGGACGAAGTTTTGAGTAAGTGGGATGCCTCGCCCTGAGTGAAGTCGAAGGGAATCCCTCCCTCACCGCCAGTTGAAAAAACCCGAACTGATTTTGCGCGCGCGATTGACTCAACGGACCCAGCACAAGAGCAAAGCTCGGTGCGGGGCAAGCAGAATACTGGATTGCCCCCTATTTGCCCAAGGGCGAACTTTAGTTACACTAAGTGAAGCGATTGGCCGTAAATCGCAATCCCGCACAAGCGCCCGTAGTTCAGCTGGACAGAACGTCGGCTTGCGGAGCCGAAGGTCGCAGGTTCGAATCCTGCCGGGCGTACGGAGATTTGTGCGGAACGGATCCCGTAATGGAGGTTCAATTCCTCCCGAGGGCGCAGGCCTAGATGGCCGGATACATTAAGATACATACATCTCCCCTCATTCGCGGGTGTCGTATAGTGGCTATTATATCTGCCTTCCAAGCAGAAGACGAGGGTTCGATTCCCTTCACCCGCTCAAAGCTAACACTCCCGCTAATGCCGGAAATTTGCTACTCTTAAATAAACATGAACTCAAGGGAAAACAAGACTATCATCGCGGCCGTAATTTTAACGGGTGCTCTTCTGCTTTACATACTTGTATCGAACGGGAATGCCCCTGCACCGGTTGACCAGACCGCAACCGTAGGCAACGTGGTGCCAATACAAGAGATTCAAAAAGATGCGGAAGAAGTGCCACAGGTCCAACAAGAACCCAAAAGCAGTGAAAGTAGTGTGCCTAAGCTTGATTCGCTAAGCGGCCTCGAAGAGGAATCCGCGAGTATTGAGGGCGAAATCGATTTTCTGGAGAATCCGCTCCAATAATATCTCTGTTTTTAGTCCGTTTTAGAGGTGTTTATTTACTTTTTCGTAAGCGAGATACAGGGAAAATCCCCTCAACACCATATTACTAATACAGCTTGTCTTAGTAACCAAATAAGATTAAAGTGCGTTTTAAATGTTAGAGGATGAACAAAATCTAATTGCCAGGGCCAAGGGGGGTGAGGCTGAAGCTTTTGGCTCACTTTACGATTATTATATGCCCAGGATATACCGGTTCATCCTGATTAAAGTGAGCTATCGTGAGGAAGCTGAGGATCTCACCCACCAAACTTTCCTGAAAGCTTGGGAGCGTATAGAGCAATTTACCTTCCAGGGATATCCGTTTAGCAGCTGGCTGTACCGGATTGCACGAAATACGGTTATAGACCACCACAGAAAAGTTAGACCACAGCAGGTTGACATTGATTACGTTCCGCAGGAATTGCTGGCGTCAGAATCCTCCCCAGAGGATGAGATGGAATCGAGGATGGAATGGGAGAAACTGCTTTCTGCCATAGGGGGCCTGAAAGATATCGAACAGGACGTTCTTATAATGCGGTTTGTTGACGAAATGACCCATAAGGAGATAGCGGGAATAGTCAAAAAGAGCGAGGGTGCAGTGAAGGTCGTCCAGCACCGTGCGCTAAAGAAGCTGAGAGAAGTCATCGAAAAATGAACGAGAGAGAACTAATAAAAAAATTAAGAGCCCTTGAGGCAATTAAGCCGGATGCAGGGTATGTCCGTAATTCGCGTTATCTAATCACGCAAGGCGGGATGGCTGAGCAATCAATCAGACAGGGTATTTTCTCAAGAGGACTAAGCTTTGCTTTCTCTGTAGCACTCACCTCGGTTTTCCTAATAGCAGTCACGATTGGCGGGATGACTGGATATTTCAAAACTTTATTCCTGCCCTCTTTCCAAGGGGTAAGTAATGAGGCCCTGCTAACTGAGGCAAATGAAATAACAGATGATATCAATATCCATCTGGACGATGTGGAATACTTCAGTAATTCAGTCGCCCTTGCCGAAAACGGTAGTTCTAAGCAGCCCACGGATACACAAGATAAGGGCGAGGAAGAGATAGACAACCTCTTGGACGAGGTGATTTCATATTAATAGATGAGTAAGCTGTCTGCTTTGAAAATATTTTCTTTAGTTGTCACCATAACCCTTGCGGGCCCTTCTTTCGCGTATGCTCAAATGGCACAACCAGATCCATCGAGCATAAATCAAGGCAATATCGATACGGTACTGGCGAACGTTGAGGGCTCCGCGGCCGTAGCGAGCGGTGAAGACACGTCGGAACTCACGCCAGAGGAAAAACGAGTTAAGGCTAAGGAGAACCTTACAAAAGCCCTTTCCCTTGCATTGGAGAAAGTCCAGGGATTGACCTCTGACCTTGACGGCAGAGAGTTCCCTGAAGACTCTCTGGAATATGCGCTCAGAAACGAGTTCCTCGCGAAGCTTGATTCCTACAAGGTGTTCTACACAGACAAACTCAACACACTTGACGGACTTGAGACCCTTGGAGACATTCAAACACTTGCAAAAGAGATAAAAAGCTACAGAGACGAGGTTTACGCCCCGGGTGTAGAAGAAATCGTTGAATTTGTCTTGGTCTTCTATAGTGAGGATGTCATAAACATAGCGAATGAGCGGTTTACAAGGATTTCAGCAGACCTTGATAAATTGGAGAATTTGGGCCTTCTTGAAGAAGGTGTTTTCTCGCAAGAGATGGCTGACGCACAGGAACTGCTTGCTGGAGCCGCGGATCTTCGCAGTCATGCATGGGAAATTATGTTCCCTATTGAGGAAGGCATTGATGATAATGCAACAAGCACAATACAGGAGGTCTCTGAAGAGATACCCGAGACGGGGCTTGAGATAACTGAAGATGTTCCTCCGACAGTAAAGGAGCTTTTAGAAACTAGCCTTGGTAAAGTTAAATTGGCATATGGCAAGTTTCTTGAAATAAGTTCTTCCGTAAAAGAGACTCTCGGGATAAACTAAATATTCTTTTGAAACACAGAAAAGCCCCGCAACTAGCGGGGCTTTTCTGATTTCATTGTGCTGCAATGTCTATGCAACTGCGTCTTTCAAGGACTTACCTGCAGAAAACTTTGGTACAGTTTTTGCTGCGATTTGGAGCTTCTCACCAGTCCTTGGGTTAATTCCCGTCCTTGCTGATCGCTTCGAGACCTTGAATGTCCCGAAGCCAGTTATCGCGACCTCTTCTCCGCGACTAAGTGACTTCGTGATTGCGTCAAATACTGCATCAACTACTTTTTCAGCCTGACTCTTAGTGTCCAGTCCCGCAGCATTCAATACCTCTTCCACTAAATCTCCTTTTCTCATAACAATATTGAATAATTATGTTTCATTTGAGCTCGACCTTTCTTGGCTTATCACGATAGCTATTATACCAAAAATGTGGCTTAAAACCAGCATTACCTGGCATATTCAACAGCTCTCAGCTCTCTGATGACATTTACCTTTATCTCCCCGGGATATTTCAACTCTGACTCAATCTTCGCAGCAATATCACGTGAGAGCTGAAGGGCGCGGAAGTCATCTATCTGCTCCGGCACGACAAAAACCCTAAGCTCCCTTCCAGCGGACACAGCATATGCCTGTTTTACTCCATCAAAGCTCATTGCAATCCTCTCAAGATCCTCAAGGCGTTTCACATAGTTCTCAAGAGTTCCTCTTCTCGCTCCCGGGCGGGCAGCGGATATGACATCCACTGCAGCCACAATATAAGACTCGGGAGTCGAGAAAGGATATTCATCATGATGGGACTCCATTGCGGATATAACTTTGTCATCGACGTTATACTTCTTCAGTATTTTCCTCCCAAGCTCTACGTGTGTTCCCGGGACTTCGTGGTCGATTGCCTTTCCAATATCGTGAACAAGCGCTCCCTTCTTTGCAACTTCAACATCGGCACCGAGCTCTGCGGCAATCATACCGGCGAGGTGCGCCATTTCTATAGAGTGTGTAAGAACGTTTTGTCCGAAACTCGTTCTGAAGTGAAGCCTGCCGAGCAACTGAATTATCTCCTTCGGGAAATCAAATATACCCACCTCATATGCGGCTTCTTCCCCTATCTCATACATTCTTTTATCCACTTCCGCTTTCGCTTCCTCGACTTTCTCTTCAATCTTAGCGGGTTGTATCCTGCCGTCTTTTATTAACTTCTGTAGAGTCATTCTCGCAACCTCTCTTCTTAGAGGATCAAATGAGGATATCACAATCGTCTCCGGAGTCTCATCAATAATCAGCTCCACGCCGGTCATACGCTCAAGAGTTCTTATATTCCTCCCCTCTCTCCCTATTATCTTCCCTTTTAGGTCTTCTGAGGGAAGCGTGAATACGGATGTGGTAGCCTCCGCTACATGAGCCCGTGCATAACGCTGTATGGCGGTCGTGATTATATCAAGCCCCTTCTTCTCCAACTCTTCCTCACGCTCCTTAGTAAGTTCACTCATCGCGCGCGCCAAGCTTTCTCTATTCTCGTCTTTTATTTCCTGAAACAGCCTTTCTTTTGCCTCCTCAGAAGACAGACCGGCAACCTCCGAGAGCTTCTCCTTAACATCCTCTTTAACCTTCTCCACCTCCTTTACGGAGTCTTCTACCCCCTTGAGCCGCTTCTCAAGCTCACCTTTCTCCCCCTTCAATTCCTCCTCTTTCTTGGATATTTCTTCGTCTTTACTAAAAAGCCGCTCCTCTAACCTGTCCAGGCTGACTTTGCGGTCCTTTTCTTCCTTTTTAGCCTCATCAAGAAGGCTTACGGCCTTGTTCTTAGCCTCCAGAACTATATCCTGGGCCTTCTCTTTAGAGCGCCTTATTTCTTCTTTAAGTTTACCTTCGAGAGAGGTTATTCTCCTTGCAGCAATTAAGTACCGAATAAAATAGCCGGCTGCCATACTCAGAATGACAATTCCGGCCACTATAAGTGGCTGATAGTTCATATTTTGTAATAGGTAATTTTCTCATGACGTTTGGCTCAATAATACGCCTAAGGAATTAAGTTGTCAAAACGTCGCGCCCTCTCTTAAACGGGAAGGAAGAAGATAATGACCGACAAAATCGTAAAAAGTATTGCGTTTCTTACGATAATTTCTTTAGACAGTGTTCCCTTCAGATAATGCGTCGCCGTATCGTGGAATATGAATATAAACAGTGTCAGAAGAGCGGCGCCCGCAAGGAAATTTACCGATAGAAAGGACATAGCCCAGGCAATTTCCACCGCTATAAGCGCCTCCACGGATGAAATCAAGTTCAGTTGGTGGCTATTTTCGGTGGACTTATTGGCTGCATAGAACTCTCTGAAAAGAAATAGGAAAACTATGAAGATTACAATTTCTAAAATGAAGTTGAAGCTTGAAAACAGAAATGCCGTGGAGACGGCAACAAGAACCAGGTGAAGAACGTAATAAATCTCTTTTCGCTTAAGTAAGATTACATTCTTTACCCCGAGCAGAATCATAAGCAATACACCCCAAGCCGCGGCCACAAAAACCTCCTCTACTCCAGCGGTTTTTGGAACCAGAAACGGCAGCAGCGCAAGAACAAGCATTGATGACAAAAATCTCCCAGAATGTAACGGTGGCTTAGTGTATAGAAAAATGAGAATTGCGAAGAATAGAAATGTTGATACCACCCCGAAGCTTCCGGAACGCATCCACAAGACAACCAGGCCCGCGATTAGAGCCCTAAGAATTAATCTTAATGTCTGATTTTTCGAAGCTAACTTTAACCCTGCTGCCATCCTTGATTTCTCCCTTAATGATTTTATCCGCCAGTTTGTCGAGGATTACTCTTTGAATCAGCCGCTTCATCGGTCTCGCACCGTATTCGGGATCAAAACCGTTCTCAATGATATATTTTTTCGCCTTTGCATCAACGGCGAGTGTTATGCCACGACCCTTCAATTGCTCTGTAAGCTCTTTAAGGTGTATGTCAACAATATTAGCAAGAACATCCCTTCCTAGCGAGTTGAAGATTACTATTTCATCTATTCTGTTTAGAAATTCCGGGCGGAAACTATTTTTCAACTCCTCATTTATCTTAGTGCGGTAGTTTTCTTCCTTTACCTGAACTTCTTTATCCTCCGACACCGCAAATCCGAGCCTGGACATCTCGCGCGTGTACTGACTGCCGACGTTTGAGGTCATTATTATTATCGTGTTCTGGAAATTTACAG
>Ga0307435_1000959_pt1 | contig 12354 bp, 20 predicted proteins | sample SalMarWE160470MG_FD_202164 | JGI IMG/M metagenome (GOLD analysis project Ga0307435, IMG submission 202164) | Salt marsh sediment microbial communities from the Plum Island Ecosystem LTER, Massachusetts, United States - WE1604-70 | ecosystem: Environmental > Aquatic > Marine > Intertidal zone >... | reverse complement strand
GATTATTTTATCACTGACTCTTACAGTATAGTCACTTATATCGGTCTTACATCCGTTTACATAGATATGACCGTGAGAAATCAACTGCCTGGCTGCTTTACGGGATGGCGCAAAGTTTAATTTATATACCACGTTATCCAGCCGACATTCCAATAATTGCAGCAAGTTCTCGCCGGTATTGCCCTTTAACCGCTCAGCTCTATGAAAGTATCTCATAAACTGCCGCTCTAAAAGCCCATAGTATCTCTTGACCTTTTGCTTTTCGCGCAGCCGAACGGCATATTCACTCGCTCTCGACCTTTGCCAACGGTGCATGCCGGGCGCCAAATTACGCTGCCTTCTTTCGATTTGGCATTTAGCCGTCTCGCACTTGGCACCCTTGAGGAAGAGCTTAATACCTTCACGACGACATAATCTACAAGATGGACCAATATAAAGTCCCATTTTCCTGTTTGTCTCCTAAAAGTTTTAAGATGACACTTTTTACACGCGCCTCCGCTTCGGCGGTCTACAGCCATTATGCGGTAAAGGCGTAACATCTTCTATGGAAGCTATACGTAATCCTGCCTGCTGTATAGCGGAGATAGCCGATTCCCGACCCGCCCCTGGTCCTTTGACTTTAATCTCTACCTCACGAACACCATTACGCATAGCAGCATTGGCGCAGTTTTGCGCGGCCTGCTGAGCGGCAAAAGGCGTGCTCTTACGAGAACCTTTGAAGCCTACACAACCTGCTGAGCTCGAACAGACTGTGCCACCTTCTAAATCCGTAACCGTAATCAGCGTATTATTGAAGGTTGCTTTTATGTGCACAATAGCTCGAACAACGTTCTTTCTGACCTTTCGTTTTGTACTCTTTGCCATTATTTTACCTGTACTGAATAAATTAAGCCGCTAACGTTTCTCTTTCACACCTTTCTTGCCCGCGACCGTTTTTCTTGGCCCCTTGCGGGTACGTGCGTTACTTTGGGTATGCTGACCACGAACCGGCAGACCCCTTCTATGGCGAATGCCTCTATAACAGTTTATATCACGCAAGCGAGCTATATTCTGAGCAACCTGTCTGCGAAGCTGACCACCGACGATATAATTGCGGTCGATAATCTGAGTTATCCGGCTAAGCTCATCTTCACTGAGTTTGCCAGCCTTTGCGTTCCTCTCAATGCCAGCCTCTTTCAAAATCCGTCCAGATGTATATTTGCCGATACCGGGGATATAGGTCAATGAAACCCATATAGCCTTTTCATTAGGAATATCAATACCAACTACACGCGGCATATCAACACCTCTTTCAACTGAAAATGTAAAGCTAAAAACGAAAAATTATAGTATAAAAATTGCAGACCTTACTCCATAGTTTTACATTTTTCATTTTAAGTTTTACACTTTTCATCCCTGACGCTGTTTATGTCGTGGGTTAGTACAAATCACGCGCACGACACCTTTGCGGCGAACAACCTTACAATTCTCACATATACGCTTTACTGAACTTCTAACCTTCATCTTTTATACCTGAACTTCCGTAGCTATATTTCACAACTCATCAATTAGTCCAAGCCGCTGCAGAATAAATCAAACTAATGACGGAGAACTATTCGCCCACGATTTAAGTCATACGGCGACATTTCAACCGTCACGGTATCGCCTGGCAAAATTCGAATAAAATTCATTCGCATTTTGCCGGAAACGTGAGCCAGTACTTTATGGCCGTTTTCCAACTCAACTCTGAACATAGCATTTGGCAAAGCTTCAGCCACCTTAGCCTGCAATTTTATTGTGTCCTTCCTTGCCATAAGTGCCCGTTACATTAAAGGCTGCAAAACCAATATTGGTTATTTTTTAGTCAGCACTTCAAAACCATTCTCCACTATTGCGATTGTATGTTCAAAATGCGCCGAGCATTTTCCGTCTTTTGTCACCACTGTCCATCCGTTTTTAAGTGTTCGTACAGCTTCGCTGCCGGCATTTATCATCGGCTCAATAGCTAAAACCATTCCTTCAGTCAGGATAATATCATCAGCCAATAATTCATCGCTGACAAAATTGGGCACCTTTGGCTCTTCGTGCATTTGTCTGCCGATTCCGTGCCCGACAAAATCCCTCACGACTGAAAAGCCAGCCGACTCCGCGTACTGCTGCATCTCGGCAGCGATTTGGCTCCATCTAACAGCCGGTTTAGCTCTTGCCATTGCTATATCGAGAACCTGCTTCGTTATATCTATGAGTCTGCGTCTGTCTTCAGAAATCGTACCAATGCCGATCGTAACAGCGGCATCTCCACAATAGCCATTCAGTTTGACACCGAAATCAATACTCAGGATATCACCTTGTTTGAGCTTAGTACTTTCTGAAGGAATCCCGTGAACAACCTCTTCGTTTATAGAGGCACAAATTGCACCCGGAAACGGGATTCGAGCATGAGGGTTACGTACGCCCTTAAACAAAGCTTCTGCTCCAGCGTCAGCGGTCATTTGCAAAGCTATTTCGTTCAATCGGCCAGTAGTTACCCCAGGCTCTGCGACCTCTTGTAATTTTGAAAGAACATCCGCTACAACAGTACCTGCTCTGCCCATCAAATCAATTTCTCTTCGGCTGCGAAGCGTTATAGCCATTTAATCTCATGTCTCTCACTTCGTATATATCTCTTGCATCTCGTCTCATGCATTAACAAGGGCATCCAGCTTCTTAAATATCAAAGCACTTACCTCGTCAGCGCCTATGTTAGCATCAATATCACAAACCGTTCGGCTGTCTTGATAATAATCCACAAGTGGTTCTGTTTGCCGGTGGTAGGTTTTGAGACGAGTCGCCACAACTTCAGGCTTATCATCCGGACGTTGAATCAGCTTGGCACCATCTTTATCACATACTCCATCGACTTTCGGTTTCAGGTTTTTGATGTGATAAACTGCGCCACATTTCGGACAGCTTCTTCTGCCGGTCATCCGCTCTTCTATTACTCGGTCATCTATCTGCAGATTCAGAATAACGTCTATATCCTGCCCGCTGCCAGCCAATGATTTATCAAGCTCAACAGCCTGATTGACGGTTCTGGGAAAACCATCCAATATAAAACCAGCAGGCGGGGCCTTTTCTATCGCATCGATCATCATCTCAACAATAATCTCATCTGGTACAAGTGCGCCCGAATCCATATAGTTCTGTGCTTTTTTCCCAAGCTCGGTGCCAGCAGCTCTCTGGTTGCGCAAAATATCACCACTGGATAAATGCTGCAGGCCATATCGGGCGACTATCCGTTTACATTGTGTTCCTTTGCCTGCACCGGGGGCTCCCAGTAAAACTATCCTCATGCGTAAGCTCCCTTTATCCTGCCTGTACCCATGAAACCATCATAGCTGCGCATCAGCAAGTTGGCCTCGATTTTCTGAACAAGGTCCAACGAAACACTAACAACAATCAATAAACCTGTGCCGCCGAGGAATGTCGCCACACCGAACGGAATTCCCAACAATGTTGCAACCAGAGATGGTATAATGGCAATTGCAGCTAAAAATGCAGCGCCAAAATACGTAATTCTGATCATTACCGTTTCGAGGTATTCAGCGGTTCTGCGCCCAGGCCGGAGCCCGGGGACGAAGGAACCTGAGTCCCGCAGATTTTTTGCCATCTCCTTGGGCTGAAACTGCACCGTCACCCAGAAATAAGCAAATAAAAATATCAACAACATATACAGGACATTATAAAAGTAACCTTCGTAGCGAAAAGCACCACGCAACATACTGAGAATACCCGACTGAGGGAATCGGCTTGCCAACCAATCAATTAGAATGGGCGGGAACATCATAAAACTGGATGCAAAAATTATCGGCATTACACCACCGTGATTGACACGCAGCGGCAGATAATGCCTTTGTCCGCCATACATCCTATGGCCTCGCATCATTTTTGCCTGCTGAATCGGTATTCTACGCTGACCTTGCGTTATTAGTATCGCGCCAGCTGTAACAAATACGAAAGCTGCCACCAGGACAAATATCCTCGCAGGCCCTATGGTACCTGGCTGCGGCGCGACTGTGAAGCTGACGTTTTGCACAAGCCACCATACAGACCATGGCATCCTATCAAGGATGCCGGCCATAATTATCAAACTAATGCCGTTACCTATACCATATTCATCTATTTGTTCGCCGAGCCACATCATAAAGATTGTACCGGCTGTCATGCCGACAACACCCATTAGCAGAGCCTGACGTTCCATACCGGCATAGGCCAATCCCTCCTTGCCTGCTCCTCCCCATCCCAACACTTTCATAAACATTATTGATTGAATCACGCAAATCAGCACAGTCAAATAGCGTGTGTACTCCTGTATTTTTTTATAACCGGTTTGGCCTTCCTGGCGCAGCTTTTTCAGAGTTGGAATAACTTCGCCAAGCAGCATAAGAATAATTGACGCGGTGATATAGGGCATGATTCCCAGCCCAAACAAAGTTGTTTTGTCCAATCTTCCGCCGGTAAACATCTGCATATACAGAGCGGCTCTGCCCAGAGGAGTGTTTGCATCTCCCGACATCCTTGCGGCAATCTTTTCCTGGTCAAAACCTGGAACAGGGATGTGGAACCCAATCCTGTATATCATTAGCAGCGCCAGTGTAAAAAGAAGCTTGTTGCGCAAATCCGGGATTTTGAATATGTTAAATACCGTCTTAATCATCTCTACATTCTCCGACCCGCTGAAGGCGAGCGGTATTAAACCCAAATCTCAAGCGGAGACTGGGCAACTGCGACGCTTGAAACTCTACGTTTTTCGCCGTCCATCTATTATTTGGGCTGTACCACCACAGCCTATGATCTTCTGCTCAGCGGTTTTACTGAATTTATGAGCTGTTACCTGTAGCCTTTTTGTTAACTCACCGTCTCCGAGGATTTTTACCTTACTTGTGCAACTCTGAATCAGTCCGGCTTTCAACAGCTCTTCCGCACCGACATCGTCACCATCGCTGAATAATTCCAGTTGCGATACATTAACAATTTGGAATCGTGTCGCGAAATTGAAATTATTAAAGCCACGTTTGGGCAGTCGTCTAAACAAAGGCATCTGCCCACCTTCGTAAAGTGACATTAACATCGCGCCGGACCTGCTACAACTTCCTTTGGTGCCTCTGCCACAGGTTTTGCCGTGCCCGGAACTGTTTCCTCTGCCGACACGCCGGCGGGCTTTTTTCTTGCCTGCAATATAAGTTATTTCCCAGTCAAACATTTAATCACCTGAATGACGGTTAGCCGTTGTTGGTTGCTTTGCCATTGCTATGCCGCGAACGGCTTCAATTATTTCTTTACTGCGTAATTTCATCAACCCATTCATGGTAGCTTTAACCACATTCTTGGCAGAGGTACTTCCATAGACTTTTGTAAGAACGTCCTGCACACCTGCATATTCGAGGACCGCACGAGCGCCGGAGCCGGCGATAACCCCTGTTCCCGGACTGGCCGGAACCATTATTATCTCTGTAGCTCCGTACTTACCGATGACCTTGTGTGGTATCGTTCGGTTAACCAACACTATCTTTCGCAGATTTTTTTTGGCATCCTTCAATCCTTTTTCAACCGCCTGAGGGACCTCATTAGCTTTGCCATAACCAACGCCTACTGTGCTGGCTCGATCTCCTACAACGACCAAAGCCGCAAAGCTAAACCTGCGTCCTCCCTTGACGACTTTAGCGCAACGGAATACCTTTACAACCGTATCCTCTAACGGCTTTTCTTCCTGCTCGATAACTCTACTTGCTTCTTGCACCAAACTCTCATCTCCAAACTTTCGTCAGTTTTTCAAAAAACCAAACCGGTTTTTCTCGCTGCGTCGGCAAGCATTTTGACTCTGCCGTGAAATTTATAACGGTTTCTATCAAAACAAACGCATTTAATACCGACACCAATAGCCTGCTTCGCAATAGTCTGACCTACAACCTCAGCAGCTTTCTTGTTCGACTTTTTAGATAATTGATCCTGCAATCCCTTTGCTCTCGTGCTTGCGGAAACAAGGGTGACTCCCATCACGTCATCTATAACCTGGGCGTAAATATGTCTGTTAGACCGAAAGACAGACAATCGTGGTCTTTCCGACGTTCCTAAAACCTTTTTTCGCACGTGGTGTTTACGCCTTAGCGTCGCTTTTTTTAACCTATCAACTTTCACGGAAATTACATCCTAACTATGCAGCTCCCGAAGTAAATGCTTTGCCGACCTTGTGTCGTATATGTTCATCTGCATAACGAATACCTTTTCCTTTATAGGGTTCTGGTGGCCTTATCTTCCGTATATCCGCGGCAAATTGCCCCAGGATCTGTTTGTCTATTGCCGAGAGCGTTAACTTTGCAGGAACCTCATCGCCTCGGGTCGCACTAACCTCAATGTTCACCTTTACACCCTTCGGAATCACCAGCTCTATCGGACGGGAAAAACCAATATGAAAAATCAGCTTCCCACTCTGTTCTTTAACACTATAGCCGGTGCCGTAAATCTCCATCTTCTTTTCAAAACCCTTACTGACCCCTACTACCATATTGGCAATCAGAGACCGCATTGTACCATGTAGCTGCTTGCTCAGCCGTTCCTTTGGCTGATTGTTCTTAACGAGAATTTGCCGCTCGTTATTATCGATTTCCACCTTTATGCTGGGACGACAAACTATCTGCAAGCTTCCAAGGGGACCTGATACCGTGACAGACGAGCTTTTCGATTCAGCCTTGACCCCATCAGGGATATCAATAGGTTTTTTCCCAATACGACTCATTAACTGACCATACAAAGTATTTCGCCGCCAACATTGGCCTGACGGCAGTCTTTATCACTCATTACACCTTTACTCGTCGAAACAATAGATATACCCATACCACTTAAGACGCGAGGCAGTCCATCAACAGAAGAATAAACTCTGCGGCTCAGCTTGCTTACCCTTTTTACCTCACTTATAACAGGCAAACCCTGCTGATCATACTTGAGAGTGATTCGTAGTATTCCCTGCTTGCCGTCGTCAATTCGGTCGAAATCCAGGATATAGCCTTCCTTCTTTAACACACTTGCTATACCTTCACAAATATCCGATGCTCTGATATCAACTTGCATTTTATTTATTCGCAGAGCATTGCGAATTCTTGTCAGCATATCAGCTATTGGATCGCCCAAACTCATAATTTTATGCCTCGTGTTTTAGTTCTCACCAACTGGCTTTTCTAACACCTGGTATTTTCCCCTCATTAGCTAAGGTTCTAAAACAAATCCGACAAATCTTGAACTTGCGATAAACAGCTCTTGCTCTTCCACAAAGCTCGCAACGCGTATATTGTCTGACACGAAACCTTTGTTTCTTTTTTGCCTTGTTTTCCAGCGCTTTAGTTGACATCTATACGTTCCCGTTAGTACAGCACTCAGAGCATCCTTTATTTTTTTCTGAACGGCATACCGAACAACAGCAACAATTGTCTTGCCTCACCATCGGTTTTCGCCGTCGTTACAAATGTTATGTTCATACCTTGCTGAAACTCAACCTGAACTGGGTTGATTTCCGGAAAAACAGTCTGTTCGGATAGGCCAATCGAATAATTACCTCTGCCGTCGAAGCTATCCGGGTTAAGACCCCGGAAGTCCCTCACACGTGGAATTGAAAGATTAATAAGTCTGTCCATAAATTCATACATTCTAACGCCACGTAGAGTAACCTTTAGGCCGTTTTCCATACCTTGGCGAAGCTTGAAGTTGGATACGCTTCTTTTAGCTTTGCAAACAAGAGGCATCTGGCCGGTAATCATCATCAGTTCCTTTTGGGCTGCCTCAAGATACTTTTTGTCCTGCACCGCTTTTCCTACACCCATAGAGACAATAACCTTTTCCATACGCGGCACAGCCATAGGGCTTTTATAACCGAATTCCTTAGTCAGCTCCGGAAGTATCCTTGACTTATATAAATCTTTTAACCGTGCCATAATATTAGGTTCGCAATTCAGCTCACTATTAACGACCCATTATTTACTCTTTGTCTTCTTAACAACACTGATTTCAGTACCATCAATCGCTACCCGTTTTTTAGTGCCGTCCTCATTTACCCGGTAATGGACTCTGCTGCTTCTGGAGGTTTTAGGATTCACGGGCAATACATTACTGATATGGATCGGCTGCTCAATGTTGACCCGACCTCCCTGAGGATTTCTACGTGAAGGCCGAACATGCTTTTTCGCTATATTGTGACCCTGAACCACCACTTTATTCTTATCAGGTATAACACGCAGCACTCTGCCGGTGGCACCTTTGTGGTCACCAGCAACAATCTCAACCATATCACCTTTTTTAATGTGTCGAGCCATTTTATTCACCGATTATTTTCAAATCTCTCCGCGGCTACTGAATAATCAGATTACTTCGCTCGCCAGAGATATAATTTTCATATAATTTTTTTCACGCAGCTCACGAGCGACTGCGCCGAAAATTCTTGTCCCAATGGGATTACCATCATTATCAATCATCACAGCGGCGTTGCTGTCAAATCTCACATAGCTGCCGTCAGACCGCCTCACCGGACTTTTAGTACGAATAATAACACATTTATGTACTTTTTTGTCGTCCAACTGGCAGCTTGGTAATACCTTCTTTATAGCAACACAGATAACATCTCCCAGCGTAGCAACCGGCCGAGTAAATTTGCCGCGGGCCCCGACCTTGCCGAGGACTTTAATGCACAGTGCCGACTTAACACCTGAATTGTCGGCTATATCCAACATTGTTTCCTGCTGAATCACCTTTTACTGCTCTCGCAACTTTGTCTTTCCTACTTTGTATCTGCTCGAGTGCTCAGGTTTCACTATTCGGTCTGAACTGCCTTTTCCACAACTCTGAGAAGGCGCCAGCTTTTGGTTTTGCTGTAAGGCCGGCACTGAGCAATTTCAACAAGATCACCAAGATTAGCCTCGTTGCGTTCATCATGTACCCCAAGCTTGGTTCTGCGTTTTACATATTTGCCGTACTTCGGATGCCTGACCTTAAAATCAATGGCAACTTTAATGCTCTTGTTGCCGCTGTTGCTTATTACCCTGCCGGCTAAAGTTTTCAATTTTTTCCCCTGCATTTTCGATTACCAATGGTGTTTACGGCACCTCATCCACAGCAAAGCATTACGCTCGCTCGCGCATTACTGTTTTAATTCTGGCAATATCGTGTTTAACATTACTTACAGCCTTTGAATTCTCCAGTTTCTCCGTGACCGCCTGCGAGCGTAAATCAAACAGATGCCTGCGGAGTTCCTGTAGGGTGCTTTCCAGTTCGTCAAGACTCATTTCACGGTATTGCTGCACCTTCACCTAAAGCTCCTTTTTCACAAAGAATGTCTTCTCTTAACGAATCTGCACCTGATCGGCATCTTATGAGCAACTCTTAACAACGCCTGCTTTGCCACATCCTCGCTTACACCGCCAATCTCGAAGCATATCTGGCCAGGCCTTACCCGAGCGATCCAAAATTCAGGCTCACCTTTACCCTTACCCATTCGCGTCTCTAAAGGCTTTGCGCTAACCGGCTGATGCGGAAACAACCTCAGATACACTTTTCCTTCACGATGCAGAAAATGAGTTGCCGCAACACGGCCAGCTTCAATGGTTTTTGCGCTCACCCAACTGGTCTCCAGCGCCTGTAGACCATATTCGCCGAACGCAACAAAATTGCACCTTGTGGCATTACCCTTCATTTTGCCACGTTGGCTTTTACGATACTTAACTCTTTTTGGCATCATTGCCATTTTTATCGACCCTATTTATAGTGAATACATGTCACTCTGTAGCTTTAGGCTCACTGATGCCGCTCTTTTCAGTTGAGCCAGTGACTTTAGTTTCAGCAGTGCTTTGAGACCCGGCTTTTTCTGCATGTTCTACAGTGACGCGTCTCGGCGTACGAGTCCGTCGACGCGGACTTTGCCGTATCTCTTCGCCGAACTTGCCCTTATATATCCAAACTTTAATGCCGATTGTTCCATAGGTTGTTTTAGCTGTCGCTATTGCGTAATCCACATTAGCTTCCAGCGTATGCAAAGGTATGCTGCCGAGTTTCTGCGTTTCCGTGCGTGCCATTTCCGAGCCTGCCAGCCGGCCTGCGCACGTAATCTTAACTCCCTGCGCGCCGGAGTTAATCGCCGCTTCACAGAATTGCTTCATCGTACGCCGAAATGAGGCCCGCTTGGCTAACTGTTCAGCAATCGCCTCGGCCACCAAAGTGGCATTCAAATCAGGCTCTTTTATCTCAATAACATTGACTGTTACCTTCCTGCCCGTTAGCTCTTCCAACTCCTCCCGTAGCTTATCGACCTCTCCGCCTCTGGGACCGATTACAACGCCGGGCCGAGCGCTGTGTAACGTTACATTTAATTCATTGCGAGTTCGTATTATTTCTATCTTTGCCACGGCTCCCTTGGGCATCTGACGGTTGAATTTATTGTCAACATATTTGCGTATCTTCTGGTCCTCGACAAGAAAATCTCCGTAATTGGCCTTCGGAGCAAACCATGTGCTCTGCCATCCCAGTGTTATTCCCGTTCTAAAACCTATTGGCGACGTTTTCTGACCCATAATCTATATGTCGTATGTACTACTGTTTCCTTTTTATCTTTAAGCCTGCGTCACAGTTACATGTATGTGACAGGCCTTTTTGCGAATAGGATGTGCTCTACCTCTGTCTTTGGGTATCCATCTTTTTGTTCCAATACGCACTCCTGCATCGTCGACACGAGCTTCGCTCACATATAGATTGTCAATATCTGCCTGTTGTGCATCGGCATCTGCAACAGCGCATTTTAAAACCTTGTCAATCATTGTTGCAGCTCGTTTTCTCGTGAACTTCAGGACATCCATTGCATCTTGGACGCTTAATCCGACTATCAATTGCGTAACCAGCCTGGCCTTGCTTGGCGAAATCGGAGCGTACTGGTAAGACGACCGCCAGTCGGCTAAGTCACTTACTTCCACACCGAGAGCCGCAGCCAGCCGGCGGACGTCTTCTGTACGCGGCTTGGGCTTAAAAAGGCCTTTTTGCCAGTTCCTTACAGCCGTTGCCGCATTCTTCCTACCGAGCCTGCCTCCGGCGAGGTGACCGGCTAATGCATCTATATCTATCCGCCGTTGCTCAGACAACTCTTTCAACTTATTCGCACTTAACATACTTCGTATCCAGCGGCTTCACTTTAAATTCGACTTCGACGAGTTCAGTCGAGTCGCGGCTCGCGCTACTTGATTTTCCTGCTTGAATGACCTCTGAACATCCTTGTGAGCGAGAATTCACCCAGCCTATGTCCCACCATATCTTCGGTAATATAAACCTTATTAAATACTTTGCCATTATGGACCATAAAGGTAAAACCAACAAACTCAGGGATTATAGTGCATCTTCTGGCCCAGGTTTTTATCGGCTCCTTCAAGCCGGCATCAGTTTGCTTGTTAACTTTTACAAGCAATTTCTCATCAACATACGGTCCTTTTTTAAGAGATCGTCCCATTTTGTATCTCGTATTACGCACCCCGCCTTACGAGGTACGACTCACACTTTAAAGAGCCAATTGTTTTTGTTTCTTAGTCTTGCGTCTTCTGATAATCCTTTTATTGCTTTGATTTCTTGGATTTCTGGTTTTTCCACCTTTTGCCAGCACACCGGTAGGTGAACAGGGATGTCGTCCACCATTTGATCTACCTTCACCACCACCCATAGGGTGAGAAACTGGATTCTGCGCTTTGCCTCTTACATGGGGTCTTCGGCCCAGGTAGCGGGTTCGTCCAGCTTTACCCAGGCTTACATTCTGGTGGTCGGAGTTACTTATCTGACCAATCGTCGCTCGGCATTCCTTGCGAAGCATTCGCATTTCACCGCTCGGCAAAACAATAGTCACCCAATCACCCTCTTTGGCCACGATTCTGGCGACGGCACCGGCACCTCTGACGAGCTTTCCGCCCTGGCCAGCAGTCATTTCGATATTGTGAATTTCGATACCGGCGGGTATCGACTCCAATGGCATCGCATTACCAATTTTAGGCTCACAAGACTGACCGCTTTCCACCTTGTCCCCGACCTTCATTCTCTGCGGTGACAATATATACCGTTTTTCGCCGTCGGCGTAGTGAAGCAGCGATATAAAACAGTCCCTGTTTGGGTCGTATTCAATCGTTGCCACTTTTGCCGGGATTCCATCCTTGTCTCGCTTGAAATCGATAATTCGGTATATCTTTCTCGCCCCGCCGCCTCTGAAGCGGGTTGTGGTGATGCCGTATGCGTTTCGCCCGCCGTTTTTCTTTATGCGTACGCAAAGAGACTTCTCAGGCTTAGTAACATTCAGCTCGGAATAATCTATAACCGAACTGTTCCGCC
>Ga0307435_1000957_pt1 | contig 12374 bp, 9 predicted proteins | sample SalMarWE160470MG_FD_202164 | JGI IMG/M metagenome (GOLD analysis project Ga0307435, IMG submission 202164) | Salt marsh sediment microbial communities from the Plum Island Ecosystem LTER, Massachusetts, United States - WE1604-70 | ecosystem: Environmental > Aquatic > Marine > Intertidal zone >... | reverse complement strand
TACTATTTTCCCTTCAATTAACTTTACTTCTCCGACTCCTTCGAATAATTCCTATAGAACAGAAAGTGATATTTTTGTGAATGTTTCTGTGAATGACAGCAATAATGTATCTACTTTTATTGATTTTGATAATTCTCTTGTAGGGTGGTGGAGGATGGATGACCTGAATTCCACCGGTGGCGTGGTGGACTACACAGGCAGGAACAACGGGACACCTGTGGGTGATGCCCACCAGGTTGATAATGGATACATGGGGAAGGGGTTCGGGTTTGACGGGAGCGGGGATTATGTTGACCTGGGAACAGGCAGCAGCCTGGACCTTACCGGAAGCATGACCGTCGGGGCATGGGTCAAGCTAAATACGGCGTCCGCCAGGATGACCGTCGTCACCAAAGCGGCAGTTTATACTATTGCTGCTGTTGAGCAGTATCATATCTGGCATGACAACAACGGCAGGTTCCAGTTCGTCATCAGCAACGGAACCGATAACAAGATTGCTTCGCAGCCGACCTCCTCCACGCAGGCAGACACCTGGTATCATGTTGTGGGAACCTGGAACGGATCGGTGGTCAGCCTCTTCATTGATGGGGTTTTGGTTAGTTCAAGCAGTTCAGACCCCAGTTTCACCGTCAAGAGCTATAACCGAAAGCCGACGATGGGGGGCGATTACTATTATAACAGGTATTATCTCAACGGCATGATGGATGACGTCATGATTTTCAACAGAAGCTTAAGTGCAGAAGAAATAAGAGGATTATATGCAAACCAGTCTTCAAGGTATTTGGCTAATAACTTTACTTCTTTAGTAGATGGAACGCATACGTTTAAGGCTTATGTACAGGATTTAGGGGGGAATGTAAATTTTACTGAGATGAGGGAAGTAACGATAGATAGAACTCCCCCTGGTATCAACTTTACATCTCCAACACCTGCAAATGGAACAACTCAACCGAAAACGTATGTTAAGGTAAATGTTTCTATTGTTGAAGAAAACTTAAATGAAGTTAAGTTTAATTGGAATGGAACTAATTATACTATTTATAATGATTCATTGGTTTTGATGATGAATTTTGATAATAGGAGCAGTTTAGGTGAGCAGACTTCTGGAGCAAATAATAAAACAGTTGATATTTCAAAATATGGGAATAATGGAACATTATTAGGTGGAAGCGGACCTACTTGGAATGCAACTGGAAAATATCATGGGGCTTTTGAGTTTAATACTAGTAATAATGATTGGATTAAGATACCAGACAGCCCAAGTTTAGAGGGAATGTCTGAACTAACACTTGCTGCTTGGATAAAGAATTATGTCTCTTCAGGTGTTGCAGGAGGTATAATAGGGAAGAATGGTGTATATTATATGCATGCTACATACGGTAAGCTAAGGATAGCCCTTTCTAATATTAGTGGCTGGTCACCCTATATTGATTCTGCTACTACCCTTGCCCAAGGCGAATGGCAATTCGTAGCCGGCACTTACAACGGCACCCATTTGGTGCACTACATTGATGGAGAAGTTGACAAAACAACAAGCTATGAAATAGGCGTTCTTGAGGGTTACGGGGATGCTGTATCCATAGGGGAATCCTCATGGACTAGTGATTATTTCAACGGCACAATTGATGAAGTAATGATTTTCAACAGAAGCTTGTCAGCAGATGAAGTAAAACAACTTTACTTTACTAATTTGTATAAGTATAATACAACACAATGGTATTTGTATGTAAACCAGAGTAAAAACTCGACTAATGGTTTAGATGATGGGGTTTATACTTATTCTGCTTCTGCTAAAGATAGTTTAGGGAATGAGAATTCAACGGAAATTAGAACGGTAACAATAGATACTACTGCGCCTTCATGGAACAATAACCAGACTAATTTAACAACGGACAATAGAATAAATGATAACAGGTGGTTTTATGTTAATTGGTCAGATAACGTTGGACTAAGCTATTATGTCTTCTCATGGAACGGCACAAATGGAAGCTGGATAAATGATACTGCTGTTGTGATGACTGGCTTAATAAATCAATCCAATGTGACAAAAACGATTAACCTAACAAGAGGAAATACAATAGGGTGGATGTTTTATGCCAATGATACATCAGGCAATTGGAATTATACGGATATATGGGCATTTATTGTTAATAATACGCCTCCGACAAAAGTAAATCTGTCGTATCCTCTAAATAATACCGCAATAACGAATACTACGCCAAGGTTTAACTGGACAAATGCTACAGATGCTGATAATGATAATATACTGTATGATATATTTATAAGATGCTTAGGGGGATGCTCTGTTGATAACAGGGAAATATATAATTTAACAGATGCTAATTATACTCCAAGCCCTCCATTGAAGTATTACCAAGATGACGGCTATAGTTATGAATGGTGGGTGAGGGCATTTGATAATATATCTTATGGTGAGAACAGCTCTAAGTTTAACTTTACAATAGCTTCATCTGTTGTTATTAGCCTGCCAACAGCAAATATAAGTTTTGGTGAGCTGAGGATTAATGAACAGAATGATACAACAGATGATAATCCACATCCGATAGTTATACAAAATGACGGCAATTGCTATATTAATGTTAATATAACAGTTGATAGTTATTTATGGGATTCTAACCAGTCTCCTTCGCATTACTTCCAATACAAAATAGATAATGTTACATCCCCAACAGATGAAAGCGGAGCATTTAATTCAACAGCTTCTGCTACTTCATGGACTTATTTCAATGCATCTGTTAATATAACGTCAATATACCAGTTTAATTATTCTGATGACAGGGATTCGGCTGAAATAGATATTAATATTACTGTGCCGCCGACTGAGCCTCCTGGAAAAAAGGAGTCGACAATATTATTTACAGGCTATTATGTGATGGTGACATGAAAAAAACAACTATAATAGGAATAAATCTGGCTGCAATAGCTATTTTACTGGCTGTAATGATATATCCGTTAAAGCCTGAAATAAATTTGAAAGAAAGAGAGGTAAGGCTGAGATGGGTGGCAGTATATAGAGATTATACAGTTTATATTGATGATAACGAGGAATTTACTTCGCCAGTGGTAATCAAAACAACTATGAAGGATTATCCGCTAAAATTAGAGCCCGGTGTTTATTTTTGGAAGATAAAAGCAGGAAGGATGTCAAGCCCTGTTAAGAAGCTTAGTTTGCTTTCAGATGTTTCAATTAAAGTAAAGAATGGCAGTTTAGAGAATGACGGCAATGTTGATCTGAATATTAGTATGGAAACTCCTACCGGAGCTTTTGTGGTAGGGCTTTCGTATAAGGATAAGATAAAAATTGAGGATAATAGCAATATAACTGCAAAAGAAAAATGAAGGCTAAAATAATAACCATATTTGTGATGGTTTTGTTATTTGCAACTATGGTTAAAGCTATAGGTGTTACACCAGGAAGGACAACATTAAATTTTGAGCCAGGATTAGAGAAAGAAGTGAAATTTACAGTATTAAATAATGAGCATAAGGATGTAAAATTAGCAATATATGCAAGAGGAACTTTGGCAGATTATGTAGAAATACCAACAGGAGAGGTTGAATTGAAAGCAGAAGAGGATTCAAAAGAGCTAATATATAAAGTGAAGCTTCCTGAGGAGATGGAAGAACCAGGATTACATGAAGCAGAAATAGTTATCAGGGAAGTTACAATAGGAAAAGGGGAAAAGGATATCAGTATCGGGGCTATGCAGGCTGTTATTACACAGCTGCATGCTTATGCTCCTTATCCCGGAAAATATATAGTTATTGCAAGGGTTGATATAGTTGAAAGAAAAACAAGTAATGAGATTTTATTCTTTGTGCCTTTGATAAATTTTGGTGAAGAGGATGTAAAAAGTGCAAAAGCCACTATAACCCTTATGGATATGTATGGTAATATTATAGAGGAAATAGGAACAGATGAGCAGCCGGTTCCTGCAAAAGGAAGGGCAGAGCTAAAAGCATCTATGGATTCATCAAAACTAACAGCCGGTATTTATGAGGCCATTGTGGAGGTTGTATATGATGGCTTAACTACAGTAGCTAAAAGTGCATTCTATACTGATGACTTCTTATTAGTGCCATTGGATATTTCAGTAAGGGACTTTACATTAGGGGAGATAGCTAAATTTAATATACTTGTTGAGAATATAGGCAATGCAGAGATAAGGGATGCGTATTCATTAATGCTGCTTGATAAAGAAGGAAGGGATATAGCCAATTTAAAGAGCGTGCCTGTTGATTTCAAGCCGTTTGAAAAGAAGGAAATAGCAAGTTACTGGGATACAAAGGATGTTAAGGCTGGTGAGTATGGCGGAGAGTTTATATTAAGGTATGGGGATAAATCAGATGAGAGAGCAGTAAGAACTGTAGTAGAGAAAAATTCCATCAAAACAGAGATTATCGGGGTAACTGGTTATGCTATTAGAGAGGAAGGATTAGCCCCAGAAGGCGCATCACCCCTTATTTATGTAATTATTATTTTGGTTATAATGAATATAGGATGGTTTGTGTTTTACTTCCTTTCTAGGAGAAGAAAATGAAGGATAAAACAAAAAATATAATATCTATAGTATTGCCTGTTGTTAGTATTTTTGTTATAGCCCTTATTTTTACGAATGAACCTACAGGTTTTGTTGTATACGAGAATAAAACCGTATATAGGATTCATGGTAATGTGAGCATTGATTTGCAAGAGAAGATACCTATGGATTCTTATATTAGAGTTAAGATTGACAGGTATGAAGTAAAGGTAAATAGTGTAGAATTTCTTGAAAAGTCTGGCAGGGATTATAAAATAAGGGGGGGATTTATTATAGGGGATGGCACTTATAAGGTAGATTTTGATAGTTTGGGCATTATTCAGGGTTTTGAGAAAGGAAAACATGCAATAAAGACGGAGATTGTTTATAAAAATTTAGTTATATACAGTGATAAAAAAACAATGGAAATATAGTCAAAAAAAACGGCTCGATTGCAAGTTTTTTTGTTTACCCCTCTAACCAAAATAGTGAACTGTCGCGACGCTTTGGCTTCCGTCGGTAAATGGAAACCGCACTTTTGCGGGTTTAATCGTCGTGATTATTTAACTTGCAATCGAGCCAAAAAAACGAAATGTTTATATAAGGGAAAAAGAAAGAGTAAAAATATGTTAAATAAGGTACCATTATTAGTTATGATGGTTGTTATAGTTTTCCTAGTTGTATCTTTGCTTTCATTTATTGCTATGGATAAGTTTATTACTAATGAGGAGGTTGAGGTTAAAGAAGGGGATAATATTAATGAAATAGGTGTAAAAGAACCACCAAAAATAGCACAAGCTGCGGTTATTATTAATATTGTCAAGCCAAACGAAGGGTAAAAAGGGGATGAATAATGGATCAAATTTCAAATAAAACATTAACATTACTTCTGGTAATTGCAATTGTTGTTTCTGTTGGTGGGACAATAATAAGCATCAACAGGATTAATAGGTTAGCCCAAAGGCAGATTATTACCGGAATGGCTGGAACAGGAACAGGATATGTTAATTTGACAATAGCAGGAGTAGCATCTATTAGTGTATTAGAGGGCCAGATTGATTTTGGCTCTTGCAGCCCTAATGCTACAATTGGGTCTAATCTTTCGAGCAATGTTTCAGGTTTCTCTGCTAATTCATGGGGTTCACCAGGTGTATGCAGCGGAAGCGGTATTTCTGCTCCGGATAATATAACAATAAAAAATGATGGTAATACCTTCATAAATGTAACTGTTAAGACGGGTACTTTGGCTTCAAGTTTGGTTGGTGGTGATGACCCATGGCCACCTGAATTTAGGTTTATGGCAAGGAATGCTAGTAGTGGTAGTTATGGTGGTGTCTCATACGGGCCAGGATGTTTTAATAGAACAAGTGGTTCTACTTGTGTAGGACCTACTGGTGGTGTTGGAGGTCTTCAATGGGATTGGAAAAATTTTAGCGATACAAGCACAAATTTTTGCGTATGCGATAATCTAACCTATTCTTCAGATGTAAATGCTATATTCTTATTTGCTAGGTTAAATGTACCGGCAAATGCGCTACAGCAAGGAGAGCAAAAAGCAACGCTTACATTAACAGCAAATGAGATTTAATGAATATAAATGTTTAAAAAAGATTTTATTGGTTTCTTTAATCTTTTTTAGTTTAATAAATAGCGTATATAGTATAGGGGTAGGTTCTTTTGTAAGGGAAATTAAGTTTTATCCTAACCTAAATGAAAATATTGAGGCATTTATCATTAATAATGTTGGTTCTGATATAAGGGTAAAAATTGATGCAAGGGGAGGATTAGCAGAATATGTGACATTTAATGATGAGTATGTAGATATACCATCAGGGGGAAAATATTTTTTTATATTTAATATTAAGCTTCCAGAATCAATTCCTCCCGGAAGGAACAGGCTTGATATAGGAGCAACAGACGTTACTCCTGCTGTAGGCGGGGGTATAAGGGCTGTTACATCAGCTTATAAGGCTTTTTGGATTGAAGCACCTTATCCAGGGAAATATATTGAGGCGAGCTTTACAGCTAAAGATGTAGAAAAAGATGGAAGAGCTGTATTTTATGTTAATGTTGTAAGCAAGGGAAAAGAGGTTATAGATAAAATAAGCGGGATTATTGAGATATCCAATCAAGGTAATAAAATAGCTACTTTAACCCTTGATCATGTAGTTGATATTAAGCCTGAGGAAAGCAGGACACTGGAAACAGAATGGGACAGTACAGGCAATTTGGTAGGAGAATATAAAGCAAAAGCAGTAGTAGATTATGATAACAAACAATTAACATTGGATGCAAATTTCAGAATAGGAACTTTGCTTATAGAGGTAATTAATTATACAAAGGAATTTTATAAGGATGAAATAAATAAGTTTGATATAGAGATTAAAAGTTTTTGGAATACAGAAATAGAAGATATTTATGGTGAGGTGGAGGTTGGAAAAGAAAAGATAGAAAGTCTTAAAACTAATCTAGCTCCGTGGAGTACAACAAAGATAACAGCTTATTTAGATACAAGCGGGCTGGATTTAGGAGAGCATACGGCAAACATTAAGGTTTATTATGAGGGCAATGTTGCTGAAGAAACCGGCAGGATTATTATATTACCTAAAAGAGAGAAGATTATAGAAATGCCATCTAAGATATCTTCTACAACAATATTGCTGATAGTTATAATAGTATTGCTTATAACAGGAAATATATTTTTAGTTCTTCATTTCTTAAAGAATAGAGAAAAAGGAGAAGAAGTAAAGAAGAAATGAGACTGGGAAAAATTCTTTTGATAGTATTAATAACGATCTTACTATCTTTTTCATTAACTTTTTTATTTTATAATTGGTATATTATACAGGATATTCAGGAATTAGGTATGAAAATGAAAATTGGGAGCATAGTTGGTTTTGATACTAATAGTTCAGCCATATCTTTTGGTATTGTACCTATAGGAGGATCAAGTGAAAGGCCTGTTATTTTGAAAAATATACATAATAAACCATTAAATGTCCATATAAAAAAGGATGGAGAGATGGCAAAATGGGTCTATTTTTCTGAAAATGATTTTATTTTAGAAGGAAATGAAACAAAAGAGATTAAAGTTGAAGCTATTCCATCTTATAATGCTCAAGATGGAGCATATGAAGGCAAGGTTAAGTTTATATTCAAAAGAGTGATTTGATTTTTTGTTATCTTTCTAGTTAAAAAGGCAATATTTAAATATTAGTATATCAATATGATATATAAAAAGTATCATTTCGATATATATGGGACTAATACATATTAGGGTTGGAAAAGAGATGAAGAAGAAGATGCAGGATCTGATAGAGAGGGGGCTGTTCGGTAATCAGGCAGAGATAGCAAGAGAAGGCATAAGATCAATTTTATTGAAATATAAGAAGGATGAAAAATGAGAGTAAGCAACAATAAGATTGCATTTTTGGCAATAATGTTTATGCTTATTTCTATAATTTGTAATATGACAATATACCAAAAAACAAGTATTCAAGTAACGGGCAAGGCAACAGGCAGAGGTTATGTGATTATATGCTTAAACCACCCTCCAGTTTTAAATGAATTTCCATCTAGTTTAACGGTTTATGAAGGGGATAACCTGTTTTATGATGTAAATGCAACAGATATTGATAATGCTACTCAGAATCTTACATTTTATGACGATACATCCTTATTTAATATTAGTACCGGAACAGGCATTATAAACTTTACAGCTGCTGAGGACAGTAATGGCCTTTACAATATTCTAATTAGAGTCCAGGATAATTCAAGTTGCGGCAATAGTAATGACATACAGTTGCTTGTTATTAATATAAAATCAGAAAATGTAGCGCCATCAATAACAAGCTATTATCCATTAGGCAACCCAACTATAACTGAAGAACAGACAAGGTTATTTAATATAAGCTATGAGGATGATAATGGTGATGATTTATTTATTTACTGGTATCTCAATGGCAGTCTTGTCTTATCATTCAATGATACTTCAAATATATTAAAGAGCAATTATACATTTGAAGGCAATTATACAAATGCAGGAGTTTATAATGTAAAAGTAATTGTAAGCGATAGCTTGCTTAATGATTCTCATGACTGGATATTAACTGTGACTGATGTTAACAGGCCCCCCAGCTTTATCAGAACAATAAAGAATCAAACATGGGCAGAGGATAGCATACTTTATGGACTTGATTTAGATGATTACAGCTATGATCCAGATACAGAAGATACATTAAGTTATTCTGTTAATTACCTTACAAATCCTCACTCTATTATAGCTGATATTAATGAGAATAATGTTGTAACGTTCTCACAACCTGCGGATTGGTATGGTTCAGAGAATATATCATTTACTGTAACGGATAATCATGGAGCAAGCAATACAAGTAATAATATCACATTAACTGTTTACGATGTCCCAGAAACGAATGTTACTCTTGGGGAAATACCAGCGCCTTCCCCAGGAAGGGTTCCACCATGTATAGAGTACTGGTTATGCAGCTATTGGAGCGTATGCTATCAAGATGGATATATGACAAGAACATGCACTGACCTGTCTGAATGCGGCACAGAGTATTACAAGCCAGCAGAAAGAAAAGAATGCAAATATATAGCCTCCTGTTTCAATGGGATTCAGGATGGTGATGAAACTGGAACTGACTGCGGGGGGAAGTGCGGCACTTGCCCAAGCTGCTTTGATGGTACGATGAATAACGGGGAAACAGGAATAGACTGCGGAGGGCCATGCCCAGCATGTCCAACTTGCTTTGATGGCATAATTAATGGCGGTGAAATAGGAATAGACTGCGGAGGAGCATGCGTAGAGCAAGATTGCTGCAGAAATGGCTATAGAGATGCTCATCTTGGAGAGGTTGGAATAGACTGCGGAGGAGCATGCAAAGAATGTGAAGTAGAGATAGAAAAACCCGCTCCAAAAATGTTATTTTGGATAATAATCTTATTAACAGCAGGGATTATAGCGGTTCTTTCTGCAGTAATCTACCTTAAAAGAGAAATTGTGAAATTATACCTACTATCCCTAATAGGAAGATACAAAAAGAAAGAAACAAAAGTTCCAGGAAGAATAAGAGAAACAATGTTATCAGAGGTGGATAAACTAGAAAGCGAGATTGAGTTAAAGCCTGTAAGAAGGGCATTGAAAGAATTATCAGCAGCCCTAAGGACAATTTTGGTGAAGGTATTCAGGATTAAATATGAGTTTACTTATGAAGATATAGGGCCTGTAATAGAGGAGAGTAAACTAAAAACAAATATTAAATTAATACTTAGAGACTATATAAAAAGGATAATCCATATTACCTACAGCGGGTATGATATTAGTAAAGAAGAACTTATTTTACTTATAAAAGAGCTTAGGATTATAGTTTATTTAATAACAAAATCCTACAAAGAAGGGAAATGGGGGATAGGGAGAGGCATAAAAGAAAAAGAAGAATACAAAAATGAAATAGAGTGGTTTTGTTTAGCTCTAGCTAAATCACTATGCATGCTTGAAAAAGGGGAAATTGAGAAAGCAGAAAAAGCATATGCAGATTCTAAAGAGGCATATAATAAACTTTCGACAGAAGATAAAGAAGAGCTGGGTAATTATATAAAACGGGTAGGAAAAGAGATAGAATTATTTGGGAAGAAAGTAAGAAGAAAGAGGGGGGTAAAGGATGTTAGTGTTATTTCAATTAGTTTAATGATAATTTTATTATTAGGCAGTATGGATATATTCTTTGGAAGCAATATTACCGGGTTATCTACTTTTGAAGAACCGAATGAGAGATTTTTGATAAACATAAAAGGTTTTAATATTGAGGCTGGGGAACATTTTGTTTATAGAATAAGAGGTTATGACAGAGAGGAGGAAGTATTATTCTTTTCTGATGATACAAAATTGTTTAATATAAGCCAAGATGGTGTTATAGACTTTACTCCAACAAGAGATCAACTTGGAATTCATCATGTTACAATTATAATAAAGGATGTTAATTATAAAACATCGTTCAAAGATATCGTCTTTGATATAACCAATTCTGGAGGTGTAGAGTATATACTTGAAACGAGCACGGCTATAAGCCAAACAGAAGAAGATGAAGAGATAGATATAACATCTGAATTAAATGAAACAGAGGGGACAGACGAAGCAATAAACAAAACATTAGAAACAAACCAAACAGAAGAAGGAGGAATAACGCAAGAAATAAATCAAACAGAACAAGCAATAAACAAAACTTTAGGGATAAATCAAACAGAACAAGCGGGTGAAGAGATAGATATAACATCTGAATTAAATGAAACAGAGGGGACAGACGAAGCAATAAACAAAACCTCAGAAACAAACCAAACAAAAGAAGGAGGAATAACGCAAGAATTAAACCAAACTAATGGAACATCAAGTTTTGATTTTGAGCAGAATATAAAAGAGCCTGAGAATATTCCTGAACAATTATCTGAAACTTTTCTTAAACCCTTAGATGTATATGTAGGAGAATTCGAATTGGGCAGCACTGCTAAATTTAACCTTCTTGTAGAAAATTATGGTGCTAGAGAAATAGAAAATGCCTATTTTAAGATCTTAATAAAAGATAACAGCGATTCAATAACAGCAGGCATACAAAGCACACCCATTAATATAGCAGAAGAAGGGAAAAAGGAGATGGTTGCTTACTGGGATACGGAAAATACATCTATTGGAAATTACACTGGAAAACTCGTAATAATGTATGAAAGCAAAAGCTTTGAATATGATATAAGAATGAGCGTAACTTCAGATGATATCCAAACAGAGATTGTTGGCGTAACGGGGATGGTCACAGCCCCATCAACCATAATCAAAACCCAACCCTATACCGACATACCCCCTATATTGATCTGGATTATACTTATTATAATTTCAATAGATATAGCATGGTTTTTGATTTACTCAAAAAAACAAGAAAAATGAATATCAAGAAAATAAACAAAACTTAAATTTTCTAATTGAGGTTATATTATTCTGCAATACTGTTTTTGCAATTTTAAATTGGGATGAGATATATGATGGAATGAAGATAGAGAATATACCAGAAGATTCAAACTTCATCTATATAGTAAATGTCACAGCTGATGAGGGAGAATATCCAATTCTCTTTTCTGATGATTCAGAAGTAAAACTGCCTGTTTTTAATATGGCGGCTTTTAACCAATCAAGCAATAACAGAAGAGCCGTAATAAATTTCACACCTACAGAAACTGATGTATTAGACGCAAACAGCAATGTATCTAATTATCATATAACAATAATCGCAAAAAACAAAATATCCGAGGGAACAATAGTCGCAGATATTTTATTTAATATAACTAATGTAAACGATCCTCCAAATGTAACTTCATTTACACCAGAGGCTATGGAAGTGGAAGAAAACAGCACAATAACATTTTCATTCGACAATGATACAGCGGATCCTGATTTAATACACCCAGGAGAAGATAGCATAAATAATAAATGGTATATGAATGGCACTAATACCTCAACAAATGTTTCCTGGTCATACACACCCGGGTTTTGCAATGCAAGCATTTATAATATAACTTTGGTTGTTAATGACTCGTATGGAAATTCAACAAGTGTTACACAGATTCTCAATGTAACAAATCTGAACAGACCCCCAGTAAATAATGGTACAATACAGAATTTAACTTGGGAAGAGGATAATAATTTATTAAATAATTTTACATTAGAAGGATATTTCAATGATTCTGATAAAGCGGAATGTTCAGGCCCAAACAAAGACAATATAACCTATGGTTATAAAAGCTATGGTGTTAGTGATTCTATAA
>Ga0307435_1000956_pt1 | contig 12377 bp, 15 predicted proteins | sample SalMarWE160470MG_FD_202164 | JGI IMG/M metagenome (GOLD analysis project Ga0307435, IMG submission 202164) | Salt marsh sediment microbial communities from the Plum Island Ecosystem LTER, Massachusetts, United States - WE1604-70 | ecosystem: Environmental > Aquatic > Marine > Intertidal zone >... | reverse complement strand
TGAAGTTTTTCTCATTCATAAGGGTAGGGACTTCGCTAAGACCGTGGCTTTGGCGGATTCGTTGGGTTTACATCTAAATAGTTTGCCAGCGACTTCTCATGAAAATATGAACAATTATTTTTGGAACGCTGATGTGGTGATGGACGGGTTTAAGATTGGATCCTTTGGGATGGCTTCCTTGGAGGCTATTGCCTGTGGCAGACCTGTCTTGAACTTTGTTTCTTCCGCTTATCCTTCCTACAAAGATTTTCCACTGAAGGACTTGGATTCGGTGGAGAAATTGGTTGCAGCAATTAAAGGCCTCTCTCCGAAATTGTGGGAAGCAGAATATTCCTATTTGAGAAAACATCATGATAGTTGCTTAATCGCGAAACGAATAGTAGAAATCTATGAACGCATTATTTAGACTGAACATGAGACGCTTGAAGCGTGTAGACACTTGCAGTTTGCTCACTTTGTGTCGAAATTTAAGCCTCGCATCTCACAGAAGTGGATGTAAACTATTTGTTAATTCACAAAAAATCAGGTTGATAAGAAAACAGGATTACTAAATTTTCGAAAGCAAAAACAGTGAGGGAAATCCAGAAAAAAGGATTGCTTGATAGAAGAGTTAAATGTTCTCTTCGTTTTCCAGTTGCCGAAGTCTTTTGAGGAACCTGTTCGTGGGTGGATCAAGTTTTACTTTTTGCTTCGCTTCATCCAGTTTGACGAAGTTGTATTTTGCCAGAAATTTTGTGACGTTCTCAACCTTGCCACTGTTTAGGTGAGTTTTCTCTTCTATATCCTTTAGATAATGCCACTTTCCGTTCTCCAGTAACCGCAGAATAGTCTCAGCAGGCATGATAAAGGCTCCTTTAAATCCTCAATTAGGAATCTAAACGTTTAAATGCTTATGAAGCTATTTTCCAGAAAAAACCTCTAGAAAATTGAACCCTAAATACCATAATTGAAGAAAAAATTGTTAGCGTTCTGGTTTAGGGGTTGAATTTTAGGTCTGGTTTTCTGTTTTCTCGTGGTCTGTGTAGTAGCTGAGCCCCGCCGTTACACCGGTGGATACGGCGAACCACAGGATCATAGCTGTAATGTTCCCCTGAGTAACAATGTATGCCAATGCAATAGAGGTGCCGTGGATGACCGCTAGGATAGCAGAAAGTTTCGGCTTAAATTCTAATCCCACAGTTTTCGTCTCCCTTTTTCACTGTTTGTTTTCCCACAGCTCGAAACCGGCTTTGATCAGGTTCTTCCGCACCTCTTCCGGTCTCACGTATGAGGTTTCAGAGGTGGCGCTTATCTCGGCTAGTCTGATGAGGTCCTTGAGTTGGACTTCAGGTTTTTCTCTGCCCCAGTTTAGTCGGCAGTTTGCCTTTGCGGGGTCGAGGCCTGCCTGCTGTATTAAGGGATTGAAGATTTCTCGTTCGCATGTTCGTTTTATGAAGCGTTGTAGTGCCATGACTTTTCTTTCCGCGATTTCTAGGGCTGCTCTGGCGGATGCTTCTGTGAAGCCTGGGGTGGTGAAGAGTTTTGGCAGTGGGGTTTGTCCGCCCAGATAGACTTGGTTTAGGATGTGGTCTATGTAGGCTTCGTAGCGGGCTTTTGGGTCAACTGAGACGGTTTTTATGTCTGCTTCTGCTTTGTTGTAGACGAATCTTGCGCCTGCTTTGGGTTTGCTTTTTATTAGTTTTTGGTATTCGGCGAGTTTTTCGTCGCTGGCGCCTGCGAATATCCATAGTTCGTCTGGTCCGGCGTATTTTTCGAAGATTTCTGGCATGATTTTTTCTATGCGGGCTTTCATTTCTAGGAAGCTGATTCGTGTTTCTCCGTTGAAGCTGAGTTCGGTGAGGAGGACTTGGAGGACTCCTGTTCCGTATGCTGAGAAGTTTGTGGGGTTCCAGCGGAAGTGGATGATTTTTTCGGGCTTGAAGCCTGTTTTCACTTCTACGTAGCTGTAGTTGTAGCCTGTGACTGTTCCGTACTGGTTTCGTTTTATGGCTTTTGGGTTGTCGAAGCCTGTGAGTGGCAGTATCTTCAGGTTTGTTAGGTGTTCGGGTTCTGTTTTTAGCCAGAAGCTGTTGCCTGATGCTACGATTTCTCTGGCTGCGATCTGCAGTAGTTCGTCTAGGTTGACTGTTTCGTTGAAGCTGTCTACGACCTGTTTGGTTTCTTCGGCGCGTGCGTATTCTTCGTTGACTGTTGTGTAGAATCCGGCGCCTACGGCTTGGTCTGCCAGAAAATCCACGAAGGCTTTGCAGCTGGGGTCTCGACTATAGGCGGTTATTATGTCGTTGAATGTGACGGCTCGGTTTTCTCCGTAGACTTGTCGCCAGGCAGGCAGCAGGACGCCGTTGTTGTTTTGGAGTTTTCCGTAGAATTCTTTGAATTTTTTTACGACTACGTTCAAGTTTGTTTCGCCAGTATTGAGGGCGTGAAAATTGAACTTAAGTTGGAATGAGCGTCTAAGCTGAGTGTTGTTTAGGTGCCAACGTTTTCTTGTTTGTTGCGTTGAAGAGGGTTATGAGGGCTTTTCCTTTGCTGGTGAGTTTGTAGTATTTTGCTGGGAGGAATTTGTTTTCTTCGATGTGGTCGATTTCTAGGAGGTCTGCTTTCATGCAGTATCTGAGGTAGCGGTAAATTTTTTTGGTGTCGAAGTGGAGGCTGCTGTGATAAAGCTGGTAAACGTTATTGGCTTTCCTCTTGAACATGTTGAGAAACTTTAGCGTCTCTAGCAGATCGCAGAATTTGGAGCCTTTTTGTGGTCCACGACGCATCAACGTCACCACTTAAAATGAAGGGGGTTGCGGAACTATCACGGTTTTTTACATGTTTAGTGTTCGCGGAGCTGCGGCTAAACGGTTATTCCGTAAGAAATGGGCTATAGGGAAACTGTTTCTTCGGGTAGATATATGAAACGGGCAGGCAGGTTTATGTTAAAATTGCTGTTGGATGGGGCTTTTTTGGGCTGATTTTGTCGGGGCTGAAACTGCGTTTTTCTTGAGTAATAACTGTTTTTCTGGGGGGTTATGGGCGTTTTTTGTGCCAGTCTTCGCATACGGTGCCTGAGCAGTGGTATTTGCTTTCCAGTTCGATTGTTGAATGTTCGATGTGGTGTCAGGTGATCTGCGTGCTCCTCGTTCGAAGAGCCATGAGACGAGTAATGCGATGCTGTCGCCAAAATCATGTAACGCATCAGAAAGAATCGCCAAACTGTTCGTCCAGAAGCCGCCAACAACCTCTAAGACTGTGAAGGCAACATTCAAAAACGCAGCAAACCGAACCCTCTCCTCACGATCAGGCATAAATTAAACTAGATTCCCTATTTGATAAAAACCTATCCAAAACAAACAAAACAACCAAAAAGAAAGACGGAAAGGCTATAGACGTAAACTGGTTTGGGACTAAAATTTAGTTTTGTTTCTTAAGAAGAGTATAAGGGATGAGAAGAACAGCGCTGATAGTAGTGGTAGTGTCTGTGACGGCAGGTATTGAATTATGAATCCTCCTGCGATTGGTGTGACGATTTGACCTATACTCTGCAGTGAGTTGTTGACGCCCAGTATAGTTGCGGTTTCCTTGTGTGTAACGCTGTTTGTCAATTTGCTGGTTAAAATGGGTCTGCTGACTCCTGCACCATAGGCAAGAAAGATTAAGGGAACAAAAACAAACAGGTAATCAGTGGAAAATGCAAGAATTACCATTGAAACTACCATGGCAACTATCCCCGTTCTCAGCATGCTACCTTCACTCAAAGCTCGCAGGATGCGGGCAATCAAGAATGTTTGGATAACGACCCGCAGTATGCCGATCCAAGCCATGTAAAAGCCAACTTGGTCTGCGCCGACATGGAATTGGGCTTCTGCCAGTAAACCGAAGTTGGAAATAAACAGGAAAAATGCTGCGTTGTAAATGAAGAACATGAGTAGACTGTTTCTCACGTTGGGGGCTTTCACGAAGCGTTTAACGTCATTAACAGGGATGACGTCATCGAAGCCAAGGGATAGTTTGTCAGGTTTTTCTGTGATTGTTTCAGGGAGAAAAAGAACAACCAGAACAATCGAAACCAAGGTTACGGCTGCCGCAAAGAACATCGGAACCGAGTAATCGATTCTGGAAAGCACTCCGCCGATTAAAGGACCGAATATCATTCCGGCGCCAAATACGCCGCTGGAATATCCGTAGACTCTGGTTCGGTGGCGGGGTTCGGTGACGTCGCTGATGTATGCTTGGCTGACGGTCATGTTGCTTCCCAGCAATCCGTCGATTAATCTTGCCACAGCTAACAGGATTGCAGTGGTTGCGAAGCCGAGGAGCAGAAAGCCTGCGAGTGTGCTTAGCTGGCTTAGGATTAGGAGGGGTTTTCTTCCGAAGCGGTCGCTCAGTTTGCCTGTTACTGGGCTGGCGAATAGTTGGCAGAAGCTGAACACGCTGATGATGAGCCCTATTTGTATGGGGGTTAGTCCCAGCGATAAGCCTAGAAACGGTATTAGCGGCAGCACCATGCTGAAGCCCAGCACTTCCGTGAAGATTATCAGGAATATTACGTAGAGGCGCTTGTCGAATGCAAAGTCGTCTGCTTCGTGTGTTTCGTTGGTTTTCAAAAAGTTCGACCTCTACATGGATTAATCAGATTAATGGGTTGACCTGTCAAGATTCTGTTCCACTTGCTTTTGGGAGGCGTAAAAACATTTCTATTAATTAGTTAACAAACTAACAACACAGCAATCTAATAACTAAAAAGTCAACAAACTAGAGAAGTAACGAAGGTTAATGCCCTTTCGAATCCGAAGTTGAGATTCCAAGAATAAAGCACGGTAGTAGACAAACACTTGATACGTTAATTAGTGAAGAGGCTCTTTTGCTGGCAAAGTTTCTGAGAAATGAAAGAAAAAAATGGATTCCAAGAATCCCTTTAGTTTGAGATGTGTGCCATGCAATAGCACAACATTCAAAATTCACAGCAACCCCGAAGCTCCAAACACGTTAAAAGGCGCGGTTTGATTTCTTTAGCAAATTGAGGCACAAATACAAATCTAAATTCTTTTTCATCAATAAATTTCATAGGCTTTGTAAAACAAATATCCCAGAACTTCTTTGAGTTGTCATCGCTTAGAACTTTGCGGTCATTCTCGTTTGTGATCTCGATTTCCTTTTTTTTATACTTCACTTTGCCTATTTTGAAACAGCTTAAGCATATCTCCTCATTAAGCTTCCAAAATATGATTTCAGCGAATTTAATCGGGTCAATTATTTTGTAGTGAGAATCGTAATCCCACTTATTGCTTAATCGACTATCCAACTTAAGTGATGTACAAAAAACGAAAGCATCAGCAACCTCCGTATCGCTAATAACATGGGCGTTAGGCATAACCGTTATTGCGTTTTTAGTAATTTTCTTTGAAAAACGAATGTTGGGAAATAAACTATGTGCTTCCTCGCTAGAGAAGCTTGAAGGTTTCCGTTTTGCGTCAACTCTTAATCTCTGGAGCCCCTCAAATTCATCACGAATAGCCCCCTCCTCTTTTCTAAGACTATGCAGAGTATTAAGAAGAACTATGCCCCTATCTTTGAAATCAATAAAATGTATCTTTTTTAGATACTTGTAGATGACCAACTCTTCAACGTGCTCCAATTCTTATTAGTTTTTAATCGGTTTGACGTAGATTGTTAAGCTGTGCGTGTGTGAGTTTTTTAGTTTATAGTATTTAGTTTTTCGTTTTGTGTGAAGAGGTAGATGGAGGTAGAGGGATAGGATTAGACGTAGGAAGAGAGGGGGAAAAAGGTTAAATTTTAACTGTTGGTCACAACGATTTTCTATTTTGTGCTAACGGGGGAATTTTCATTTTTATTTTGTTGGTGTTAGTGTGATTGTTAGTTTGTTTGTTTTGTGTTCTACGTTTGCTTGCAGGTCTTCGCCTATGAATGGTTGGATGGTGTCGTGGAATTGTTTGGGTATGGTTAGGCTGTAGACTGGGTACTGGTATTCTGCTTTGCCGTAGTATCGTTTCTTGACGAGCCGCTTCTGTATCTTAACCATAACCAAACAGATCATCGAATATTGGCTAAAAGGGCTTCTAGGCAACAAACAGTCTGGTCCCACTGAGAGGTAACCGAAAATAAACCAATCAAAACCATGTTTGGTCAGAAAATGTCGACTGTCTCAAGTGCTGATTCTATCTTTTAACATTCACAATCTATCTATCTTTCTGGTGTGCCAAGTTGCCGTGGGACCAAACAGAAAACTATATCCGTTCAGGACACAGGAACCCTGAAGATTTTGACCCCGAAACCCTCAAAACCATAACCCTCAGCGAAGAAGAGGGAATCAAAGCCATCATTGCCAAACCATGGAACAGACAATCAACCGAGGTGATAAGCTACCTCTTCAGCAAAGAACAAGGCTGGACAGCAGAAAAGGCACAAGAATGGTTCAAGGAACACGAACAAAAGGCAAAGGAATCCTTCAGCTGGTCAGGCACAATCAAAAACATCCCACAAACAGGAAACCTGATCCGAGGAAAAGCACTACACCCAATACGCACAATCCACCCCCAAGAATGGCCACAAGTAAGGGAATACTTGAAAGAGGAACTGCAAAAATCTGCCCACACCCTAGCTGGCACACCACTAATTCTTGATCACTATAAACAGATCAACGGCAAGGTTTTAGGGGCAGAATATGAGGACGGAGCCATCGAATACGTAGCCCAACTCGACGACCCCGCCATAACCAACCAGATCGCTGACGGCACAATAAAACACTGCAGCGTAGAATTCGAATGGAAAACCCTAGAAAAACTCAACGGCGTAGCCCCAAGAGGCATCAAATTCACCGGACTATCCCTCCTAAAATTTTACTCACCGGGCGACCCCCAAACAACCGTGGAAGTCTGGGAAGCAATAATCAAAAAACTCAAAGAATCCAAAGCAAAGGAGCAGGTAACACCCCAACAATTCATCCTTCACCAGATCCATGAACCCGCAGCCTTCATGGAGGAACACTTCTCATCGGTTTGGATTGACCAGACCAACGGAATACAGGGCATATACGGGTTATTACGCGAAAAACCTGAAAACCCCCAGCCCATGGCGCTACTTTTCATGAAAAACAAAGGCTGGACACTAGACAAAATGGAGGAGTGGCTCAGCAGTCACCCCCAGTATGTCCAGACTCGAACAGAACAGCCTCCACTGGAACAAACTCATCCAGAAACGGAGACCACGAAACCGTTGGGCGAAGCCATAATCACATCTTCTGAGTCCCTACCCTCAGATCTTATACCCAAAAAGGAGGTTCTGAACATTTTACCCGAAGACTGGATAGTCAGAGCCTGGAGCATCGGACCTCAACTGCTTGTGCGCCAACTAAAGCACAGGCTCAACTCAAAGTCATCTACAGTGACCGGAAGTAAGCAAGGATGAACTTGCTGAAACCGCAACAAAACTGGAGGAAGTATACGTGACTGACCTATGGCCTGACGCAGAAATTGGAGAAATGATAAGCGACGGAACAGTTCTAAGCTTCGAAGCCGCCTCAAACATAACAAAAGGAGACCTAGTCTACCTAAGCGCAGACATGACAGCCAGCAAATGCACCGCAGCCACCCAACACGCACTCGGAGTAGCCCTAAGCACAGTCTCAACAGGAGAATACTGCTCAGTCTGCACAAGAGGAGTAGTTAAAGTAACAGCTGGAGGCGCCATTGACAGAGGCAAAGCAGTTCAAACAGACGCAGACGCCAACATCATCGTGCTAGCTGACGGCTCAGGCTCCTACGACGCCGGCGACATACCAGACAGAATCTCCAGAACAGTTGGCGTAGCCCTGCAAACCTTTGCCAACGGCAACACCGGACTAATCCACGTTACCAAAGCCTAACAGAGATGAAAACATTGCCTAAACTTTTCGAAGCCATAACAAAAGACCCCGAATACCAGCCCATACTCCCAGAACTACTGGAACGCGCCAAATCAAACCTCATGGTGAACGCAGTAATGAGAGAAGCCATCCTCAGCGACACAGCCAACGCCCTCGGAAAAATGCATGACGTAGTCGTAGACGCAGCCAAACCCACACTCGTCGGAAGAGAAATCATCTGGGTCCTACCCACCACCGAAACCCTAGTCAGATTCCCAAAAGCAAAACTCGGAAAAGCCCACAAAACAGCCGAACTCTCACAGGTATGGATCACCCAAGAAAAATACGACACCATAGACATCAAAGCAGACATGGAAATAAAAGCCGGAGCAGAATACTCCAAAAAATTCTTCGAAGACGCAGCTTGGGGCGTAATGGAACGACAAACAGCTGAAGTAGGAAGAGCCATCGCAGAACTAGAAACCGAAAAAGTCCTAGACCTATACGACAACGTCAACGCCAGCGACCTGGCTGGAGAAGACGAATACAACGGCTCCGGAACCCTGGACTGGGCAGGACTCGTTGGATTCTGGAACCGGGTGAAGGCTGAAAACTTCAACGCCAAAGTATTAGTAATCAACCCTGCTCAGCTCGCTGACCTGTGGCAACAGGACCAGTTCATCCACAGCTTCTATTTCGGAGGCATGGCTGACATTCGCCGAGGCATCCTTGGAGAAACCTATCTGGGCATGAAAATCGTTGTCAGCACCAAAGTAACCGCTGGAACCGTCTACTGCATAGACACAGACGTTGCCGCCGTCATGCTCCTGCGAAGAGACATCATAACCGAACCCTTCGAAAACCCCAAACAAGACAGATACGGCATCGCAGCCTCAGAACGCGTTGGTCTCGGTGTACTACGGAGCAAGGCTGTGGCACGAGGAACAGGCTGGTGATCCAGTCTGCGCTGCCATGAGCCAACTTCCCCATTTTTTTGGTGACATTAAATGAGTGAAATTAATTGGGGCAACTATACGGAAGCCTACAGGGCTATTCACGATGCCATTCACGGAATCCGAACACCCCACAACGTCTCGATTACCCGCAACCCAGCAGGCTACATCACAGAAGTTCAGGTTACCCACGGCTCAGTAACAAAAACAATCACGATCACCCGAGACCCAAGTAATTTCATTGAGGAAATTTCAGAATTTGTTTCATAAAAAAATAATGGAGGAATGAAAAATGGTTGCAACAGTAAATGTGCATCAGGCAGTTGGCGGATCAGACGGCTCCCCAGGAAGCTACAACAACATTGCCGCAAACACTAGACTGCAGACAAAGGACCAGTTCGCTCCCGCAGACACATCCTACCCGATTCCCATACCAACCAGCGGCTTCAAGTACAGCTACTGGATTCACGTCTGCTTGGACCTCAGCGGAACCTTCACGAAAATCAACAATGTGCGCTTCTACTCTGACGGCGCCGTAGGCTGGAACTTCGGAACAGGAGGCGAAGTTCGACGCGGCAACAGAGACTCAGGCGACCACGGATGCCCCATGCCATCAGAATATGACTTGGCAACTGGAACCGAAGGAGACACTGGGCACTCCATAGAAGATGGCACCAACGGACATGGCTACTATAACGCTCCAACAACTCCCACCGCAAGCGTTGCCAGCGACACAGAGGCTTCGCCGGCTCTGATAGATTCCACAGATCACACAGGCGCAGAAAAAACGAAAGCCGTTGTTCTACAATGCAAAGTAGCAACTGATGCTGTGCAAGGGGAACAAACAGACGAGACGCTCAGCTTCAAATACGACGAAATCTAAGGGGATAACAAATATGCTCGGCTACCGTCCACTTGTTTATTTTTGGATAGCCGAGTACACTGATGGCTCCGCGTTGCCGCAGTTTGATCCAGAAACAGGTAGAGAAAACAGGTTCTCAGAGGTTAATCACGGGAAACTCCATCGTTTTGGATGGTATCCCTTCTCGCTGAAACTGGCTCAACAGATACTGAAGGGCGAAAAAAAGGCGGTAATTCCAACCAGAAACCGGTCATACACAGTAACAGTGGAGAAAGGCGATAGGCTCGTGGCGTATAGAACCAACACGATCAAGTTGCACACGCGGAAAGGCGGAGTTGACCACGAAGAGACAGTTTACGTTTTGGGTGTTGAAGGCGGAAAGATCTTGCAGATAAACGAAAAGGGAAAGGCGATTAATGATTCCAGTTAAGCTTCCGAAAGAAGTTCTAAGCTTGTTCCCTACGTGGGAGTATCGTTGCCCCAAGTGCAGCACTTACGTTGAATCAAACAAGTCTTTCTGTCCTAACTGCAAAATGCCTTTCGATGAAAAGAGATGGCGGGTTCCCCCGAGATTCTTCAAAAGCCATGATGCTATGAGCGAATATGCGCACAAAGTGTTAGCGCCTAAGTTAACTCCAGAACAACGAGAGCTACTATTTCAGTATTTCACAGAACTATTCAAACATGGGTTTGAAGGTGGAGATTTTGGAGAAGACCCCGAAACTGGAGATTCATGGACTGGAACGGTTGGAACCCCCTCTGTTAGTTCCGCACAAGCACATCATGGCATATATTCAATGCTTATTGAGACTACAGACAATCTTAATCATGGAGCATATAAAACTATCACTGCGTCTAGTGGTCCTATTTACGTGAGACTGTACGTTTATTTTACGGCTTTGTCTTCAGACGGAAATTATATGAATATAACTCAAATAATTGATGACTCTGGATGGGGGACGATAGCACGGGTTATTTACAGTAGCGGTGTCCCAATTTTCCAATACTACAATAATTATTACGGTCAAACTATAGATACGTCAGTTACCGTTCAAACTGGACAGTGGTACTGTGTTGAACTGTTATTCTACAAGTATGGAACTGGACAAAGCAAGTTATATATTGATGGAAATTTAGAGGCAACTGATACAGGTAACAATCCAAACACCAATGTTACAACGGTTTATGCCTGCGGTCAAAATCATTATTATTATGAGGCGTATTTTGACTGTGTTGTTGTCGCCGACACGTATATCGGACCGGAAACTGCGGGACAAACTTACACAAAAACTTGGACAATGGATGCTCTCTTCAAAAAGTTGGGTATACCAAAATCTCTAGGCGTAGACACTGCCTTCCAGAAGCAAGACATTCCGAAAACCTTCGGGATAAACGCTGAATTCCTCAAAAGAGATCTCATAAAAAGTTTCACAGTGGACGCCCGTTTCGGCGCCTTGATGACCCAAACCATATCAAGGCAGATAGATGTCCTGCTCAAGAAGCTGGATTTAACAAAGAATTTTGGCTTAGATGTTTACTTTGGACCATTTGAGGCTGAAACATACGCGAAAACCTTTGCCTTAGACGCCATATTCGCCTACAAGGTGAGGCTGCCAGAACTGTGGCTTGACGAAAACGGAAAAATCGTTCTGAACATTTCGAAACCTTACACGTGGGTGGGAAGTTAACATTGAAAGCGACAATCGGATGGGCTAAAGGAACCTGTTCCAAGTGCGGAAAAACCCTACGTCAGAAGCGACCCGCCGACATGGCTGTATGCGACTGCTATCGTTACTGTCCCCTTTGCGGCGCTGAAATGACGCCTCTTAATCCTGATCTTAATCCCAGAACTTACAGGGCTGAAGAAGGGGCGGCTTTGAAGGGGCAATCTGTGGAGTCTCCTGGGTGGACTGCTGAAACTGTCTATGTATGCAATAATCATTCTCCTCCATTCTATTCCAGTCAGAAGCCTGTTGAGGTGAAGCTATCATGAGTCGTCGCCGAGAGGAACAGGACATGATGGACAAGGTTATCCTCGCTGCCCTCAAGAATGGCCACATACGTTGGACGGTTTTAGAGAAGAAGGTTTTGACTACGTGTCACTCTTTGGCTACGAGAACAAGATTTGATAATCGTCTACGTTATTTGCTGAAGAAGGAGTATATTGAGCGGGTTAGCCGAGGAATCTACAGGATTACGGAGAAAGGAACAAAATACATGCAGGTAATCTGAAGCCTCATATCATCTAATGAATTTCTTGAATATGTCATAGTATCCTTTGACGGCTTTTCGAGGATCATCAGAATAGATAACTGCTCTGCCTAGGCTCACCAGCGGGTTACGAGCATACTTTATCTTGCTAGCTTGTCCCCCTTGGGGGCCTATGCCCTGCAACAAAAGCACTACTTTGTCTCCGACAACTTTTTGGATGTTTTTGATGTATTCGTCCTCAACGAAACAGGTTACGCCTACTACGCAGCCGTCCGCTTTGGATTCTTTCACGGTTTTGGCGGTATGCAGATAGTATGGCTGTCCGTTGACTGTTGTTTTTGTCATCATGTTTTCGGCTTCGGGGTTGGACATGAGGGTGAGAACTATGACTCCCAAGTTGTTTTCGTGTGCTTTTTCCACTGTTTTTTGTGTGTTGCCAGCGAAGGGAGAAAAAGTGAAGGCGTCGAAGCCCATTTCTTTGATCCAATATAGGGCGGATACG
>Ga0307435_1000955_pt1 | contig 12391 bp, 9 predicted proteins | sample SalMarWE160470MG_FD_202164 | JGI IMG/M metagenome (GOLD analysis project Ga0307435, IMG submission 202164) | Salt marsh sediment microbial communities from the Plum Island Ecosystem LTER, Massachusetts, United States - WE1604-70 | ecosystem: Environmental > Aquatic > Marine > Intertidal zone >... | reverse complement strand
TGTTTCAAAATTGTACCTGTTTGATTTTTTTGCTGCCTGCTTCAAATCAATCCAGTAGTATTCATACATCAATTTTCTTGTATCAATCTCTTTTTTGTTGAAAAACCTTTCATTATCAGGAAGATATAATTCATTAAGGATCTCATTTGTTTCTTCATCGGTGAAGACTATTTTTACTTCCCAGTTTATTGCAGGAGGTTCAATCGGATTTCCGAATGCATCATCTGTAATAACGTAATCGTCCAACTGTTCACCCAGCATTCTTCTCATAATTGAATCACGAACCCAGTAAATAAACTGCCTGTATTCATTATTCGTTATTTCAGTTTCATCCATCCAGAACGGATCAACAGTTACAGTTTTGGAAAATACGGTTTGGGCCCAGGATACATCCTGGTCATTCGGTCCCATAGTAAAGCTGCCTTGTGGTACAAAAACCATCCCGAACGGATCAGGTTCAAAATATTTTGATCTCCCAGGTACCCCGGTCAAATCCCCGCTTTTGAAGTTCGTGCAATTACTAACAAATAGTAATAATACAACTAAGCCTAAAGTAATTAACTTTTTCATAATCGAAGGTATTTATCTGAAATAACAATTATATTTAACTTCTAATTTTCTTTAAATTTAATTATTTTTTTATAAAAATCTAATACTCTTGTATTTTTGTGGTGTTTTTTCAATGCCAATTTTAAAACAATAACTCACTGCTATCTCATAGGGTAAACTCACATGTTTCATTATGGCTGACGTATTAAAATCATAGGCGTAAGCAATTTTTAGTCCGTTAATAACTTCCAGTCCCAGCATCCCTACAACTGCACTGCCTGGCCTATAAGTAACGCCACCCCAAAACTTTTTATTGTATAAAAGTATGACATTTAAATCAATTTTGTGAATAGAACCATCAGATTGTATTAATAGGGATGGCATCAATTCAAAAGAAGGATTGGGCATCTGTATATTATATCCGGAGGTGATATAATAATGACGTTTAAGCTTTTCACTGACTTCTTTGGTAGCTTCTTTATATTTGAAAGTTCCTTCATTTAGATGGGTGGAGGAAAATCCGACATACAATTCTTCTGATTTATAAAAAAGGCCAAATCCGACGTCAATTGCAAAAATAGGTTCTTCACTTTCAGGTATTAAAGGATCATCAGTATACCTGGTATGGTAGCTCGTGTTATCCGGTATTTGCCAGTTGGGCTTTAGAGTCCTGTTCTGAATATTCAGGCTGATTCCTATACCCAGTTTGCCATTACCTGCATTTGCCCTGAAAGCATAGGCGGGTTTAAGACTGATATCATTATAAAATCCTATTTTATCGCGTGTAATAGAAAGGCCGAAGCCATGATTTTGATTGAAGAGTTTAAAGGGAAAATCAGCATTAAGAATAAGATCTTCAGGGCCATTTTCAATACCTGGCCATTGCTGGCGCAAGATACCATTAACGCATACAACATCTTTATTGCCTGCCGAGCCCGGATTTATGGATATTTGGTCAAACATAAAATGGCTTACCTGATAATCTTGTTGAGCTTCTATGAATATAGAAATAATTAAACCTAATGATATTAAAGTGAATTTATACATATTTTTTACTTTCCTACTTTTCAATTTATCAGTATATTCCTCTAATCACCTTATATAAAAAGTAAAATAAGTAAAAATATTGTATTCAAGCAAATTAAAATTAACAGTTATGTGTTAATAAAAATACAAAATAAAATTATCTTTTTATACTTTATTCATTCAATAAAGTTACTTTTTATAGGGTTTTTATTAAATATATGAAGCAAGGATATATGAATCAATTGATTTATTGTGATGCAAAACAGGCAGGGTTAATTTATTCTCTGGTAAGTTTTCCACCATAAATCAGGGATCTCATGGTTACATGCTTGTTGATAGTCTTCATGAGAACATGCTATTATTAAGGGATTTGATGAGTTGGTTTTTGGAATTTCCATCCACCAGCGATTTGTAATCAGACTTTTATAAAAAGTTATTTCATATTCCATGTCTTTGTGGCTTACTATGAAGACCTTAAAGTTCTGATTTTCAGAGAGGGGGTTTTCAATTTTTCTTACATTATATCCGTCAATGAAGTACCAGATAATCTGTGCGGCAAGATTGGCAGTCTGCTTATTATTTTCATAGACGGGATTAAGGTCGTATATACCAAATGAAGCCACTGAGTCACTCAGGCCTGCATATCTTGCAATCTGGCATGCTTCATCTGCATGTAATCCGTTTGGCGAAGGATAACGGTTTGCAGGGGCATCAGAATGCTTTATAGCACATATGTCAAGACTTAAAATATCTGCATCCCTTAATACCGGTTCAACAACCGAAATATCTGACCGGATAAGTCCGAGTCTTACAGAATCAAAAAAAAGACTATCCAGCTGCTTTAATAATTTCTGATCATTTAAGTATTGCTGATGTGCAAGGTTCACATACTTGAATATTTTGTCATTATTCAGTATAACCTTTGAAAGAAACGATTTTGCATCAAATTTTTTCTCATCAAGATCGATAACAGAGTCAACGGTAATGAGCTTAACATTGTGTTTATATTGTTCAAATGCCAGATAAACTGCATAAGTCAGATCCTGTGTGCCTCCCAGTATAATTGATGCTACCTGATTATTCAGGAGTTCAATTATTACCTCACGCAACCCGTAGTAAGTATCAGTGTATGTATTACCTTCTTTAAGATTGCCAAGATCAATGATCTTCAGCTTGTCATCAATTTTATATAGCTTGTAAAGACTTGACCTTATATGATCCGGGGCAAGCGAAACCCCTTTGTTATAAGAGTTCCTGTCTTCGGGTACGCCAAGGACAGCTATATTATAATTGCTGATTTCGTCAATAGGCACGCTCGGGGTATTTATTTTAATATTTCTGCCGAGAATTGAATCACTCAGTATTTCAGTATCATCGGGCTTATCAAGCTCAACCGGATTGAAGTAATCATTAAGATTCATAAATATTTAAGACTATTTTTTTTTATGACTTTTTTTTGTTTTGGCAGTTTCTTTAATAACTCTTATGCAGTCTTCATAAGACATGGATTTTGGGTCAACTTTCCCCGGCACCTTAAAGTTTTCTTTTTTATAGGATATATACGGTCCCCACCTGCCGTTGAGGATCATAAGATCCTTATCTTCCTGAAAGGATTTTATTATTCTGTTTCTGTCTTTCTCAAGTTTTTCCTTAATTATTTCGATAGCTCTTTCCATGTTTATTGAGTATGGGTCATCAACACCCTTTATAAGAGAGTAAAATTTTGAATCATGTTTCACATAAGGGCCAAACTTGCCAATGCTTACTATAAGGTCTATTCCTTCCAGCTGTCCTATTACCCTGGGAAGCCTGAAAAGCTGAAGGGCTTCTTCAAGGGTTATTGATTCGAGGTTCTGACCTTTTCTGAGGCTGGCAAAGCGGGGTTTTTCTTCATTTTCTTTGCTTGTATTTTCACCAATCTGCACTATTGCTCCATATCTGCCCATCTTCACTATCACTCGCTTGCCTGTTTCAGGATCATCGCCCAGATAGCGATCTCCCCTGTTTAATTCTGATTTTGCAAGGGTTGTTTCCACTTTCGGATGGAAATGTTTATAGAATGTGTCTATCATATCGGTCCAGTTTTTCTTCCCTGAAGCTATATCATCAAATTCTTCCTCAATTGTTGCTGTAAAGTTATAATCCAGTATTTCCCCGAAATTCTGGACCAGAAAGTCATTTACTATCATCCCTATATTATCGGGGAATAGTTTTGCTTTTGCTGCTCCAACAAGTTCAGTTTTAATCTCCTTGCCTATGCTGTTATCTTTTAATGTCAATGATATGTATTTTCTTTCATCACCCTGTTTATCCTGTTTGATAACATATCCTCTTTGCTGAATTGTAGATATTGTCGGTGCATATGTTGAGGGTCTTCCTATTCCCAGCTCCTCAAGTCTTTTAACCAGGCTGGCTTCGGTATAACGTGGAGGGGGATAGGTGAATTTTTCAGTAGCACTTATTGCAGCAGGTATTAAAGGGTCATTAATTTTTAAAGGAGGTAAAAGTCCTTTTGAACTTTCCTCAGATTCTTCGTCAGGTGACTCGTTGTATACTTTTAGAAACCCATCAAAAGTAAGTATTTCACCTGTTGCCACGAATTTTTCATCTGCGTTGGAAATATTTATTATTACGGTAGTTTTTTCAATTAAGGCATCGCTCATCTGGGATGCTACAGTTCTTTTCCATATAAGGTCATATAATTTTTTTTCGGAATTATTGCCTGTAATAGCCTGTTTTGCGAGATATGTCGGACGAATAGCCTCGTGGGCTTCCTGTGCGCTCTTCGACCTGGTTTTATAATTTCTGATATTTATATATTTATCCCCGTATTCCCTGGAAATAATTTCTTTTGCCGCATACAGGGCAGTATTAGATAAATTTACCGAATCAGTACGCATATACGTTATTTTCCCGGCTTCGTAAAGATGCTGGGCGATTATCATGGTTTGTGCTACTGAAAATCCGAGTTTTCTGCTTGCTTCCTGCTGCAGGGTCGATGTAGTAAAAGGAGGCGATGGAGTTTTCCTGGAAGGTTTCTTTGTTATATCTGCAATAGAAAATGTTGCAACTTTAAATTTTTCGAGAAGTTCAATGGCTTTTTTTTCTGATTCTATTTTATTCTGTATCTCTGCCTTCAGTTCATATATCCTGTTATCCTTATCCTTTACCTTGAATATTCCTGATATTTTGTAATAAGGTGAATATTTGAAATTTATTATTTCCCTTTCTCTTTCGACAATAAGGCGCACGGCAACAGACTGGACCCTTCCTGCAGACAGGGCAGGTTTTACTTTTTTCCATAATAAGGGAGAAAGCTCGAAACCTACCAGCCGGTCAAGAATTCTTCTTGCCTGCTGGGCATCAACAAGGTCATAGTCTATTCCTCTGTGATTCTTAATAGCATTAAGTATGGCATTTTTTGTTATTTCATGAAAGACTATACGTTTAGTATGGTCTTTATTAAGCTCAAGAGCTTCGCACAGATGCCAGGCAATTGCTTCACCTTCCCTGTCTTCATCTGAAGCCAACCATACTGTTCTGGATTCTTTAACCAGTTTTCTCAATTCAGCGACTATTTTCTTTTTATCTTCAGGGACAATATATTTAGGCTTATATTCATTTTTAATATCAATACCGAGATCTTTTTTTGACAGATCCCTGATATGACCCATACTTGATTTTACCTGGAACTCTTTGCCAAGGAATTTTTCAATAGTTCTTGCTTTGGCCGGTGATTCAACTATTACTAAATTTTCAATCATTAAGTAAAATTATTAAAAACTTCACAAAGTAAAATAATTACAATACTAACTTCAAAAATTTAAATTAAATAATTATTACTTTTACGTCAAACATGCAATTTTATTATGAATAAAGCAAAGATATCGCGAAAAAGGTTAAATATAATTTTCTGGGCAGTATTTGTATCACCGTTTATTTTTCTTCTGATTATTTTTATTCTGATATCAAAGGGCAAACTTGGATACATGCCTGATTTTGAAGAGCTTGAAAATCCAAGCATTAACCTGGCCACACAGGTTATCAGTGAAGATGGGGTTGTCCTGGGGTCATTTTACTATAAGAATCAGAACCGCACATTTGTAGACTATAAGGATCTGCCGCAGCATTTAATTGATGCTTTAATAGCCACCGAGGATATAAGGTTTTATAAACACTCTGGAATTGATGCGCGGGGCTTGGCCAGGGTATTATTCAGGACGATCCTGGGCGGCCAAAGGGGGAGCGGTGGGGGAAGCACAATTTCGCAGCAACTGGCAAAGAATTTATTTCCCCGTGATACAACCAGTTATGATTCCAGGTATACAAGAGCGGCAAAATTAATAATTACGAAACTCAGGGAGTGGGTGACGGCCGTTAAGCTTGAAAGATCTTACACAAAGCAGGAAATTATTACAATGTATTTTAACCAGGTTGATTTTTTATACAAGGCTGTCGGCATAAAATCTGCTGCACAGGTATATTTTAATACGAGTCCGGACTCCCTGAAAATTGAAGAAGCAGCAATGCTGATAGGGATGGCAAAAAATCCGGTATTATATAATCCACTGAGGGAGAATTATGCGGAGCTTGCCCTGAAAAGGCGTAATATTGTTCTTTCACAGATGAAGAAGTACGGATTTCTTAAAGAAGCCGAATACGATTCAATAAAAAAACTGGCTATTGTAACAAATTACCAGAAGATTTCACATAATCTGGGATTGGCAACATATTACAGGGAGTTCATCAGAAGGACACTTACTGCTGAAAAACCGGTAAGGAGAAATTATTTTCAATACAGCAGGTTCAGGGAGGATTCCATTAAATGGGAAAGTGATCCCTTATATGGCTGGTGCAATAAAAATAAAAAACCTGATGGCTCCTCCTACGATCTTTATACGGACGGACTAAGAATCTATACTACTATTAACTCAAAATTGCAGCAATACGCTGAGGCAGCCGTCAGGGAGTATCTGGGGGAATATTTGCAGGATGTTTTTTTAAGTGAGAAAAAGGGAAGGAAGGATGCTCCTTTCTCTGATGATCTCGATCAAAATCAGATTAATAGTATTCTCTGGACGGCGATGGCAAATTCCGACAGGGGCAGGAAGCTCAGGAGGCAGGGTATGTCAAGGGAATCAATTTATAAAGTATTCAATACTCCTGTAGAAATGACAGTATTTAGCTGGAAGGGCGATATTGATACAGTCATGACGCCCCTGGATTCAATTATTTACTATAAGCATTTTCTTCAGTCCGGATTATTATCAATGGATCCTGTGACTGGCGAAGTTAAAGCTTATGTGGGGGGACTTGATTTCAGGTATTTTAAATATGATCATGTAACCCAGGGTAAGAGGCAGGCCGGATCGACATTTAAGCCTTTTCTTTATATTCTGGCGATGCAGGAAGGATTCTCTCCCTGCCAGCAAGTGCTGAATACTACCCAGGTTTTCTACGATAAGGACACCGTATGGATACCCAAAAGTAATAGCAGGCCCAAGGATATGAATCAGATGAGGACTTTAAAGTGGGGACTGGCGCTTTCAGAGAATAATATATCTGCATGGCTGGTCAAAAGATTTAAGCCCCGGCCTATTGCAGATATTGCGTATAAGATGGGGATAAAAAGCTATATTGATCCTGTGCCTCCCATGATTTATGGAACTTCGGATATGTCTGTCGAGGAAATGGTTGGGGCATACGCAACTTTTGCCAATAAAGGAATTCACACTGATCCTTTATACGTGACAAGGATTGAGGATAAGAACGGGAACCTGCTGGCAACTTTTCAGCCTGAGAGGGTGGAATCAATTAGTGAGCAGACAGCATTTTTGATGCTTAACCTTATGGAGGGGGTAATAAATTTTGGAACGGCCGTAAGATTAAGATACAGGTATAATTTCACGGCACAGATTGCAGGCAAAACGGGAACAACACAGAATCATTCAGACGGATGGTTTATAGGAATTACGCCGAAGCTTATTTCAGGAATCTGGGTGGGGGCAGAGGACAGGGCAGTACATTTTGATGAATTGGCTATGGGCTCCGGTACAAATATGGCTTTGCCAATATGGGCACATTATATGGAGAAAGTTTATGCCGATTCATCACTTGGAATTACACAGGAAGATGTTTTTGAAGAACCTCCCGATTTTAATATTGTTATTGATTGTGACAAATATGAGACTGACGATATTGGGGCTCTTGAGATTGATGATATGGATTTGGACTGAGGCAGTTATTTGAACAGGTATTTTATTGCGCCTTCAACTTTTTTTACTCTTGTTATTCCTATTTTAGTTTTAGCAACCGGACTTACATTAATATTTGAAATAAAAATTTCCTGAAATCCTTGTCTTTCCGCTTCCTTTATTCTCTGATCAATATGATTTACAGGTCTTATTTCACCTGATAAGCCAACCTCTCCGGCAAAGCATATTTTTTTATTTATTGGCTTATCAAAGCTTGAAGAAAGTATAGCGCATATTACTGCAAGGTCTATAGCAGGATCACTGACCTTTATTCCTCCGGCAATATTTAAAAATACATCTTTTGTTGCCAGTCTGAATCCCGCTTTTTTCTCAAGTACGGCAAGTAACATGTTTAATCTTCTGATATCAAATCCCGTTGTGCTTCGCTGGGGCATACCGTAAACAGCCGAGCTTACCAGAGCCTGGACTTCTATTAAAAATGGGCGTATCCCATCTATTGTAGATGCTATTGCCACGCCACTCATATTTTCAGTACCCGGGGAAATCAGTATCTGCGAGGGATTATTAATTTCCCTTAACCCGCTATTTTGCATCTCGAAAATACCCAGCTCGGAGGTTGGCCCGAATCTGTTCTTTAATACTCTAAGTATCCTGTATACATAGTTACTGTCTCCTTCGAATAACAAAACAGTATCAACAATATGCTCCAGGATTTTTGGTCCGGCCAGACTACCGTCTTTGGTTATATGTCCGATTAATATTACAGGGATAGAAGTTTTTTTTGCGAATTTTAATAGTCTTGAGGCACATTCCCTCACCTGGGAAACACTTCCCTGTGAAGATTCTATATCTTCAGTTTGCAATGTTTGTACCGAGTCAATAATAACAATGTCGGGTTTAATATTCTGAATTTGCGCAAATATATTCTCTATTAATATTTCACTAAGTATAAAGCAGTTGTCACTTTTCAGTTTTAACCTGTCGGCACGGAGTTTTATCTGCTGATAGCTTTCTTCGCCTGATATATAAAGAATTTTCAATTCATTAATAGTCAGGGCAAGCTGCAATGCGATAGTTGATTTGCCAATTCCCGGCTCGCCCCCCAGCAAAACGAGGGACCCCGGCACTAATCCTCCACCCAGTATCCTGTTTATTTCAGTATTTTTAGTGTCTATTCTCTTTTCACTTGTTGATACTATTTCTGAAATTGATACAGGATCAAAGCCGGGCCCGGAAAATTTCAATTCATGTGTTTTGATGTTTCTTTGTACTATTTCTTCAACGTAGGTATTCCACTGCCCGCACGACTGGCATCTTCCCATCCATTTTGAAGCTTCAGCCCCGCAATTCTGGCATATATATACAGTTCTGGATTTCGGCATCAGTATTAATTTTAAATATTTGTACGGAGGCAGTTCTTATTTTAACTGTTTTCTGAAGTTATCTTACTTATTATGTCACTTGAAGAACATCCACTGATATAATCAATAGTAATGACCTTTCCTCCTTTAGCTTCAACAATATCCCTGCCTACTATTTCTTCATGTTTATAATCACCGCCTTTAACAAGTACATCGGGCTGAATGATCTTCAGCAGCTCATAAGGTGTTTCTTCATCAAAAAGGATCACTGCCGTAACAAAAAATAGTGATGCAAGGATCAGGGCACGGGAATATTCATCCTGGTATGGCCTCCCTGCTCTTTTTATTTTCTTTACCGATTTATCGGTATTCAATCCGATTACCAGGATATCACCATAACCGGCGGCTTTGGACAAATATTCAATATGCCCCCTGTGTACAATATCAAAACATCCGTTTGTAAATACTATTGTTTTTCCATTAAATCTCCACTGTGCCAGACGGTAGTGAAGAGAATCTGCTCCGATTATTTTTGATTTTATTATCTCCAGTTTGTCCATTAATGATAGTGTTTAACAGATACAGAAATATATTAAATAGAAATTAGCATAACACAAATGAGGATGCTACTTTAAGAGTTTGTTGGTTTTAGTATCCGGGAAGACCAGTGCAGGACTATACTTTTTTGCTTCTTCAAAATCCATTGCAGCGTAGGAAACAATAATTATTATATCTCCAATATTTACTTTCCTTGCGGCCGGACCGTTAATACATATTTCTCCGGTACCTCTTTTCCCCTTCATTACATAAGTATCAAGCCGTTCGCCGTTGTTGATATCAAGTACCTGGACTTTTTCAAATTCGATAAGGTTTGCAGCATCCATTAAATCTTCATCAATGCCAATACTGCCTATATAGTTAAGGTTTGCATCCGTAACGGTTACCCTGTGTATTTTTGATTTTACTATTTCTATCTGCATAATATGCAAAGTTACAAATTAAAAACTATATTATCTATAAGTCTTACATCTCCTGCTTTTACTGCAATACAGCCGACTTTTACAGATGGTTCTTCCCAGCTTTTGGCCGGATTAAGATTAATATTGTCAACTATTTCAAAATACTCGACGCTAAGATATGGGTCTTTATTCAATGTGTTTACTACAGTTTTTTTTACATAGCCGACAGTATATTTTTTACTGTTTTTTTCAGCCTGGCATAAAGTATGATAAATGAGGGGGGCATGCTTACGTTGTTCGGCAGTTAAAAGGCTGTTCCTGGAGCTCATTGCCAGTCCGTCCTTCTCACGCACAGTAGGACAGGAGATAATACTGACAGGCAACTTTAAATCTTCGGTAAGTTTTTTAATAATTATAAACTGCTGGAAGTCTTTAAGTCCGAAATAAGCTTTATGAGGAGTAACTACTTCAAACAGTCTTGTTACTATTCTGGCAACCCCTGTAAAATGTCCGGGTCTGTATTTACCTTCCAGTACTTTATCCAGATGTCCGAAGTCATATTCAAAGTTGTCAGGTTTATCATACATCTCGCTTTCTTCCGGTGTAAAAACGATATTACAATTTATTGTTCTCAGGATTTTCAGATCAGCGTCAAGAGTCCTGGGGTAATTTTTAAAATCACTTTCATCATTAAACTGTGTCGGATTTACAAAAATGCTTACTACAGTAATATCATTTTGTTTTAATGAACAATCAATAAGTGACAGGTGTCCTTTATGCAATGCTCCCATTGTGGGGACAAAACCAATTGTCGACCCTGGCCCGAGGGATTCAATTTTTCTGCGGATGCCTGATTTATGTTTGAATATATCCATGTGCGGATAAATGTTCTTGTTTATTTTAAATCAAACATACAATTTTTTAAATCGAAATTTAAAAATTTTATGATTTATCGGTGGCTGGGCAAAGAGTAATTTCCTGCACCCTTAATTATGTGCTGACAGAGAAGTCATAAAATACTGTTGCAGTCATTGAATTATATAATCTTAATTATTTTTAGTAATTTTGCATATTAATCGAAAATATTATCCATTAGCTGTATGGAAGGTACGAAAATTTTGTATATCTCACAGGAAATAACCCCATATTTACCGGAAACAGAGATGTCTATTATTGCCCGCAATCTTCCGCAAGGTATTCAGGAGAGAGGAAGAGAAATTCGCACATTTATGCCAAAGTACGGATGTATAAATGAGCGAAGAAATCAGTTACATGAGGTTATAAGGCTGTCGGGAATGAATATTATTATTAATGATACAGACCATCCCCTGATCATAAAGGTTGCTTCGATACAGACTGCCAGAATGCAGGTTTATTTTATCGATAATGATGATTACTTTCAAAGAAAGCATATATTACATGATGAGAATGGAGAGTACTTTGATGATAATGATGAAAGAGCGATCTTCTTTGCAAGAGGGGTAATTGAGACGGTCAAGAAGCTGCAATGGGCTCCTGATATTGTCCATTGTCACGGCTGGTTTACAAGTTTAATACCCTTATATCTTAAAAAGGTATTTTACGATAACCCTCTTTTTCTGGACTCAAAGATTATCCTGTCGATATATAATAATGATTTTAACAAACCGTTAAATAAATCGTTAAAGAGCAAATTAATATCAGAAGGAATTACCGGTGAGGAATTAAATATTATTGAGGACCCGAATTATATTAACCTCAACAAACTGGCTATAAGTATGACGGATGCTGTAATTCTGGGAAGCGATAATATTGATCCTGACATTAAAAAGTTTATTGAAATTAAAGATAAACCTATACTTAATTATTATAATGGTGATAATTACATTGATATATATTCCGAGTTTTATAATAAAATTTTAACTGAAACTGTTAATGCTTAGATTTTCTCTCTCCACCTCCAAAGACAGAGTATCCCTAATCTCCATCAAACAATATATCATTTATTGTACTTTGCTGATTTCAGTTTATGCATGCCAGGAAGATCCCGGCAAACTGGGACTGGATTTTTTAAAGGACTCCGATTTGGTGGAAGTCGGATTTATTGATACAGTTACAGTGGAAGCCTATACTATCGAGCCGGAGCCCCTTATTACTGTTGGTAAATACCAGATGGCTATAGGCAGCTATGTTGATCCTGTATTCGGAGCTGTCAAAGCAGAATTACTGGCACAATTTGCCTATAGTTATTATATTGACTTTGGTGACAATCCTATATGTGATTCATTAATTATTGAATTAT
>Ga0307435_1000952_pt1 | contig 12476 bp, 19 predicted proteins | sample SalMarWE160470MG_FD_202164 | JGI IMG/M metagenome (GOLD analysis project Ga0307435, IMG submission 202164) | Salt marsh sediment microbial communities from the Plum Island Ecosystem LTER, Massachusetts, United States - WE1604-70 | ecosystem: Environmental > Aquatic > Marine > Intertidal zone >... | reverse complement strand
CAAGGTCATTTCCCCCAACTTCTCTGAGACCTTTCCTCCTCCGCTACCATGTTAGGGGACCTGTAATATGGGACGTTGCTATCTATATGCCTTACTCATCTGGTAATGGGCGACATCCTTTCCTGTGTAATAGGGGACGTTGTTACTTTATGACTTTATTGTAAATACTCTAACAGATTCTTATCCTTTTCAAGCAGCTTTTTACCTCTCTCTATACACCTGCTGACACTTTTCTCACTCAAGTTCAGCTCTGATGCTATCTTTGCGCCGCTATTCCTTAATTCGATTGCCGCCAAATAGCTGATGATTGCCCTGGTATTGCTGATCCCCTGTGTCCTCTTAGATGACAGCAGATCCTTGAGGTCTATCTCTCTATCTTTTGTCACCCGTGTTATCAATTCAGCTAAAGAAATCTGATTTTTCATGCTTCTTTCAAATAGTTCATTTGCCCTATGTAATGCATGAATAACAAAGTCACCACTCCCCAATATCCTCTCATCTCCCTTTCCACGCCCGCCACCCGCCCGGCATCGCGAGGCGCAGCCGAGGCGGACGGGTCGCGAGCCTGCGCTCGCTCAGGCGAGGCGGGCGGGCCAGACCAAGGGTATTGGTCCAACTCTTTGAGATCTTTCACCAGGCCTGTTCGCAAAGGGTTTAAATGGATGTAGCGTATTAACTCAAGGAGATAGGGATCTTCCTCGCAGACGATTGATTTGTAGCGGTTTTGAAAGAGGTGTCCCGAGCGTTTGTGCCTTCTATTGAAGCTCACGGCATAGCCAGTCATGAGGCGGCGCATGACCTTGCTGAGTGGGGTAGCTCCGGTGCGCAATAACAGATGATTCGGGATCAAGGCCCATGCATAACACAGAGTTTGTGTATCTTCGAGGATGGCGGCAAGGCGGTTAAGGAAGGACTGGCGGTCTTTGTCATCCGTGAAGATCTCTCGTCGTTCGATTCCTCTGGCCATGACGTGTTGGAGGAGGCCGGGAGCATCTAATCGGGGTTGGCGGGGCATGTTTGTATTTTATTATGTTCTTGGGATCTGCCTCTTGCCGACTTTAGAGTAAAGCCTGATCCCTTCAATGAATTTGAAATCTTTAAGGTTGAAGGTGAGGAGTTCCATCACACTGCAGGTCGGACAAACAAGCTTATAGTAACTTCGATTACAATGGTTAGGGGGACTTTGGTCCAGCATTCGGCGGGGTTTCAGCTCCGGCCGGCGCTCCACGCCTCATTGAGTCTCTGATCCAGGGTTACTAACTCCGCCTCTAGCCGCCTTGCCAACCAGAGGTAGCTGGCGTCATAGGCAGTTAGCCCATTACGCTCCGCTAGAAGCACGACTTCAGCGTGGTCGACTTCCACCGTTTCTATGGTCAAGCGCCTCAACATCTCAAACGCCTTGAGGATGCTTTGTCTGCGTTCAGGGTAGCGTTTCAGTTTCTTAAGGCAGACACTGGCTACCTCAAAAAAAAGCAACCCCGGAGCCGCCAAGCGGCTCCCGCTAAGCCGGTTAGCTATGTTCGGGCCTTCGGGCTCGCCGAAAAGCAATGCCCCGATTGCGGAAGCATCAACTACCTTAACGAGCATCCCTATCAGCCCGAATGAGGTCCGCAGACTCAGATCCGCTCTGCAGCCCGAGACGACTTACCTCCTGGAGGACTTCCTCCACGCTGAGGGCAGGCTCTTTCTTAACAGCCTCCTCAAGGATGGCCAGAAGCTCACCCTGGAGCGAACGGTGATTGTGCTCTGCTCTGGCTCTTAAGCGACTGACGATGTCATCCGGAGCATTCTTAATAGAAAGGTTCACAGGCATCACACTGACTCCTTATCATATCTAATTTAGATCCATAATAGATCCATTTTTGCTAAATGGCAAGACATTTTAGATTTGAGTTGCGGTAGGAATGCAGATTGCCCGGCACCCCCCGCTCATACGTAATGGGTCGCGTTGTTTTATAATTCCATAGTCTATCTGGTCTGTTTGGCCTATTAAAGCGTTGAGATCGTTATGAGCGTTTGGAGCGTTGAGAGCGTTTCTCCGGTTCGACCTCAAACAGGATTAGCACCTGATCCAGCATTTCACGATGCCGGGCAGTGACACATACGAAAGATTGAACCTTTTTCCTGTTCTGTTCAAGGCCCTTTATCACCTGGGCCATTTCGATGGCTTCAGGCCGTGTTCCGAAGATGGATAGGAGTCTCATGGTATAAGGACAGAAGGCATATCAAAGATTGCAGACGACAGACGACAGAGATCAGGATAAAATTGACTATTTTTTTAGAGTAGGATTAATCTTTGGAGAAACCCAACTGGTTTCTGATAAGTGCACATAAGGTATTTTTAATTTCCTGATGTCTTGGAACTGGCGCTTTTCTGCCGATTTGTGAATCTCAGTAGATATCATGGCTAGCGCCTCGACGATATAGGGAACAACCTTTATTTGCCAATTGACGAATGAAATCACTTCGCTTCAAGCCCTTACCTCAAGGGGGATACGATGACGAGGAGCAGGAAATGGTTCCATTGGTTCACTTTCCAGCATTAATTTATATGCATCCTGAATATTCTCCTTAAGCTCTTCCACGGTTTCACCCTGGCTAAAGATTCCAGGGACCTCCACCAGGAGACCGACAAACCATCCATCGTCTTCCCAATATTCCAGTGTTAATTGGGCCATTATTTTTATCCTCCGATGTGTTTTAAAGATAAAGAATATGTGTTAATGCAGGACGTTAATACTTTTGCTGCCTTATTTGGCAATATTTCTCAAATCTCGATATGTGTCAACACAATGGGGGATGTTGTTACCTTCTGACTTTGTTTTTGGCGCCCCAGTTAAATGCACTGTTTAAGGGGGAACGGCGGATTTTCCCAGTGAAATACGCTACGCTGGTGACTGCCTCAATTTCACGGGACAAGCATGGATGACACTGTTTTTTCGTTGCCCCGTACCTTGTCCTGGTTACCAGAAAGTTCTAAGGCCAAGGTTGCGATATGCTCCGAAATCCCGATCCTTTGTTATCAGGGTCATTCCTCGCTGGATAGCTTGCCATATAATGATACGATCAAAGGGATCTTTGTGTGTAAGTCTTGGCAACTTATGGAAACTCGATGCTTCAGCAGCAGTGAGCGGCACTATTTCGAGATTCATTTGATCGGCAAAATCAGGCAATTCGTCGGGCTCAATTCCGGTTAATTCAAGTTTTCCAAGGGCATACTTCAGGGAGATTTCCCAGAATGTAACTACGCTGACAGCCACGTCATTGTCTGTAGATTTTATCTGTCGGAGTGCTCCTTTGCTCAGCTTTTCGGGTGTAAAAAGTGACCACAGAAAGCCATGGGTATCCAGCAATAAGTTCATGATGCCAGCATTTCTTTCTCACTCATCTCAAAGTCGTCATGGATTATGTATCCAGCCCGGTCCTTGAGTAAACCAAGAGTTCTTCCCTGTTTAGAGGCATAGGCTGAATAAGGGAGGATTACAGCGACTTTTTCACGTTTCTTTCCGTAACTTATTGCAATTTTCCGTCCACTTCTTACTCTGTCTAAAACCTCTGAAAACCTGGCTTTCAGCTCTCCTACCGTAAGCGTTTGCATATGAGCCTCCTTATGGGTGTTCGCCGTTTACTATCACATGATTGTTGACAACTTGTCAAGAAAATATGGTACCCATTCCAAAGGTACGGTAAATGATTTGAGGGAAATCGGTTTGTAAATCAGTGACTCATGTTTAAAGCGGGACGCCCTAACGTTATTACGTTACGTAGCTTCTGCCATTGGATGGTCTTCATTTTTTACAGCTCCGCCCCCTCAGTTACAGAGCGGAGTCATATCCACGTAACGGACCCTGGCGGAGAATCTAAAAAATTCTTGCCCTGTTTGTAAAAAGAAGAATAATAGTGACTACTCACGTAGTCAGTCTGAAACTGTTTAGACTGAAGGCTTAAAGAGATCAGAGGAACACTATTGTCGCACTTTGTTGAAGAAACAGAAGCTTCTCGCAGCTAACATGGCTTCAAAATGCGCCGTATGCCCGTTATTCCCTAACAGTCTTCAGCCTATGGTTCGACAAGCCATTCGACAAGCTCATGGTCGTGAGCAAAGTCGAACGACTCACCATCCTGAGCATGGTCGAAGGACAACCTATCTGCCTCCTGAGAAACTGCAATGCAAAAGAGCATGGGGATGTCTTTTTTTGCTATGCCCCTGGCCCAGACCTGGCTTGCTATACCTATGTTTAAGCCTACGGATAGCATATGCTCTTTACAAGCGACGAAAGTAATGTGCAACGTCGCGCCAGGGCAGGCCTTATTAAGCTTTGACCATTGTCCCGAAAAACGGGATGAATCCAATCCGCATACTATCGGCATAGGTTGGTTGCCTCTCGGCCCCGAGCTCATGGCCGAGAGGAAGCGCCGGGGTCATGTGCTGGGTAGTTACAAAATATAATGTATACTCCTTTGTTTACAAGATCTCTATCGCGTAATATTTAGGGCTTGATCTATCTCCCCCAATCCTATATCGTTTTTGCGGGTGGACCATGTATCTGTCTGGTCCCGAGATCTTAACAGGGTAACCACTATCTGCACAGGGCGTTAACAAGGCAAAACATGGACAGAATACAGGAGGAGGAATGGTATGGACCGAAGGGAATTGATGACATTGTTTAACAAACATTCTAGAATCGGCTCTCTCAGTACAGCCAACAAATTAGGCGATGTCAATGTGGCCGTGTTCGGGTCACCTCGCATGATCGATGAAAACACCGTTGTCATGGGGATCGGCGAAAATCGATCGTTTCGTAACCTTCAAAGAAATCCCAAGGCGGTCTTTATCGTTATGGAGCCGGGAGAAACCGTCATGGACTGGAAAGGGGCGAGGGTCTATCTTGAGGCTATTGATATTGAAACCGGCGGGGAGTTCTATGATAAGATCAAACATGATATTGCCAAGGCGGCAGGCCAACAAGCAGCCGATATGATCCACGCAGCCGTTCGGTTCAGCATTACAGAAGTACGGCCGCTTGTTGATGCAGGTTAATTCAGGCAAATGCGTCGGAAGAAGGGCCGCTATTCTGGGTGCGGGAATAAGGCCTGGGTCACCTTTTTTACCATATCTACGCCTCGCACCTCTTCTTCAAAAAGAGGGATTTCACCGCAGACATTTTCAAAGGATTGATGCACTTCTTCCCTGTACTTGTCCTGCATTTTTACCCGGTTGAGTACAAATTGGGCTGTATCCTTTCCCACTTCCGACTTGTCAATGGCCTCGTTGATAATGACACCGCCTATCGGGATTCCAAAGTCCTTGAACCACCCGATGAAGCGACGAATGACAGCAATAGGAAGGGACTCGAGAAGGGTCACAAAGAAAAAGGCGCTTTTTTCCTCATCAGTCAACAGGACTCTCATATGTTCTATCCTGTCCCTAAAGGTGGTGAGGTAATCAAGCAATGGATCCTCTTCCTCTGCTACCTTCTTTTTTCTGAATGAAAGGCTCAGCCTCATAGCCGCAGCCTCCTGCCGGCTTTTGTACATCTTGTCCACCCATAAGGCGTAGACCTTGGACATTCCCAAGAGCCTTCTGGCGTTTGCCGTGGGGGCGGTATCAAAAACGTAAAACTCAAAGGCATCCTCAAATATAATATTGATCATGTCCTCAAACATGGCCGACTCTTCAAAGGCCGGGTTCATGGTTGCAGACTCTATAAAATCATCAGCCTTTGTGGGGATGTCGGCAAACTTAAGAAACCAGCTTATCTTCTCCCGAATATCATTCTTTGATCTTTCTATGGTGTCTTTGGTGTCTATCTCCTGGACAAAAAGGTTTTGTGTTCCCGGTATCGACACGGGTCTTCCAAAGACATCCTGTTTGAAAAGGTTTGACAGGCTATGTACAGGATTTGTAGAGGCCAGGAGCGTCTTTTTCCCTTGCTCTGCCATCCACACTGCCACCGCTGCTGCAACAACAGTCTTGCCCACCCCTCCCTTTCCGCCGAAGTAGAGATACCTCATCTGGGGGTATTTCTTAAAAAAATCCTTCATGGTAGCACTCATGATAATTTCTCCTCAAACATCACCTCTGCAAGATCTCTGATCACATCAAGCCCTTTTATCTCAGAATCGAATTCCGGAACAGCCGAAAGCACAGAAGAGCCGAATGTTTTATCAATCATTTCAAGGGCTCCTACCTGCATCTCAATCCTGTTTTTCAAATAGGTTGGTATATTATCTTTCAACAGTTCCCGGTTAATGACGCGATTTACGATATATCCCGAAAGAGGCACCTTATACCGGGCAAAAAGCTGTGCCGCTTTTTCAGTATCCACTATGGTCATCTCCTCTGGTGTAAGCACAAAGAAAAAGGCAGTCTTCTCGGTATCGGTCATGATCTTGGAGGAGTTTCCTATCCGCTCCTTTATGTACATTAATTCGTTATATACCTCGTCTTGCTCTGTATCCTCCTCCCGCTTCATGGTGGCAATAGCCTTATCATACTCCTTCATCTGCTCCCTCAGGTTTGTTATCTTTTCCAGCCATGCATCATAGATGGATGCCATGCTCAAATAATAAAGGGCATGGCCTAGGGGGACAAGGTCGTAGATGTAGTAGTCAAAATCCCCTTTCACGACGATATCAACCACCGCATCGAAGATGGCGCTTTCCTCCATGGCCGGCTCAGCTGAGGAGGCCCTTATATAGTCTTCTATTTCCTCAGGGATCTTTTTCATGCCGTACATCGAGATAATCTTTTGCCGTATTTCCTCCTGATAGGCCTGAATCCTTGTGTCAGCATCAACCTCACAGGCAAAAAGGTTTTCCATTATCTCAACATTTCCCTTTCCAAAGATATCGCGCTCGAAGATATCGCTGAGCGATGCCTGAGGGTCAACCGAGAAAACAAGCACTTTTTTGCCCTTTTTTGCAAGGTAATAGGCCGTTGCAGCTGAAAAGGTTGTCTTGCCAAGCCCTCCCTTTCCTCCGTACATGAGGTACCTTCTGTTGGGATACTGTTGAAAGAAATCAACAAGGGCCATATGTCCTCCTTTATAGTTTATTGTGTTTCTCGGGTTTCTTGGGTTTGTTGGGTTAAAACCCTGCGAACTCAATGAACTCAACAAACATTAATACATGCTGTCCATGAGATCCTTTTCCCTCAGCATCCTGCGCTTCCATGTGGTGATCTGGGGCACAACATGGGGGAGCAACCGGAGCGAATAGTAAGGCGGAAGTATGGGAATGCCCAGCATGTCGCCCATGGTGATAAGGATGAAAAGGTGCTCCATGCTGGAGCGTTGTTTCAGTGCATGCCGTGCCATACCATGGGTTGCCATGCCATACGTGAAATCCCGTACAAAACCGACAATGCCTCCTGATTTTTTCTTCTTTTTTATCTCTTGCTTTTTCTCTTCCATGGCTATCATCTCTTTTGAATTGGGGTAACTATTTAGCCACTAAGGCACCAAGATTATAGAACTATTCTTTTGATATCATTTTCAGATAAAGGGGCAAAACCCATACCCGCCTGCGGGCGCCTGAAGCGCAGCTGACCTGCCCGCCTCGCCTGAGCGGCTCGCGATGGCGGGCAGGTGGCGGGCAGGTCTATCTTTGTGCCTTGGTGGCTACCTGAACAGTTACAAATTGGTTGCTGTTAATCCCGTATCTGATCAAAGAAATCCTTTTCCCGCAAGATCCTCCTCTTCCATGGCCCGATTCTCTGTACATAGTATGGGAAAAGTCTCAGATGGTAATAGTTAAAAAGGCCGGGGAATCCAATTGCCTTTCCAACGAGGGTTACCATAAACAGGTCTTCCAGGCAACGTTTTTCCTTATAAACCCCACCTATCAGGTCGTAAAGAAGAAACCCCTTTGCATACTCCTTTATGGTCTGTGTCCAGGCGTATTTCACTTCTTTATCATGAAAAGAAGAAAAAGGGGGGATATACCACCAGGTTTATAGCCCTATCCTGAGTGCTATATCCCCTTTTGTAAGGCCTGCCTTGCAACACCTAATCCTATGCTGGGGCTTTTTCTGCCTCAGCCGGGGCCTCTGCCGCACCTGCCTTAAACTTCTTGAAGGCCTTCCAGCCATCATACGCAAGGATAAGGGCAAGGACGATGAGCAAGATGGCCACTGCCGCAGCAAAGAGATTGCCGAACACCTTTTTCCCGGCAAATGCAGCCGGTATCAGCTTGAAAAAGGCGGTGTAAAACAGGGCGCTTACTGTTGTAGCGTACATGAAAAACATCGGGTAGATGGCAATCTTATAGTTCTTTGCCTTCTGCACCAGATAGAGGGTTACAAGGAGAAGCGCAAAGGATGCCATCAACTGGTTGGCGCCGCCAAAAAGCACCCATACATAAAGCCAGGTTCCTGTTTTGATCAGTATATAGGTGATGATGAGGGCCACAATGGTTGCTACATGAGGGTTCTTTGCAACTGACCATACATCACCCAGAACCTCGGCGCTCGCAACCTTCATAAAACGGAACACCAGGTTTATGATGGTAAGGGCGAGTATGATGATCATCATGCCTGCCAGGGCACCGGCATACGACATGGGCAGCCCAAGGGAGGTAATTGCCCCTCCAAGGCCTCCAACAAAGATCCCTACGGGATTACCGACCTTTGCAACATAGGCCGCCTTATCGGCAAATGCCGTGGCACAGACGATTACCGCAATGATAGAGATGGTAAATTCCGCAAACATTGCCCCTGCTGTTACCGGCCTTACGTCCAGCTCGCTCTCGAGCTGCCGTGATGTGGCGGTACTGGATACCAGGCTGTGCCACCCGGAGATAGCACCGCAGGCGATCGTGACAAAGAGAAGGGGCCAGAGCGGTCCCATCCCGATACTCCAGCTGGTAAAGGCGGGGAGTGTCATGGGCTTATGGCCGATGATTATTCCTATAACCCCTGCTATGATCCCGAAGTACACCACGTATACCGAGGAGTAGTTGTAAGGCTGGATGAAGCGCCATACCGGCAGAATCGAGCTAAAATAGCCAAAGATCAAAACGCATATGAGGATCGTGGTATAGGAAAACTTCATGGTCCAAACTGTGCCTAACCAGATAGAGAAAAAGATCACTACAATAGCAACGATGGTGGTCGTGATGATGTTTACCTTCGCCTTATAGATCATATGTCCCACCAGAAATGCTACCGCAATAACCACCAGCAAGGGAAAAGGGAGTGCTGGATTTCCACTTACTCCCGCCGTAACGACATGTCCAAAGGCCGTAGCGATCAGGAGCAGGTAAAAGTAAATGAAGGTAAGCAATATCTTCCGTGCCCGGGGAGATATCAACTTATATCCCAAGGCCCCGAAGGTGTCCCCGTCGTTTCGTATCGATACCATGGCGCTCGAGAAGTCATGGAGCCACCCGATGAAGAAAACGCCCAGCCCTAACCACAGGAGCGCAGGCACCCACCCCCATTGAATGGCCACAATGGGGCCTATGATCGGTGCAGCCCCTGCTATCGAGTTAAGCTGGAACCCAAAGAGCACGTTCTTGTTGGCCGGCATAAAGTCAACCCCGTCCATATACATCTTGGCCGGGGTTGCCCTGCCTGGGTCAATCTCAAAAACCTTGTTAGCGCCCCACCGGGCATATACCCAGTAACCGAAAACGACAATAATTAACCACCACACTAATACCCATAATGAATTCATGACCTTGTCCTCCCTTCGCTGAAGGTTGTGTATCACCTTTATTTAAAGGATACCTTGCCTCTCACCTCCTTTCTCGTATGGTCTCAAAAATCATCATTATTCCATATGGTGAGCTTTTATACCTTTAAAGGGAAAAGTCAAGGATTTTTCCGCAAATAGTGAAGCTCCCCGCCTACAAGGCGGGGCATCAAAAATGAAACACTAATTTATCTTGGGGGAACTTATCCCCCAAACCCCCAGAACCATTCATCCCCGTGCACAGCACGGGGTATTCTGGTAAAATTGCATAAAGCGATGCCTATCATCCCTGAATTGCCTTTTTAATAAAATATGCTATGCTCATAGTCCTGATACGTATTGCATCTATAACGTGACCACATTGATTACAGTTCACCATGCTTGCCGTTTGCCTCGCCGACATCATTGCCCTCATCCACCTCGGGTACGTCATCTTCGTGATGCTGGGATTCCTATTGATCTTTGCAGGAATTATCGGCAAGTGGCAGTGGATACGAAACCCGTGGTTTCGATTCCTGCACCTTGCGGCAATCATAACGGTCGCCGCGGAAGCAATACTGGGGCTCAACTGCCCCCTCACGGTTTTGGAGTTCTGGCTCAGATACCCAACCCGTTCCGTCCAAGAAAGGGCCTCATTCATCGGCAACTTGATAGACTCCATTCTCTTCTATGACGCCCCGGGCTGGGTGTTTACCGCGGTCTATGCCACCTTTGCCATGCTGGTTCTCATCACCTTCATCATGGCGCCACCCAAAAGAAAGGCCTCTCAGATTAAGAGAAATTGTTAAAAAACAAACACTTGGCCAGCCTCTTTCTCCTGATATTTGTACGCAACCTTCATGGTGAGCATATCCAGCCCCCTTAACACATCAAGCATGTCCCGTGCAGGGATCTCCGCACATAATGTATAAGCGGTCCTTAGCCTTGTTTAAGCATAGAATGTTTGCCCTGGCGAGAACAGTGGGAAATACCTCCTTAAAAATCTCAAAAAACGTATTGACAGTACATGAAATGGGCATTATATTCTAAAAACTGAATTTAATAGGAGTTTTAATTGAAAGATTTCATCAAGGTTATGAAGGCGCTTTCGGATCCAAACCGGGTCAAGATCGTTAAGATGCTCCAGCACAAGATGATGTGTGTTTGCGAGATCCAGGAGGCGCTCCGGATAGCACAGTCCAGCGTTTCCAAGCACCTAAAGATACTTGAGGAAGCCGGCCTTGTCGATTACAAAAAAGATGGGCTCTGGGTGAATTACCATCTTACGGACGGGATGAAATCCCCATACGTAGCCAGCCTTATGGGAAATCTTCGGCACTGGCTGGAAGATGAGCCCGAGGTCAAAGAACTCATTAAAAAACTTCCTCATATCCGGCGGGAGGAAATCTGTAAGAGATAGCCAAAATTTTTTTAATCTTTCTATATCTATAAATCGTTATATGGATATTTATCCTATGAGATCCTGTCAATGAAAGAGCGAACTAAACTGCTGATTATCGTGCTGTCCTTTGCGGCAGCCTACTATATTCCCTGGGCAAATGAAACAATCCGCCAATCAGGTTTTGAGGCCTTTATGATGCTCCAGGAATATGCCCGGGAACACGTTTTAACCTGCCTGGTTCCAGCTTTTTTTATTGCAGGAGCCATTGCGGTATTTGTATCCCAGGCATCGGTCCTGAAATATTTCGGGGCTCAGGCACGCAAGATATTGTCCTATTCAGTAGCGTCGGTCTCGGGGACGGTTTTGGCCGTCTGTTCCTGCACAGTCCTCCCCCTATTTGCGGGAATCTATACGCGAGGGGCAGGCATCGGCCCGGCAACGGCCTTTCTTTACTCCGGCCCGGCTATCAACGTGCTTGCCATCGTGCTGACAGCCAGGATTCTTGGATGGCAACTGGGCCTTGCCCGCGCCATCGGGGCTGTGCTCTTTGCCGTTTTGGCCGGACTTCTTATGGCCTTCTTCTTCAGGAAAGACGACGCTGCCCGTACGGCAGGGCAAATCTACCTCCCGGAAGAAGAGGAGAAAGGCCGGACCCTCACCCAGGAGGCCCTGTTCATGTTGACCCTGGTGCTGATTCTTATTTTCGCCGCCTTTGCCAGGCCAGCAGAGGGTTCGGCGGGGATCTGGCCGGCCATCTTTGCTGCCAAATGGTACATCACAGCCGGGCTTCTCATCATCCTCGGATTCATGCTCAAGGTCTGGTTCGTCAAGGATGAGCGCATGACCTGGGTCCATTCCGCCTGGGGATTCATGAAGCAGATCTTTCCGCTCCTGGGAGCGGGTGTCGTTGTGGCCGGTTTCATGCTGGGACGTCCTGGGCATACCGCCTTGATTCCGGAGCATTACATCCAATCCCTAGTCGGCGGAAATTCTATCCAGGCCAATCTTTTCGCTTCGGTAGCCGGGGCGCTGATGTATTTTGCCACACTGACAGAAGTGCCGATTCTTCAGGGATTATTGGGGGCTGGGATGGGCAAGGGGCCTGCCCTCAGCCTCCTTCTTGCAGGCCCTGCTCTTTCCCTTCCCAACATGCTAGTAATCGGAGGAGTCATGGGGGTTAGGAAAACGGCGGTCTTTTGCACAATAATCGTCGTTCTTTCCACTATTGCAGGAATGGCTTACGGGTGGATCGCAGGATGAATAAGGCCAAAAGCGCAAGGCTGAAGGCATGAGGCTCAAGGGAATGGAAATGGAGGTATGATATGTCACAGGATGATGTAACTCAGATCAGGGTCGGAGACTCTCCTATCGGCATCATGGGGCTGAAGACCGTACTGGAG
>Ga0307435_1000950_pt1 | contig 12509 bp, 9 predicted proteins | sample SalMarWE160470MG_FD_202164 | JGI IMG/M metagenome (GOLD analysis project Ga0307435, IMG submission 202164) | Salt marsh sediment microbial communities from the Plum Island Ecosystem LTER, Massachusetts, United States - WE1604-70 | ecosystem: Environmental > Aquatic > Marine > Intertidal zone >... | reverse complement strand
TATTTTAATATTTCCGGAAATAAAAAAGTAATGCTTATAATGGGTGGCAGCCTTGGTGCACGGACAATTAATGAAAGCGTTTTAAAAAATATTGATCTGATCAGGGAATCGGGTATAGATCTGATCTGGCAGACCGGCAGACTTTACTTTGAATCTATTCAAAAAAGCCTTGCAGACAGAAAAATAACAGGCATAAAAACAGTAGAATTTATTGCCAGGATGGATTATGCCTATTCAGTAGCTGACGTTATAATATCAAGAGCCGGTGCCAGTACAATTTCTGAGCTCTGCGTGGCCGGTAAACCGTCAATCCTTGTACCTTCTCCGAATGTTGCAGAAGACCACCAGACCAAAAATGCCATAGCCCTGGTTCGCAGTAATGCTGCACTTATGATCAAAGATTCAGAGGCAGAAAAAAGACTAATACCTGAAGCTATTCAACTAATAAATAATTACAGGCTTATTGAAACTTTAAGCATGAACATTAAAAAACTGGGAATAAAAAATTCTGCGGAACGTATAGTGAATGAAATATATAAATTGTTAAACTAAAACCGGTGGATTTTAAAAATATAAAGAGGGTTTACTTTTTAGGTATCGGAGGCATAGGCATGAGTGCCCTGGCAAGGTACTTTAAAGCCACAGGCAAAGATGTTGCCGGTTTTGACCGTTTACAAACACGCCTCACCCGGGAGCTGATAAATTCAGGCATAAACATCCACTTTAAAGACGATATAGAACTTATTCCTGCAAGTTACCTGAAAAAAGAGGATACACTGGTTATTATTACCCCGGCAATACCAGGTGATCATAAAGAACTGTCATTCTTCAGAAAAAACAATTTCAAATTGTTCAAGAGGTCAGAAATTCTGGGTTCTATTGCAGCACAGAAATACAATATTGCTGTCTCAGGAACCCACGGCAAAACAACCGTTTCCACTATGATCGCCCATATATTGAATCAATCACAGGCAGGATGCAGTGCTTTCCTGGGCGGTATCTCAAAAAACTTCAAAAGCAACCTTATTTATAATGAAAAAAGTGATTATATAATTACGGAAGCTGATGAGTTTGACAGATCTTTTCTGAGGCTGTATCCTCAATTTACTGTGATTACTGCTATTGACGCTGACCATCTTGATATTTACGGCTCAAAAAATGAGCTCATAAGAGCCTTCAACCAGTTTGCAAATCAGACCAGGAAAGGAGGTAAGATATTAGTTAAGAAAGGATTAAAACTTGATTTAAAGTATGATTATGACAATTATACTTACACTTTGACAGATAAAGCAGACTTTTATGCAAGGAACATTACACTGAACAAAGGCACTTATGGCTTCGATGTTGTAGCTCCCACCGCCATAATGAAGAATATGAGCCTTAATCATCCCGGAATGGTAAATGTGGAAAATGCGGTAGCTGCCACTGCCGTATCATACTTAATTGGAATAGACAGGGAAACTATTATAAATGCACTAAAGACATTTAACGGCATAACGAGGCGTTTTGACTTTGTAATAAAAACAAAAGAACTGGTTTATATAGATGATTACGCCCACCATCCAAGAGAATTGACTGCAGTTATTGATTCTGTGAAGAAACTGTACCCCGGTAAAAAAGTTACAGGCATATTTCAGCCTCATCTTTACTCCCGTACACGCGATTTTGCAGATGAGTTCGCGGAAAGTCTGGATAATCTCGATGACCTTATCCTGCTGGATATCTACCCTGCAAGAGAATTACCAATAAAAAATGTTACATCAAAAATTATTTATGACAAGGTCAGGCTGCCGGATAAGAAATTGTGCAGCAAAAATGATCTCCTGGGCGTACTAAAAAACATGAAGCTTGAAGTCCTGTTAACCCTCGGAGCAGGCGATATCGATCAGTATGTAGAACCAATAAAGAATATGATTACTGATAATATGAAAAAAATTAACAGATGAAAAAGTTCAGGTTCATACTTATTTGGGTCCCAATTTTTATTTACCTTATTATAATCTCGGGATTCATCTCTGAAAGCGAGGAGGGCCTGCTTTGTAATGATATAAAAATTAAAATTCTGGACAGCGCAGATGTCAAATTTATAAATAAGGGTGATATTCTTGATCTTTTGGCACGAGACAACAGGAAGATTCTTGGTCACCCTGCAAATTTAATAGACCTCAGGGAACTGGAGCATTTCCTGATGAGCCACCAGGCTATAAAGAATTCCGAATTATATTTTACTGAAAAGGGTAAACTCAATATTGAAATTACCCAGCATAAGCCCCTGGTGAGAATAATTAACAGCATGAATAAGGGTTATTATATAGCTGAAGACGGAAATATAATGCCTTTGTCAAAGTACTTCAGCCCCTATGTTTTGGTGGTCAGCGGGCATATTCACGAACCCTTCGATATTGAAAAAACCAGTAACATCATGGATATTGATGTTAAAAATGTTAATAAAAAAGAAAAAATAATATATGATATATACCGGCTGGCCGAATATATTAACAATGACGATTTTTGGCGTTCCCAGATTGTCCAAGTATATGTTAATGAAAAGTATGAATTTGAGTTAATACCGAGGGTTGGACCGCACATTATCGAATTTGGAGACATCGCGTATTTTGAAGAAAAGTTAGAAAAACTCAGAACATTTTATCTGGAAGGATTAAATAAAACCGGCTGGAATAAATATTCTTTTTTAAACCTGAAATTTAAAAATCAAATTGTCTGTATAAAATAATAATACTATGAGTCAGAAAAATAATTTTGTAGCTGCCGTAGATATTGGGACAACTAAAATTGTAACAATTATCGGAAGAAAAAATGATAATGGCAAACTGGAAATCCTGGGAATGAGCAAAACGCCGTCTAAGGGCGTAAAAAGAGGTGTTGTGCTCAATATCGAAGAGACGGTAAATTCAATCCGCACTACCGTTGATGAAGTGCAAAGTCAGACAGGAATAACACTTTCGGATGTCTTCGTGGGAATTGCCGGCCAGCATATTAAAAGTGTTATAAGCAGAGGCTATATTAACAGGGACTCCTATGAAAAAAGAATAACAAAAGAAGACAAGAACAGGCTTATTGCTGAAATGTACAATATTCCCGTAGATGTCGGGGATGAAATTATTCATGTGCTGCCACAGAATTATATTGTGGACAACGAGACAGGTGTTAAAAATCCTGTGGGCATGTCGGGTAAAAGACTCGAGGCTAATTTCCATATAGTGATCGGACAGATATCCTCGGCAAAGAACATTAAGAATTGCGTGGAAAGCGTCGGTTTAAACGTTATCCAGCTGATACTGGAACCCCTGGCATCTTCTACAGCTGTGCTGACAGAAGACGAGAAAGAAGCAGGCGTAGCACTCGTTGACATCGGCGGAGGAACTACCGACATTGCCGTTTATTACGACGATGTCATAAGGCATACGGCTGTCATACCTTTTGGAGGAAACGTGGTCACCAAAGATATTAAAGAAGGTTGCTCAATTCTCAGCCGCCAGGCCGAAGCTTTGAAGATCCAGTTTGGGTCCGCTCTCGGCGACCTGGCACAGGAAGATAAGGTAGTTACTATTCCCGGAATAAGCGGCAGGGACCCCAAGGAAATTTCGTTTAAAAGCCTGGCTTATATTATACAATCAAGAATGGAGGAAATTATTGATGCGGTATTGTTTGAAATTGAAAACTCCGACTGTATGGAAAAACTCAGCGCCGGCATAGTATTAACCGGAGGGGGGTCGCTCCTCAGATATTTACCCCAGCTGGTGAATTACAGGTCAGGAATGGATGTCCGCATAGGCTACCCCAATATTTCCGTTGCCAGTGATACGCATAAAGAAATTGTCCAGCCAATGTATTCCACAAGCATAGGCCTGTTGCTTAAAGGTTATGAAATTCTCGAAAATAAAAAGACAGAACAGGTCGAAGTTACATCAGACACAGGGAAGAACGACAAAGAAAAAAATAAAAAAGATACCAGAATATCAAGATTTATAAAAAATCTGAGCGACATATTTGTCGAAGAAAATGATACCAAAATGTAAATATGTTTTAAGGTAAAAAACAATAAATCTTTAAACCATGGATGATTTAATGAATTTCGAAATCCAGGCAAACAGGACATCAATAATAAAAGTGATCGGAGTAGGGGGGGGCGGTGGCAACGCTGTAAACCACATGTTCAGGCAGGGCATTAAAGATGTGGATTTTTGTATTTGTAATACGGACGCCCAGGCTCTCCTTAACAGTCCTGTTCCCATAAAAATACAACTGGGGAAATCACTGACTGAAGGACGCGGTGCAGGAAATAAACCCGAACTTGGGCGCCAGGCCGCTATAGAAAATATCGACGATGTGAACGAAATCCTGGCTAACAACACGAAAATGGTATTTATAACGGCAGGAATGGGAGGCGGCACCGGCACAGGCGCTGCTCCGGTTATAGCAAAGGCGGCTAAAGATCTGAATATACTTACCGTGGCCATAGTCACCATTCCTTTCAGAAATGAGGGCCAGCGCCGCATAAACCAGGCACTGGAAGGAATTGCAGAGATTGAAAAATATGTCGACTCCCTGCTGGTTATTAATAATGAAAAAATCCGTGAAATTTATGGCGACCTCAAAGTATCTGAGGCCTTTGCCAAGGCTGATGATATACTCTCTATAGCAGCAAAAGGGATAGCTGAAATAATCACTGTCCACGGTAGCATTAATGTTGATTTTGCCGATGTCGAGACGGTCATGAAAGACAGCGGCGTGGCAATAATGGGATCAGCAAAAGCCGGCGGTGAAGGCCGCTCAATTCAAGCTGCAAAAAATGCATTGAACTCCCCCCTTCTTAATGATAATGACATTAAAGGCGCACGGAATGTTTTGATAAATATTACTTCAGGCAGTGAAGAGGTAACTATGGATGAGATTGAACAGATCAAAGATTATGTCCAGGAAATTGCCGGATCAGAAGCCGATTTAATATGGGGAAACAGTATTGATGATTCACTGGGATTAAACCTGAACATTACCATTATCGCCACCGGCTTCGGCACAAACAGCATTCCCGATGTTTATGCAAGGCAAAAACATCTTGACAAAGTGCCATTAAGTGATAATGAAATAAAAAGTAATGCCGGGGATACCATGTTTGAAGTAAATGACATGCCGCAGCCTGACAAAAAGCAGGATAATCTGTTTGTTGCGCAGAGAATAATTGAATTTGATATAAATGAAGAAGAAAAGTTAAAGGATGCAGCATCCAGGTTTCATAAACCCGTGGACCCCAATAAAGCATCATTAAGAGTGAAAAACATAAAAAGGATGCAGGAAGAACTTAAAGAACTACGCTACAGAAAACCCGAGAATAATAATTATATTGAAGAGCTGGAGGATGAACCTGCATATAAAAGGAGAAAAATCAAGTTAAAAAATATTAAACATTCGGAAGAATCCAGAATATCACGGTATTCGCTATCCGATGATGAAGATTCAAATGTAAAACTTAAAAAAGACAACTCTTATCTGCACGATAATGTCGACTGATTAATTAATATCATCTAAATATTTAATAATGAGCTTATTTGAAAAAGTATCCGAAGATCTTAAGGCTGCTATGCTTGCCAGGGAAAAAGATAAGCTTGAAGCTCTCAGGGCAATAAAAACAGCTTTTATTCATGCCAAATCAGAAAAAGGGGCTTCCGGACAGTTGACAGGCGAAGCGGAGTTACAAATCATACAGAGACTGATAAAACAGAGAAAGGAATCAGCGGAAATATACAAGTCACAGGGAAGGGAAGATTTGTTTAATAATGAGATATTGGAAATAAAGGTTATCGAACAATATCTGCCTGCCCAGCTTGATAAAAATGAATTAACAATAAGGTTAAAGGAAATAATAGAAAGGGTGAATGCCACTTCACTTAAAGATATGGGCATAGTAATGAGCACAGCGACAAAAGAGCTTGCAGGCAAGGCTGATAATAAAACAATTTCAGAGATCGCCAGGCAGATCCTGGCTGATTAATATAGCCGCCAGCATACCTCCTAATATAAATTAAAAGAATTTTGTCCTGAGATCCTTAATCTTTGCCATTTCTTTTAATACTTCATATGCCGAATAGTAAACACGTGTAATGTAATTTCTTTCCATAAACTGCATTTCCCTTCTCACATCATCATAAGCAGGCTCAGGTGCCTCATTAACATCCGTTACGGTAATAATATATACTCCACCGTTCCCTGTAATCGGACCTGAGAGTGTGCCGGCATCAAGAACCAATGCTGCTGCAATAACATTTGGCTCAATTCCTGCTGCTCCGATGGAACGGGAAGTAAATCTTATGTTCGTGGCAGTCTGCACTTCAGTATTTAATCCGGATGCCAGCTCTTCCAGTGATTTGGCATCTTTTAGCTTTCCCGGGAGACTTTTAATTATAAATTCCGCTTTCTTTTCCTTCTTCACTTCTATCTCTATCTCGGCTCTTACATCTTCAACAGGGGCATACCCTTTCAGCCTGACTTTATCAATTGCAGCAATAACCAGCTTGTCGCCCAGCCTAAACACACCCGAAACAGCATGTTCATTATTATCATAGGCCCATTTTACGAGTGCCCTTGGTGAATCGAGACCTGTAATATTCTTCTCAAGAGGATTCAGATTTTTAGCAAATCGTGGTACCAGATTCTCCTTTTCTATTGCTGCATTAAATTTGTCATAAGTATTATTCAGTCCCGCAAACTCACTTGCATACATAAAATAACCCCTGTCTGTCTCTTCACTAATCCTTACTTTTCTTACTATAATACCTATTTGTACTTTTTTGACCCTTCCTGACTGCTCAAGTATTTCAATAATGTGATATCCATAGGGTGTTGTAATCATTTTAACATCCCCTGTATGACCAAAGAAACAGCTGTCACTCAGTGATTTTAAATATACCAGGTCACTCTCACTGAACCACCCCATATCACCGCCTTCCTTCGCTGAGGCGTCGGCTGAATTTGTCCTGGCCAATTCAGCAAAATCTGCCCTCCTTTCGACAATCATATTTTTAAGGCTATCCGCCAATTTTAGCACCTGCACTGCATTACGCTGACTCCCGGGTAAAAATATCTGCCTTGCCCTTACCGAGTCAGGCAAATAATTTATTTCTGCCAGCCTTGCCAGTTTGTAAGACCCGTCTTCAAAGTAAGGTCCGCATGTAGTCCCTGTTTCCGCATCAAATAGCGAATCTCTCAATATTTCGGGAAGACTGTCATATGTATAATTTCTATCATCATACTTCAGATCTGAATTATTTTCAACAAACTGTCTTATATCCTGCGCTTCCATGAACCTGGGTTTAATTTCATTTATCTCTTTCCCGGCCGTATTATAATCATCTTCAGAAGGTACAACTTCAAAATATATATATCTTATATCTCTTGATGCATCTTGCTCAAAATCAGTTTTATGCTTTTTGTAATAATCTGTTATATCTTTTTCTTTTATTGCAATAACAGAATCCGGAACAGTATTAAACCTCTGCACTACAAAATCAAAATTCACAGTCTTATTTGATTCATTCACCATTCTCTTTGCTTCAAGAGTTGTGGTATTCAATCCCTTACTAATCAAATTGTTGTATTTAAGAAAAATAGTATATCTATGAATTTCATTCTCCAGGTAAATTCTGAACCTCTTTTCCTCAACATTATTATCTTCCTGTGTCTCCTGAAGGAACCTGAAAAGTTGAGACCTGTTTACCTGGCCTGTCTCACGGTCGGAAAAAAACTGCCTTATCAGAGGATGCGGATTTGAACCCTGAAACATATCGAACAGCTCGTCACTGGAAACCGCCAGTCCCAGTTCTTTGTACTGTTTCTCCATTACAAAATCCTGTACCATTTTATCCCACACATCAGTTCTTATATTGTCCATAAACGCTTCATTAAGATTATCCCTTCCCAGTGTAAACTTGTATACTGAAGCCATGTTATCGACCTTTTTCAAATAGTCCTTCTGGGGAATAGATTTGCCGGATATCTCCGCAATCTCGTACTGAGAATTTGAGAATAATGATCTCTTTGATTTTGAGCCGAATAAATCATTAAGGATAAAACCAAGCAAAGCAAAACCTATTAATATGGAAATGAATAATCCCGCGCGTTCTCTTAGTTTCTGTAATGTTGCCATAAATTTCGGGTTTTATATGATAAAAAAATTCAGGCTACGAATATAGCAATTTATACTTTCACAGAAATAATTATCTGTAATTAATCGACACTTATTTATAATACTTTTTCATATTAACGCTAGTTGCTATCAATAATTGTCATATGCACAATCTCAAGCCTCGTTTTGCTCACCTTCAATACTTTAAATCTAAAGTTATCAATGGAAAAACTCTCATTCATCTTGGGAATATTCTCGTAATGATAAAAAATAAAGCCGGCAAGTGTATCATATTCCTCTGATTCTTTAATCTTCAACTTATATTTATAATTAATATAGTCGATCTCGAGACGTCCCGAAAAAATATACTCCTTATCATTCAATTGTTTTTCCGTAAGCTCAATAGTATCATGTTCATCCACAATCTCCCCGAAAATCTCTTCAATAATATCTTCAATAGTAACCATACCTGAGATACCTCCAAACTCATCAACCACAGCAGCAATGCTTTTCTTTTCCTGGATTAGCTTCCTCAGGAGCTTATTCGCATTCATCGTTTCAGGAACATAAGATATATTTATCAGTCTTGATTTAATATCGGAAAGACTCTTAAACAGTTCTTTTGATGTAATATATCCCATTATATTATCAATAGTCTCATTATATATTAATATTTTGGATAACCCGGTTTCAATAAATTTCTGTGTGAGCTCATCTACAGTGCTGTTTAACTCCATTGCCACAATTTCAGCACGAGGTATCATACAATCCCTTAATTTGACATTTGAAAATTCCAGCGCATTCTGGAAAAGCTTAATTTCATTCTCTTCCTGCACTTCTTCAGCATATTCTTCACGGCTTTCACTAATAAGATGATAAAGATCAACCTTACCGAAAACCTTGTTTTTATAATATTTGTTGGTGTGACTGTCACTAACGATCTTATTAATTATCAGGTTTATTATCCACATCGTGGACCTTGTAATCGGATACAACAATATATAAAATAAGGCCACTGCAGAAGACATAAATCTCAATACCAGGTTAGGATTAATTCTTACGAGGGTCTTTGGGAGAAATTCCGCGGTCAGCAGTATGATTATTGCTGAAATGATTGTTTGTATTCCCAGAATTCCTATTGCCGAGGAAGTAATTCTGACAACCAGGGGTTCAAGAATCTTTGCCATAAAAGAACCATACACAACCAGGGCAATAGTATTGCCGACAAGCATCGTTGTTATATATTGACCCGGACGGGCAGTTATGAGTGATATAATCCTTGAAGACAATAATCCTTGTTTCTTGTCCAGCTCAATTCTAAGCTTGTTGGATGCTACAAACGCTATTTCCATTCCTGAGAAAAAAGCAGAAAATAAAAGACAAATAATAATAATAGTCAGGTTGCTCATCAGTATAAAGTCCCCTTTATTTATTTTTCGGCGATTTTCTGGTATATCGGCGCAAGGAATACATTAAAAAGGCAACTACCGAAAGAATAAATAGCATATAACTCCGGCTGAATCCGTCCTTAAAAGTCCGGTGGATAGCAAGAACCAAACATGCTACTGCAATTAATAGCCATAAAATTTCAAATATATAGCCGGTTCTATTGTTCATCACTTACATTTACTGTTCCTTTTGATCCCTTTAATTTCCATTTTGATAAATCTTCCCTTGCTTCAAAACCGTTCTCCCCGTAAAAAGTACCATCCTCATTAACTATTTTTGAAAATTTATCTGAATAAATAATCCCAAGGTTCTGATCCCAGTATAGCTGCTCTGTATTTAACTGCTCACCCTTGACTACATTTCTTGCAACAACATCCTTCCTGATCTCCCATAGCTCTTTTTTTTCATAATATATTGCATAATCAGACCTTATATAGGATTCAAATTTTTCATTATCATCATAAAAAATAACTTTTATGCCCTGGGGAAATTCAATATACGGTTCTTTTTCTTCATTATATTTGTTTAGCTCAGGAGTATATAATTTACCAATGAATTTGCCTGAATCACTGTATGTTACTTCAACATTATAACCTGTCTGGTCAGGTAATTTTAACTCACTGGTCAGCTCATTGATCTTTTCTATATCATTTTCACATGATATAACAATAAATATTATTGCAGCACCCGGAATAATTTTTTTTAAAAGGCTCATATGCCAGAATAATAATCAGAACCGCGCAACAGTTGTTTCATTTATCCATGATCCAACCCTGTAGCTATCACCATCATGGATGCCACAGAAAAATGCATCTTCTTTGCTCGGGAAGTATTTCGAATAAGTTAAAATCAGATTGTTCGCCTCATTTTCAATTCCAGGATCAACCTTCTTTGCTTCAAAAAACTTATCAACGGCAGCCCAGTATACTGCCTTTGGAATACATTCTCCCGCGAACTCATCTTCACTCTCGGCGTAAATCTGCCCTATCAGCAAGTAGGGTTCGCCCCAGTTATTGTTTAGTTTTATCGCCTTTAATGAGAAATTTTTGGCATTTTGAAAATTATTTAATTTGTAATTGCTCTTTGCCAGTCCTAAATAATATCCGGCCTTCCTTAAGCTGTCATTCTCAAGCATCACTGCCTGGTTGTAATACTTAATAGCTTCATGATACTTATCCTTTATAAAAGCCATAATAGCGATATTTTCGGCCGATTCGGCAGACGGGAGCGAATCATGAAGATTCTTTGAAGCCCTGAAAAACAATTCTGAATCAGTGCAATTACTTTGTTTTAGCACTGCTGTGATCACCTTAAGGTTATCGACGTCGTGAGGATTCTTAGCCATCCTCTCACTAAATACAGAAATTAACTTGTCACAATCACAAACAGGTTTACTTGTAAAATTGTTTATCATGCTCTCTTTCAGAATGGCGAGGTTCGTATCATCGGGTTCCTTTTTTAGCTTATAGTTTAATATATCTATGCCTCTTAAAAAATCTTTAAAGACCTGCTCGCCTTCGATCTTATTGCTCTGGCATAAAGTTAATGAAGCAGATAACATGGTCGCCAGAACTGCCTCAGAAGTATTATTCTTGCATAAATCCATCGATTCCCTGAGATAGTTATACCCCTGCACAATATATTCAATATCCTCACTTCTGCGGTACCTTAATAAATCCACTCCCTGCCTTCCTCTCACATTACATACATCCTTGTAATACTCTATCCGCTGATCATAAATTAACATCAATGTGTCGATCAATGCAGATTGTATATTACTGTCTTCTTCCTTTTCAATAAAATATTTGTATATTTTAACCCCGTCAATATAGATATTTAATGATGCCCTCGGGCATTCCCTGAAAGCTACTCTCCAAAAGGGCAAAGCATCTTTGAAGAGTTTCTGCCTCACATATTCCCTGTAAAGCGAAATATTTTTTAAACACTTTATACTATCCTCACCATGCCCGTACTGCGAACCATCATCTACCCCGCGCTGAGAAAATACACTGGTTGTAAATACAAATGCTCCCGACAGGAACAACATTAATAAATTAGCTTTTATTTTCATATTAAGAAGGTTTAATCATATTTTGGCTGCAAAAACCAGAAATCGTACAAATTTAGATCAATTGTAAACATATGGTATGTTTCTTTTAATAATCCGTTTGCTATACTGCCTCTCTGACCCAGTTCGTATGAAATATTGAAACATGTGTTTGTAAATAATTTTTTCTCATTTTTCCATGGCAACCCCAAGCCCAGGCTTATTCCCGAATCAATAACCTGCTTCCCGTCTACAAGCACATAGGACCCGGAATAATGTCCCCCCAGCCGGAATTTTATGCGTTGCCAGTATTTACCCTTTCTTGAATCAGTTAATGGTATAGGCATATATTCCAGTCCGAACCGTATTGAAGAGCTATTGGCCAGTCCATAGTCCTGGTCAAAAAATAAAGCTTTTGACCATCCCTGCGAAATATAGTCTATCCCTATAAGTAATTTATCATTATATTCAAAAGTTGCCCCTGCGCCAATCCGTTGAGGAAAGAGAATATTGCCATCATCATAGCTTACATGTTTTAATGTGTCAAGTTCAAAGCCAAAGATCTCACGGACAACAAGACTGTCATATCCCGTATTAATCCTGGTTTTTGTATTTAAGGTGACCCCTAAAGTAATCTTACTTTTCTCATTAATATTGGTAAACAGCTGTATCCCGTAATCAAGGTTAAAATCACCTATATTAAGTTTATCAACAAAATAAGTAATTGCCTGGTAAGAAGTATTGGCCAGCTTTACAGTTCTTATCTGCTCAATTGTGCCAAACAAATATGACAAGTTTAACCCGAGTGCAACATGTTTACCTATAAGTACAGAATTACCAAAATAAAACTGATTAATCCCTCCCTTGCCA
>Ga0307435_1000949_pt1 | contig 12509 bp, 10 predicted proteins | sample SalMarWE160470MG_FD_202164 | JGI IMG/M metagenome (GOLD analysis project Ga0307435, IMG submission 202164) | Salt marsh sediment microbial communities from the Plum Island Ecosystem LTER, Massachusetts, United States - WE1604-70 | ecosystem: Environmental > Aquatic > Marine > Intertidal zone >... | reverse complement strand
ATGGCATCTGCCCACAGGCTCAATTTGACATGATTATTCCATTCCCCGTTTTCAGGATTGAAGAAGTCAGCCATAACAGGATTCCCGGAAAGAGCAGCCAAAGTTAAGGGTGTGATAAACTCCCTTGCCAGTCCGGTCATTATCACTTTTACTTCCGCTCCTTCTTTAATAAGCAGCCTGATAAGTATGGCAGCTTTATATGCTGCTATGCTGCCGGTTACTCCAAGGATTATTTTTTTACCTTTTAACATCAGGCTTCTTCGTTTTCAACTCTTCTGATATATATTTTCTCATTCTCATATTCATCCAGTGCAATAAGTGTCTGCTTGGGCATACGCTCATAAAACTTGGAAATCTCTATTTGTTCACGATTCTCAAATACCTCTTCAAGATTATCTGTATAATAGGCAAATTCCTCAAGTTTGCGGTTCAGCTCTTCTTTAATTTCCATACCTATCTGGTTTGCTCTTTTGGCACAAATTATAACGGTTTCATATATGTTGCCCGTGTCCTTCTCCAGCTGGTCCAGGTTTCTGGTTACAGTTGTTGCAGATGCTTTTGTCTTTTTATAATCCATCTTCCGTTTGATTTAAATCATTATCTACTTTTAATATTTTTGAAGTATTTTCGTACATTTTGTCAGCTTCCTTCCTGTACTTGCTATCAGGAAACTCCGTAATAAATGAGTAGTATTCGTCTGCAGATGCCTGGTATCTTTCCTTTTTTTTCTTTTCAATGCTGTTGTAAGCCAATAAATAACTTGACTTAAGAATTAAAAACATGATATCTTCCCTGAATTTACTATCGGGAAATTCACCCAGACTTGTATTCAGGGCTACAATAGATGCTTTATAGTCTTCCAGGTCAAAATATAATCTGGCACTCATAAATGACTTCTCGACAAGCTTTTCTCTCAGTTCAGTTATTATATTTTTACATTCTTCAACTCTCGGACTGCCAGGGTATTTAATTATGAATAATTGAAGCGATTGAATAGCCAGAATTGTATTTGCCTGGTCAAGTTCTGGCCTTGGTGATGTTTTGTAATAACAAATTGCTTTATAGTAGCTTGCATCTTCTGCAAATCTGCTGTTGCCATAAGTTTTTACAAAAGTTTCAAAATAATGTGTGGCAAGAATAAAATCATTCTGGTTAAAATAACTCATTGCCTGGTAAAAATATACCGAGTCAGCCTTATTGGTACCCCTGAAAATTGAAGAAATCTGGTCGAACAGTGTTGAAGCCCGTACATATTCACCTTTGTCATAATATTCAAATGCTTTTTTATATTTAAGGTTATAATCACTACTCTTCAATAATCTTTCATATCTTGAACAGGAAAAAATCAGGAGAGCCAGTAATGATGTAATTACAAAGTTTTTACTCATATTTTAAAATATCGCCCAAAATTACAATTTTTATTTAAATAAAATACAAATTATTAAGTGATAAATATGTAACGTTATTCATTGAAAATTTATTTTCAGAATTATTATTTGAATAGCTCATTAAATTTGTCTTAATTTCAAAAAAAATTACATTTGTGCTGAAAATTAAAAACGACAGAGCATTAATAACATTAAAAACCAATAACTGTGGACATATTTGATAAGATTTACAGGAATAAGGGGCCTCTTGGACAGTATCAGCAAGTTGGCCACGGATATTTCATATTTCCAAAACTGGAAGGTGAGCTGGGAGCACGAATGAATTTCAGAGGCAAGGAAGTACTGGTATGGAGTTTAAATAACTACATTGGACTGGCAAATCATCCTGAAGTCAGGAAGGCCGATGCTGAAGCAGCAAAAGAGTGGGGGATGGCCTATCCTATGGGCTCCAGGTTGTTGACCGGGCAAACAAGTAAGCATGAGGAGCTGGAAAGGCAGCTTGCGGAATTTGTGAGCAAGGAAGATGCATTTCTTCTCAATTACGGATATCAGGGTATTATATCGATTATTGATTCCCTCCTGGGCAGGAATGATGTTGTGGTGTATGATTCTGAGGCTCATGCCTGTATTTTCGACGGTGTACGTCTTCACCTTGGAAAGAGATTCGTGTTTCCCCATAATAATATTGATAGTTGTGAAAAGCAGCTGGGTAGAGCTGCCAGGCTTGTTGATCAGACGGGTGGCGGAATCCTGGTTGTTACCGAGGGAGTGTATGGTATGGCGGGTGATTTGGCAAAGCTTGATAAAATAACTGCACTTAAGAAAAAATTTAATTTCAGGATCCTGGTTGACGACGCTCACGGTTTCGGAACCATGGGCAAAACAGGAGCCGGCACCGGTGAACACTTCGGCGTGCAGGACGAAATTGATCTTTATTTTTCAACCTTTGCAAAGTCAATGGCAGGTATAGGGGCTTTTGTTGCAGGTAATGAAGATATTATAAATTATCTGAGGTATAATATGCGTTCACAGGTATTTGCAAAAGCATTACCTATGCCGATGGTTGTTGGTGCCATAAAACGCCTGGAACTGCTTAAATCACAGCCCCAGTTAAGGGAAAATCTCTGGAAGATTGTAAAAGCCCTGCAAAGCGGACTAAAAGAAAAAGGATTTAACCTGGGAAATACTGAATCGCCGGTGACGCCCGTATTTCTTTCAGGTTCAGTTGTTGAAGCCAGTAATATGGTTATTGATCTGAGGGAGAATTACAGGATATTCTGCTCAATTGTACTATATCCGGTAGTACCCAGGGATGTTATAATGCTGAGGATTATTCCTACGGCTGTCCATACCCTTAAAGATGCAGAGGAGACTATCAGGGCATTCGGAGAGGTTTATGAAAAACTGGTAGCCGGAAGTTATAAATCTGATAAGGTAGGGTCATTCCTTAAGTAGAAGCTGACAAGTACCTTTCGGCGTCGATTGCTGCCCGGCATCCTGAGCCTGCAGCTGTCACTGCCTGCCTGTATACAGGATCCTGGATATCTCCACATGCAAAAATACCGGGGATATTTGTTTTTGACGAGCCCGGAAGAGTCTTAATATAACCCGTTTCATCGGTTTCAACATAGCCTTTAAACAATTGGGAGTTTGGTACATGGCCTATGGCAAGGAAAAATCCGTCAATCTTTATTACTTCTTCCTTTTCATCAGGCTGCCCCTTTCTTTTTATGAGCACCGCTTCCTCCAGAAGATCTTTGCCACGCAGCTCCCTTGTGTTCCTTTCAAACAGTATTTCAATATTAGGCGTGTTGAATACTCTTTCCTGCATAATTTTGCTGGCTCTCATATAATTCTTCCTGATGATCATGTACACCTTATTACATAAACCTGCCAGATATAATGCCTCTTCGCATGCCGAATCACCACCTCCGACGACTGCAACATCTTTACCTTTATAAAAAAAGCCATCGCAGGTTGCGCAAGCCGATACTCCTGAGCCCCTGAATTTTTTTTCCGATTCCAGTCCCAGGTAGCGGGCTGTTGCCCCCGTAGCAATAATCAGAGTGTCGGTTTGAAGAACATGGGTGCTGTCAATTGTGACCTTATAGGGAGCAGATGACAGATCAACCCCGGTAGCAATTCCCTGGCGGCAATCGGCACCAAATCTTTCTGCCTGCTTCTTAAAATCGTCCATCATCTTTGGTCCGCTCACGCCCTCAGGGTAGCCGGGATAATTTTCCACTTCGGTCGTTGTTGTCAACTGTCCCCCAGGCTCCAATCCTTCATATAAAACGGGTTTAAGGTTTGCCCTTGCTGCATAAATGGCAGCAGTGTAACCTGCAGGCCCCGAACCTATAATAAGACATCTTACTCTTTCTGCCTCTGTCACAGGATTTATTTCTTTATTATCATTGTCAAGATTTTCAATTGGTTTAAAAAGGCTCATATTATTTCTTTTTTTATGCTTATTAAGACAATAAATATAATTAATAATAGTAAACAAAAATAAATTATATTTGATTAAACAAACACCTAAAATAATAATGGAATTTAAGTACCTGATAATAAAGAACAGGAGCTACCGCAGATTCAAACAGGATTATAAGCTGGATATGGATACCATGAAAGAGCTTGTGGATTTTGCGAGGTTATCGGCATCAAGCGGTAATATTCAGGGATTAAAATTTCTCCTGTCAGTTGACGGGCAGAAGAATTCCAGGATATTTAAGCACCTTAAGTGGGCATATTATCTGAAAGACTGGGATGGGCCAGGGGAAGGGGAGAGGCCGGGGGGTTATATAATTATCCTGGGAGATACGGAAATACACTCTACTATTGAAGTAGATGTAGGCATTGCTGCTCAAAGCATACTTCTCGGAGCTGTTGAAAAGGGCCTTGGCGGTTGTATGATCGGTTCCCTGGACAGACCTGGTTTAAGAAAAGATCTGAAAATTCCGATGCAGTACCAGATACCCCTGGTAATAGCGCTGGGCAAACCAAATGAACAAATAATACTGGAAGAGGTTAATGATACAGGAAACATCCGGTACTGGAGGGATGAAAATAATGTCCATCATGTACCTAAAAGGAGTCTGGATGAGATAGTTATTTACTGATGGCAAATATTAGTCAATCACATTTCTTATAGTCACAAGCCTGTGTGTATAAGCATCCCGTTCTTCATTAAATATTCCTTTTTCGTCAATCATGTCTGTTCTTACCCTGCCCGAGGCATGAATAATCCTGTCTTGCTCAAGCAATATGCCAGTATGGGTGATTTCAACCGGACTGCCTTTTGTGAAGAATGCAAGATCACCTTTTTTTGAACGCTTAAGGTCTGCAACAGGTTTGCCACACTCAGCCTGCTGATATGAATTTCTGGGGAGCTTGATCCCGCATATCTTGAATGCTATCTGTGTTAATCCTGAACAGTCGATTCCCCATGGTGAACGGCCTCCCCACAGGTAGGGAGAATTATAATACAATAACGCAATATTCTCAATTTCCTGTCTGATATTTTTAATACCGGGGCAATGAAGCTTTTCAGATATCCTGAATTCCCTGCCTTCAATAGCAAATTTGCCTGAGTATTTATCAAAAAATGGTATCGTGCTGCCTGCAAAAACCGGTAGAACGGAGTTGTCTGCCAGTATTATATCAATTGTTTTCTGCCTGATAGTTAAAAAAGCTCCGGAAGCCAGCATGTTAAATGTATCCCTGCTGATCTCAGTGATCATTATTTCATCTGCCCATCCCTGGTGATTATCAAATAATGATTCAATTAAAACCCAGTTGTTTTTCATTTCCAGTATTCTGAAACACTCTCCGAATAGAAGCTGGCTCGTCATCTCACTCTTCTCGCTGCTTTCTTTTCTTACAGGTATGATACTTAAAAGGGCTATTCCGTATTCCATTGTCAGTAAATCAGGAATTTTATGATAGCGAAAAAATGAACTTATATAAATATTTACTGTTTATCAAATAAATAAGCCTAAATTTTTACTTATTTTGTAAAGTTTTAGGTTTTCTTTTCGATATTAAAAGATTGAAATTAGAACAATTTTATCAGATTATAAATTAAATATTCAAATATTCATTCAATGAATAAGTTTTTTAAATATATAAGAGAAAACATAAGATTAATAACTGTTATTTTTCTATTCATTATCAGTGCATTAATAATAGTCTATTTATTCCCGAGGCAGGGTAAATTCAAATATGAATTCAGGAAAATGGAGGTTTGGAAACATGATGACCTGAAAGCACCTTTTGACTTCCCTGTTTATAAATCAGAATCGAGGCTTGCCAAGGAAAGAGACTCGGTTATGAGGTTTTTTAAGCCTTATTTTACATTCGACGCATACATAGGTACCGATCAACTTGAAAAATTTGAAGAAACATTTGACAGAAGGTGGTCGGAATATACTATAAATGAGTTCGGAATTAGAAGTGAGAAAGAATACCTCAACAGTGGAAAGTTCAACAGCTTAATTGAAATGGGCGTGCAAATAAGGGATTATTTATCCGGGCAGCTGCAAAAAATCTATTTAAAAGGTATAATAGAAATAGGTGATTTGGAGGAAAAGCTCAACAGGGACATAACTTCTGTATATGTTATAAAAGGGAATATAAGTGAGGAAATAGAGCTTGAGGATATTTTTACAACCAGGTCGGCTTACGAATATATGAAAATGAGTCTGAACCAGTATCTGATTGATAATAATACATATTATACTAAAAGGTACCGTGGTTTTTTTAAGCAATTTGACCTTAATAGCTTTATAAAAGTAAATGTCAACTATGATGAAAGTAAGTCAATGCGGGCACAGAAGGAGATTATTGACAAAATATCACTGACCCGCGGTATGATACAGAAGGGGCAGCTCATAATTTCAAACGGGGAAGTTGTCACAAATGAAAAACTCAGAATTCTGGAGTCACTGAAAGTCGAATATGAACAGCAGCTGGGTTTTATGACAAATCAGCTGGTCAAGCTTGGCAAACTTATCCTGGTTTCTCTGTCAATGCTGGTCATATTCTTGTTCCTTTATAACTTCAGGAAAGAAGTATTAAGTGATAGTCTGAGGACCGGATTTATATTATTTCTTTTTATCTTAATCATTCTCATAGCAAGCTTAATAACAAGGCTTAATCTTATAAATATCTATGTTATTCCGTTTGTAATTTTGCCAATTATTTTGAAGACATTCTATGACGCACGCCTGGCTTTATTTATTCATTTTATAGCAATACTGTTAATAGGCTTTTTTGCCCCGAACAGCTTCGAGTTTGTCTTCCTTAATTCTATAGCGGGTATGGTAGCAATTTTCAGTCTGACAAATCTTTACAGGAGGTCAAAGCTGGTTATTACGGCACTGTTGGTCTTTATCACATATTGCGCACTCTATTTTGGTATCATGATTGTGAAGGAGGGGAATGTTGCAAATATGACCACCGAAGATCTTACAAGCTTTGCCTGGTTCGGCATAAATGGAATACTGATTCTTATAGCTTATCCTTTAATGTATGTTTTCGAAAAGACTTTCGGATTTCTTTCCGATGCCACCTTATTTGAATTATCCGACACCAACCAGCCCTTATTAAGAAAACTTGCAGAGACCGCGCCGGGTACTTTTCAGCATTCCCTGCAGGTCGCAAATTTAGCCGAGGAGGCAACAATCAAGATCGGCGGTAATCCTTTACTGGTACGGACAGCAGCTCTGTATCATGATATAGGGAAGATGACCAATCCTATATACTATATTGAAAATCAATCTTCTGATATTAATCCTCATGATAATCTGGAGTTTGAAGAGAGTGCTAAAATAATTATACGCCATGTTGAAAACGGATTGGAAATAGCGAGGAAGAACAAATTGCCGCAGGCTATTATCGATTTTATAAGGACTCATCACGGCACGACCACAGTACAGTATTTTTACCGATCATATATAAAAAAATATCCCGAGGAAGAAGTGGATGTCAGGAAATTTTCATATCCGGGGCCAAAGCCTTTTTCAAAAGAAACAGCAATAATGATGATGGCTGATGCAGTTGAAGCTGCATCCAGGAGTCTGAAAACAATTAATGAGAAAACACTTGAAAAGACTGTGGAAAATATTATCAGTTACCAGCAAAAGGAAGAACAATACAATAATGCGAATATTACATTCAGAGATATTACAACTATCAAAGAGGTATTCACAAAAAGACTCAAAAATATATATCACGCAAGAATTGTATATCCCGCTTAGCAGGCAAAGTTAATCTTGTTTTATCTGAGATCAATTATTTCTGCCTTTTTATGTTTGGAGACGTCGAAGATAAACACTGAATCATCAATGTTTTCATCCGTAATATAATTGCCAAGAGATATGCTATAATCAACGCCGTCTTTACCAACGAGCTTTATACCTGACAGAAGGTTTTTGTTTGCATCAACATATAATATAATTCTCGAATATGGCTGGTCCAGATTTTTTGGAAACAGGTGAATCTCATGTACCTTAACGTTGTCAGCCATTATTTCCCCGTCGTACCTGTATTTGAAATCCCTGTTATAAGAATCGAATATTTTTACCGGGTTGCTAAGGAAATTTTCATCAAGGGTGTCAGGCTCTGATATTACAACCTCCTGGGTTTCTTCCGTATAGGTCCACATTGTCTTGCCGTCATAAAATATTGTTGATTCAGTGGATTCCAGTTTATATTTGTCTTTCTTAATAATTATATGCCCCTTGCTTTCTGATTTCATATCTTCTTTACGGTCTTCAATTACCAGTTCATAGTCAGCCTGAACCGATTTATACGATTTCGATTTTTCTGCCACCCTGTCGAGTATATCGCGGGCTGCCGGATCCTGCTGGCACAGTGAATATTTAGTGAATAACAGTATAATTAGTACCAGGATATACTTTTGCATAAAGAATAATTATTTATTATCAAGAGAGTTCAAAAACTGTTCCAGGGAATATTCATCAGAGAACAGAACCTGCCGGGCTTTGCTACCCTCAAACGGTCCCACTATGCCCGCTGCCTCGAGCTGGTCGATGATACGCCCTGCGCGGTTATAACCTATAGAAAATTTTCTTTGTATCAACGACGTTGAACCCTGCTGATGAATGACTACAAGTCTTGCTGCCTCGTTAAACAGGCTGTCACGTTTTGATAAATCAACGTCAGCAGTTTCAAGTGTGCTTTCTTCAACATATTCAGGTAAGTACATAGCTGTTGTAAAACCTTGCTGGGAACCGATATATTCGGTAATTTTTTCAATCTCCGGTATGTCAATAAATGCACATTGGAGCCTTATCATATCATTTCCCTGGGCAAACAGCATATCGCCTCTTCCGACAAGCTGGTTGGCTCCCGGGGTGTCGAGTATTGTTCTTGAATCAATCATGGATGTTACCCTGAAGGCCATCCTTGCCGGGAAATTGGCTTTAATAATTCCTGTGATTATATTTGTTGTGGGCCTTTGTGTAGCTATAACCAGGTGAATTCCTATGGCTCTCGCCAGCTGGGCCAGCCGGGCCAGAGGCATTTCCACTTCCTTGCCCGCTATCATTATCAGATCGGCAAACTCATCTATTATTACCACAATATATGGCATATAGCGGTGTCCCTTTTCAGGATTCAGCATACGTTTGATAAACTTCTGATTATATTCTTTAATATTCCTTACCTGTGCCTTTTTCAGCAGATCATATCGCTGGTCCATTTCAACAGTCAGCGAGTTTAGTGTATAGATCACATTCTGTGTCCCGTTAATTATAGCATCTTCGATATCAGGAACTTTGGCAAGGTAATGCTTTTCAATTTTTGAATATAAAGTAAGCTCAACTTTCTTAGGGTCAATTAGAACAAGTTTTAGTTTTGCCGGGTGATTCTTGAACAGCAGGGAAGCAATTATTGTATTCAGCCCCACTGACTTGCCTTGTCCGGTTGCCCCGGCCACCAGCAAATGAGGCATCTTTGTCAGGTCAAAGACATAGGTTTCATTAGATATTGTCTTGCCGAGTGCAATAGTTAAATCAAAATCGGATTCCTGAAATTTTCTTGAACTTAAGATAGACCGTATAGATACTATCTCCGGATTTTGATTCGGAACCTCTATTCCAATAGTACCCCTGCCAGGTATTGGAGCAATAATTCTTATGCCAAGTGCGGCTAGATTCAACGCTATATCGTCTTCAAGACTCGTAATCCTTGAAATGCGGACACCCGGGGCAGGAACTATCTCGTATAAAGTTACTGCAGGCCCTATCGTTGCCTTAATTTTATTAATTTTTATTTTGTAGTGAGCCAGGGTTTCAACAATCTTATTTTTATTGTTTATAAGCTCTTCGTTTGTGACATTTGAGTCGCGGTTCTCATATTTTTCGAGCAGATCCAGTGAGGGGAGCCTGAAACTGCTGAGCTCCAGCGTAGGATCATAATCCTCCAGTTCTTCAATATTTATCAGATCGTCAGGTTCATCTTTGTAATTTTTACTTTCTCCGGTTATAGTCTTATTCTCTTCGTGTACACCGGTTATTTTATCTGTTGCATTATCATTATCAGCGGATTCTCTCAGGGGAAATTCCGTCTCGAAAACCAGGTCTTCGGATTTGTTGCCGGTATCGAGCTCTATTTCCACCGAACCTGTTTTATTATCTTCTACTTTTGCTGAAGAAATATTTACGGTTTTTTTAAGTAAATAGTTAAAAAAAGACTTTAACAGTCCGAATGAGTTTTTAAACGAGAAAATAATAAGTGCAAAAGTTGCTATAAGCAACAAAAATGCCGTACCTATTTTGCCTATGAATCCAATTAGCCATTCACTTACATAAGACCCGTGACCACCTCCCAGACCATACCTGAATAATATGAACTGACCTTCTGAAGTGTCATACTCTTTAAATATAAATGCAAACCATACTGAAAGAATAATTGTTCCTAAAAGTGTAATCCTGATTGTTTTGCCCAGGGGCAGCACTTTTATGTTCAATAGTGACAGGCCCAGGATAAGGATCATAAAAGGAATTGAGAATGAAACAATGCCGAACCATCTTTCAATAAGCAGGGTGGCAAGACATGCCCCGACCTTGCCTGCCCAGTTATAGACCTGTCCGCCTGAAAATACTTCACCGCACTTAAATTCAGAATCTTTTGTCCATGTAAAGAGATAGGAAATCAATGAAAGAAAAATCAGGATTGAAAAACAAGTGATTATTAATCCGACAGTAAATCCGAATCTTTCATCTTTCAAAAAAGAACCTATTGCCCCCTTTTTTGCATTATTGCTGTCCGGATTTTTTTTCCTGCCCATTGATGAATTTTAAAGCATCATAAATATGCCTTAAAATTAATAAGTGTTTGATTCAAATTAAAATAATAAAAGATTTTATTACTAAAGTTAATAACAGGCAGCGGTTAATAAGTTATCGGGCAGTTATTCCATGAGCCGCTTAATGATATAAGTCATCTGTTCTCTGGTAACTTCACGGTAATTATCAGGCACAGTGAATTCCTTGATTTTGTTATTCTGAATTGGCACAAATTTTTCTGCAGTAAACCGCATTTTTAAATAAGCAAGCTTAAGCTGGAATTCCATTAATACACCATCAATCTGGTAGTAAGGATTAACAGAATTCGGTTTTGCTATGGATATTTCATTGGTATAATAAACGTCAAATGTATCATTTTGTCCGGGCAATGTGACAATCACTTTTTTACATTTAAAACCTGCTATTTCTTTTATTTCATCTGTATATTCAATTTCCATATCAGGATTTTCATCGAAGCAGCACATTGACTCACCTTTCTTACCTTTAAACAGGTATTTTTTATTCAGGACTTCCAATAAGGTAACGCACTTTTTATGCCTGAAATTTGTGTGGTTACTAAGTTTAAAAAACCCCATAAAGCCTTCTATTGTATTTGTAGAATAATTGGGGCTAAATTCCAGCTTCATCTTTTTTGGCAGTAAGCTTGGCGATATCTCCGTCAGTTCATTTTCGAGGTAATTTATTTTATATTCAATAAGACCGTTACTGTACTTATCTTCATAATCGCCTCTTTTACATGTAGTCAGGAGTAATAGAAAAGGTACTGCCACCAGCAAATATTTCATTTCTTTATTTTAGGGAAGTTAAATAATTTTCGAAAATATACGTTTGATTAATCTGTTTGTTAGGTTCTTTCTTTGTTGTTTGATGATATTATAAAATCATAATACCAATCATATAATTAACTTGATTAAGAAAAATCTAATATAACATTTTTTTAAAAATTAGTCATAAAATAAAAATATGTATAAATATTCACAAAATCCATTCAATATCATTACAATAGTTAATAAATATTCCGTATATTTGAAGTTTATTTAAGTCTTGAATAACAGTGTATTTTGTTAATGCCAGCTTTATTATATTGCAGGTAATGGGTAATTAAAATATTATATTTATAAATTCAAAATAAATATTTATACAAATGGTAATTAATCTGGGAAAAAGAAATTTTGTAAAACTCCTTGATTTTTCGCAGGATGAAATTAAATTCTTACTGGAATTATCAGAAAAATTAAAGAAGGCAAAATATAAAGGTAAAGAGAAGCAATTTCTCAAAGGTAAAAACATTGCGTTAATTTTTGAGAAAACATCAACGAGAACAAGGTGTGCTTTTGAAGTGGCTGCCTTTGATCAGGGAGCAAATGTCACATATCTTGATAGCGGCGGATCCCAGATAGGACATAAGGAATCAATGAAAGATACGGCGAGGGTACTGGGAAGAATGTATGACGGCATTGAATACAGGGGATTCAGCCAGTATACAGTTGAAGAACTTGCAAGATATGCAGGGGTACCGGTATGGAACGGGCTTACTGATGAATTTCATCCTACACAGGTGCTGGCAGATTTTTTTACTATGATGGAGCATGCTGAAAAACCTCTGAATGAAATTAAATTTTGTTATCTCGGTGATTCAAGGAATAACATGGGAAATTCCCTAATGGCAGGAGCTGCAATAATGGGAATGGATTTCAGGGCGGCTGCACCTGTACAGTGTCATCCTAAAAAGGAACTGGTGGAAAAATGTAAGGATATAGCTGATAAATCAGGAGCATCAATATATATT
>Ga0307435_1000946_pt1 | contig 12526 bp, 5 predicted proteins | sample SalMarWE160470MG_FD_202164 | JGI IMG/M metagenome (GOLD analysis project Ga0307435, IMG submission 202164) | Salt marsh sediment microbial communities from the Plum Island Ecosystem LTER, Massachusetts, United States - WE1604-70 | ecosystem: Environmental > Aquatic > Marine > Intertidal zone >... | reverse complement strand
TAGACAATTACTTTATTAATTTAGAGTAATATTATAACGAATTTCATCTTAATATAAAAACAATTTTGTCCCTGAATTAAATTTAAAATTATTGCTCAAATGCGGAACAGAATAATATACCCAATGTTAATTCTTCTAATCTTCTCCTGCAAAAAAGAAGATAATATAGATTTTGAATCAATATACTCCGAAATATTTCCAATTAATGATACTATCAATTATATCTTCCCCCCACATAAATATAAAATAATACTTAATATTACGCCTGATATTAGTTGTTATTATACGATAGACGGTACTGAACCTTCTAAAGAGAACGGTAATCTCTATGATCCTGACAAAGGAATTTTGCTGGATGTTGGCACTTATACATTAAAAGTCTTAATATATAAGGATTATATAAAAGCAAACACAGCTGTCAGGAAAAAATATGTTATTTGTGGTGCTGATGTTATTAACCTGATAATGACAAAAGAGCAGGAAGAACTTGTTAACAATTCACGCAATCAAAAAATTGAAATTAATAATCCCAAGCCAGAATTTAAATTCCGAAATAAGAAATATAAATTGAATAAAATAATGACCAGAGGGGAAACCGCTTTAAGATACTATAGGAAATCTTTTAGTATTCATCTTTATGAACCGATTCAAATTGAAGACAGGGATTATTCCGGAGAATACTATAGTCTGAAGAATTTTAAACTAATATCGATGGTATTGGACTATACTTATATAGAAGAAAGAATAGCTATGGGTTTATTACAAAAACTTAATCTCTGGAATTTATTTTATAAATATGTGGAAGTAAGGATCAATAACAACACACAGGGTGTATACCTGTTAGTTGAAGATCCTGAAGATTATGTGATCGATTGTTTAAGAAGTGAATTCATCCTCAGGAGAGGATATCAGGGACAAATAAATAAATATGAATATGAGCCTTTATTATATTATATACCACAGGAAGATTATGAAAAAACATTTTATAATATATATTCCTTAATAACTGTTTACGACAGTATAACTTTGTTTGACAGTCTCAGTTATATAATGAATATGAATAATTACTTCAGAAAAATGGCTGCAGATTATTTCCTTAAAAACGGTGATCTTACAGATGAAATATATTTTTATTCACAAATTACCGGTAATAAGATTTATTATAATATTATTCCATGGGATTATGATGATATATTTGCCGACACTCCACATGAAGTAAAGAATGACTGGGGGGTGGGAAATCTTTTTGGAGACAGAAGTTATAAGTCTGTCGAAGATATTAAGAATGATGTTGGTGACAGATTTATTTTTTCTATTGAAGATGATCTGGATTATAAAATTGCCAAAGACGATTATTTGTATTCTGTATATTTAGTTTATCTGAAAGAGGTAATAGAAAAACTGGACAACAGCTGTATTGAAGACATTTTTTTAAGTACAAAAAAAGAATTAACTCCATTTTATGAAAATACCCAGATAATTGAACAATCAAAATATGATGAAGATATTACCAACTATGACTTGTTTATTCAAAATCATTCGGATAAATTAAATTATCTAATTGATAGAAGAACCGAAATTCTTTCAAAATTATATTGATGGTCTGCATTAATAGCAATACTAAACTTTATATTTCATTTTCTTTTGTAATTCTTTGCATTGTACTAACACTGTCAGCATGTAAGAAAATTGACGATAATATTTGTACCTGTAATCCTGTTTTTAAAATAGAAGATTCAATAATAGTATTGGATAAAAGTACTGATAAAGCCAAAATTGAACTTGTAATATGTGATGATAATATAGTATTTTACTATACAATTAATGGTCAGGATCCTGATAAAAACTCATCCTTATATTATCCTGATAGTGGTATTGTTTTAGGTATAGGTGAATATATTATTAAAGCTATTGGATATTTAAATAATGAAATGAGTGATATAGTAGAAAAGAAATATATAATTACCTATGTACCTCCTGCAGAACTTGAAAATTTTAATAATCATACAGATTATTATTCTCCGTTAATACTTAAGCTGAAAAATTATAATAACAACATAATTTATGAAACCAGACTTAATGAGGAAACTATAGATATTACAAAACCTTACAGTGTAAATGAGGCTGGATTTTATTATTTAGTAGTAACAAGCAAACTAGATACAAATATACGTATTGACAATTATGAATTTGTAATACTGGATGAAGAGAGGGGAGAAACAGAATGGGGTTTAAAAGCCTGGACACCTCATAGTTATACTGAAAATACTATTCTTAATGAGGAAATTGAAATTATATATCCTAAAAAATATGTATTAAACTTAAATATGCCCTTTATATTAAAGGTTATTGAAAATAATGAAATCAAATCCTCTTATTTTACATTCGGCAACTCTGTTAATTCCATTGTATCAAGCTTGAAGAGAGGTATTGGCTCAATTAATCTGATGCCTGATAATTCATCAAATACGGTTAACTTTTATTTTAATAACAGAACTATTAGCGTCCCGGTCGAATTGGAAGAACCTGACTGGTTATCTCTAAACGGAACTATAGAAAACACAATCCAGATTAATAGTGATTCAAGAATTTATATAGACAAGGATATTACGATTCCCAAGGGAATTACTGTTGAAATACAAGAAGGAACCGTTACTGCTATAGGTGAAGGTGTAAATATTATTAACAATGGTACTTTGCTTATAAATGGGACTGATGAAAAACCTGTGGTTTTCACGTGTCAAAACAATGAAAATTATTGGGGAGGAATCATATCGGATGAACCTGGTTCGGAGATTACAATCAGAGGTGCAATCTTTTGCCGAAGCGGATACCATAATACCGGTGAATATTTATACGGACATGCACAGCGACAGGCACTGTTTTATATGGAAAATTCAACATTGCACATTATGAATAGTTATATAATAGATAATGCAGGTCAGATATTCTACCCCGAAAATAGCAACTTATACATTGACAATTTATTAATCCAGCGGGCCAAATCCGGGGGACAGGTCAATTATTCATATATTTCGATCCTGAACTCTGTATTCACCGATTTCCCGGATGACTCGGATAATTATTATGATGAAGATAATGATGCCCTATATATTAATGCAAGTGATGCTGATATTCAAAATTCGATTTTTATGTATGCCAAAGATGATGGAATTGATTCTGGTGCTGATGAGGGTGGAACAATAAACGTAAATAATTGCTGGTTTGAAGCAACATTTCATGAAGGAATGGCATTATCCAGCGCGGAACCGGCACAAAAAGCTCATAACATCACAAACTGTACTTTTACCAATTGTGGCCAGGGCATAGAACTGGGTTATAGCTCTCCAAACCATACAGTTAATGTAGATAGCTGTATTTTCTATTCGAACAATATTGGTATAAGATATGGAGATAATTATACTTTTTCAGTTAAAGGGAGGTTGATGGTCAAGAATTCTTATAGTATAAATAATTACGATAAAGATGTATGGAACATGGTACGTTCGATATGGCAACCTAAAATTAACAATATTACTTTTATTAACACTACAGTTTCAAAGCCAGTAAAAGAATATCCCGATTTGATTGTTATAAACTAATAACAACAATCTTATATCCCGTAATCATATAATTTGTAAAAATCCCCTGAACATTGTATTAATATACCACTATTTATGTTTATCAGGTAGTTTTTCCCAAAACAATATATTTAAATATTTTTTTTTCGTACTAACTTTTTTATTACAATTGTAACCAAAAGTCTAATTATTTTATAAGTTATATCATTTTAATACAGAAGCAAATGGTTTTGCGATACTTTAGTCTGGTGCTTTTTATAATTAATGCGGGATGCTTCTTCTCTTATAGCTACGACCTTAACACAGATTATAAAAAGAATATAATTGCTGCCAGAAGGATGGATCAGGATAAAATTGATCTTATATCAATCAATGATAAATATAAGGTACATAAAATGGTTTTACAGCCTGGCGAAACATATTATCACGATAGTATCATAAAACTTGACAAAAAAAGGCCCTTTGGATTTAATCATTTTATTTACAATTTTAAAAAAGAAGATTATTATCATATTTCAGTCTGGAGGTTTGGAGATAATAAGGACGGAGTATTGGTAGCTGACGGATTTGAAGACAGCAGATTTTATAACGCACAGAACAAACCGGATCTAATTGACTCTGCCGGATGGCAATTATTAACTCTGGATATATTTATTCCTCCTTATTATAATTTCAGTGAATTAAGAATATATGTTTGGAATAAAGGGACTGGCAATATAATATTTAAAGACCTGAAAGTCGAAAAGTCGCAGGAAAGAATTTATCCCTCATACGAACAGACAGCCCTGCAAATTAATATAGATGAATCTGCACTTGAAAAGCTTGAAAAGAAACAGGAACTGGCATTTAAAAATGGCATACTGGAAACGGAAGATAATGATTATGTCATGGCCCAGTTAATATATGGCAAAGATACTATGAAAGCTGACGTACGTTTGAAAGGTGACTGGCTGGACCACCTTATTGGTCCTAAATGGTCACTCAGGGTGAAGATGAGTAAAAACAATTCCTGGAAGAACATGACAAGCTTCTCGTTGCAAACTCCCGAATCAAGAGGATTCCTTTATGAATGGTTTGCCCATAAAGTACTGGCATCTGAGGACGTTCTAACAACCAGGTATGGATTTGTACCTGTGATCTTTAACGGTAAATCCCTGGGTATTTATGCGTATGAAGAGCATTTTGATAAACATCTTGTTGAATCAAATAACAGGAGAGAGGGACCTATCTTAAAATTCTCGGAAGAAGTAGGATGGACAAATCAAAGACTTTACTTCTCAGATAATAAATATTATAATATCTCACTATTTGATGCGACTGATATAGTCCCATTTAAAGCAAACAGGACAGCAAAAGATGAGACTTTATATGATGAGTATCTGATAGCGCAGAATTTATTATATCAGTTTAAAAACGATCTGAAGCCCCTGTCAGAAATATTCGATATCAGGGACCTTGCCAGGTATTATGCATTATTTGATATTACAAAAGGATATCACGGATTCGTCTGGCATAATATAAGATTTTACTATAATCCGGTTACCTGCAAGCTGGAACCCATTGCTTTCGATTTATATACATCGGGAAGCATAAGGTTAGACTTGCCTGAAATAGTTCTGGGTAATTATAAAAAATCAGGGGAAAAATCAGAAATCGATAATGTCCTTTATTTGCCTTTTAAGCAAAGAGAATTTGTTGATCAATATATATACTATCTGGACAAATATTCAAAAGAAAATTTTATAGATTCATTGAATAATTTATTCATTTCTGAGCTCGATAGCCTGAATGAACTAATTGGAAAAGAATTTAAATATTATAAGTTTGATATTTCCATTTACAAAGACAACTGCAAAAGAATTAACGATTTTTTACAAACATTCAGGAATATAACAACCCGGACTGGTTTTGGCGTACAAAAAGTAAAAAAATCAGAATTTGAAAGAGATCTGCCTGATGACCTTATTCCATATCTCATTAAGATATACAGAAACAGGTATGCGGAAGATTCTGTATTTTACCTTGATAACTTATGCCAGGAGGACTTACAATTATGCGGATTCAGCAATAATGATACTGCATGTAAAATAAGTGACAGCATCATTATTCCTGAAAAATCACCAAAATATCCTTTAAAAATAAGCCGCCCTGATCTGGCAGAAAATATGACTTTTAAGGTCGGCAAAAGAAAAGAATTATTTTCAGTCCCTGTTTTTCAGTGGGATTTCCCTTATGATTATACCCCCGCACAGGAACTTTTCAATAATTACACGATTGAAAATTATGCAGGGATAAAGATAAATTCTGATACTCTTATAATAGAGGGGGCTTTGAATTTTTCCAAACCTTTGGTTATACCCGCGGGATATACTGTGATTATAAAAGCCGGGGCAGAATTAAATTTTACAGGCAAATCAATTTTTATATGTTATTCCCCTGTTTATGCAAGAGGTAGTGAGGAAAAGCCTGTAATTATTACATCATCCGACGGTACTGCAATGGGCTTTAATGTGTTCCAGGCACAGAAAAAGTCAATTTTGGAACATGTTATTTTTGATCAGCTGAACACACTTGATTATAATGGCTGGAAGTTAACAGGGGCTGTAAACTTCTATGAGTCTGATGTTGATTTAACAAATGTGACATTCAGGAATAACCGGTGTGAAGATGCGCTTAATATTATAAGATCAGTATTTGTCATAACAGGCTGTACATTTGACAATATTTTTTCAGATGCCTTTGATTCGGACTTTTCGGAGGGAATTCTAAAGAATTCTCAATTCAGGGATATAGCTAATGATGCCATAGACTTCTCGGGGAGCAAAGCAACTATAGATAATTGCGAAATAATCAATGCGGGTGACAAAGGTATCAGCTGCGGTGAAAAATCCCGGATTACAGTTAATGATATCAAAATTGATAATTCCACTGTGGCCGTTGCCTCCAAGGATTTAAGCAGGATGTCAATATCAAACTCCCTGATAATAAACAGCAAATACAGTTTTATTGCTCTAATGAAAAAACCTGAATACGGAGAGGCTATGATATATTCAACGAACAATACTTTAAAAAATATTTTTAATGGATATATGATAGAAAAAGGATCAACATTATTTATAGATGATACCCCGATACCCGGGATTCACAAAAAACTGGCAAAAGAGTTTTATTAATTTAATAATTCCAGGTGAAGTATCTATTTCTTATATTAATCTGTTTAATAGCCTCATGTGAAGGGAATGCAGATGCCGATATTGAATATACGGGAATTAATTATTCTTTTTTTGTTGCCGGACATGTTTACAGCAATCCATCAGGAACAGAACCGGGAATATACTCCCTTTTTAAGGATAAATTTAATTATATAAAAAGCGATAGTACGATAAAATTCGGAATATTTACAGGGGACATAGTAAAAGATGGTTCCAGGGAAGAATGGGATGAAGTTGATAAAGATATTGCCGGGCTGGTTATACCTGTTTACTTTACTCTGGGAAACCATGACAATAAAAACAGGGAATTGTTCATTGAAAGATATGGAAAAACTTACTTTGACTTTACTTATAAGAATGATTTGTTTATTATACTGGATCCTAACATTGATGGCTGGAATATTTCCGGAGCACAGCTGAATTTTCTAAAGCAGGTATTATCAGATATAAGTCCTGATATAAAGAATGTATTTGTTTTCTTTCATCAGCTATTGTGGTGGAGTAATGACAACAGGTACGGGAATGTCAGGCCAAACTCATTTGAAGGCCGGTCTGATTCGATAAACTTTTGGAGTACTGTTGAACCATTATTTACTAATCTGTCCTGTAACGTGGTTATGTTTGCCGGTGATGTTGGAGCAGCAGAATGGAGTGCCGATTATATGTATGATAAATATGAAAATATAACTTTTATAGCTAGCGGTATGGGTGAGGGAATCGGTGATAATTTCATAATTGTTGATGTTATGACAGACAATACTTTGCAATACAGACTAATTTCCCTGAATTGTGAAGACATAAATTGCCTCGGGAAGCTGGAAGAATATACCTTGCCCTGATTAAAAGAGATAAAATACTTTCTATATCCACCTTAAAAAGTCAATATCCTGCCTGTGTGCCAACAGATTATGCTTTGGGAACATCCTGATGCCATAAGTAAAAGTACCGGGCTGCTTAATCATTACATCAACACTGTAGTATGCTTTGGTTCGTTCAGTCTTTTCCAGGTTGAATTCCTGCCTTGTAATAAGACGTTCATAATCCTCTGAAACAATTAACTCAACTCCAATATTGTCCGGATGTATTTCTTTGAGATCCAGAGTTACATTTGCCCTGTATTTCTGACCCATTTGAAAAATTTCAGTAGTTTTATCAAAAAGATTCACTTCCAAAACTTCAATATTATTCCACGTTTTGGCTATTCGCTTCTTCCATGATGATATTTCTATAGTCTTTTCATAATCATTTTTAGATATTAGATTTGTACGCTCATACATCTCACTATAATACCTCTCTATATAATCACAAATCATTCTCCTTGTTGTGAATTTCGGTGCTACTTTTGCTATGGAGTTTTTAATCATATTGACCCATTCAGAAGGTATACCTGCTTTATTGCGATTATAAAAATCCGGTATAACTTCATGTTCAAATATGCTATATATTATTTCTGCATCAAGGTCATCCTGGAATACCTGGTCTTCATAGGTTCTGGCATTAGTGAGTGCCCAGCCTGCCTCAGGCTCATAACCCTCCACCCACCATCCATCAAGAACGCTGAAATGTAAAGTCCCGTTTAACACTGCCTTTTCACCACTTGTCCCTGAAGCTTCCATTGGCCGGGTGGGTGTATTCAACCACACATCAGCGCCTTGTATAAGTAATTTTGCAAATGCCATGTCATAATTCTGAAGGAAAAGTATCTTACCTAAAAATTCAGGTCTTTTTGATATCTCTACAATCATTTTTATTATATCCTGTCCCGCCCTGTCATTTGGATGTGCCTTACCTGCATAAATGAATTGTACAGGCTTATTCGGGATATTCACTAATTTTGCCAGCCTGTCAAGATTTCTGAACAGGAGGTGAGCTCTTTTATAGGTTGCAAATCTTCTGGCAAAACAAACCGTTAAAGCCTTTTCTGACAAAGTATCATTTATTGCGATTATCTGCTTTGGGTCTTCATGCCTCTTTATCCAGTTTTCCTTGAACCTTTCCCTGATATTATCAATAAGCTTGCTCCTAAGCTGCTGTTTCGTTTCCCATATAACCTTATCGGGTACATCATATATTTTTGCCCACAGGTTATCACCGTTATGAACATCTAAGAAATCATCGCCGAAGTTCTCATTATGTATTACTTTCCATTCCCTGGCTGTCCATGTAGGATAGTGTACACCGTTAGTTACATAGCCTATATGCAGTTCCTCAGGAAGATAGCCGGGCCATAGTTTGGCAAAGATTTCCTGCGTTACAGAACAATGTATCATGCTTACCCCGTTTACATCTGCAGCAAGCCTGGCAGCGAGGTGGCTCATATTAAACTTCTCATTCCAGTTATTCGGATTTGCACGTCCCAGGGCCATAAGCTCATCCCATCTTATTTTTAAACGTTCGGGATAATGCCCGATATATCTCCTGAGAAGATCCTCATCAAATTCGTCATGCCCCGCAGGGACAGGTGTATGTGTTGTAAATAAAGTAGAACCTCTCACCAGTTCCTGGGCCTCATAAAAGTCAAGCTTTTCAATCTGAATCAACTTTCTCATCCTTTCAAATCCGATAAAAGCACTATGACCTTCATTACTATGGTATAAATCAGGTTCAATGCCCAGTGCATCCAGCGCCCTTACTCCTCCTGTTCCAAGCAGCAATTCCTGCTTCAAACGATTCTCTGTATTACCTCCATATAAATGATGCGTAACAGATCTGTCCTCAGGAATATTAGCTTCGAAATCAGTATCAAGCAGATATATTTTTATCCTGCCAATATTTAACTCCCATATCCTGGCATGCATGACTCTTCCGGGTAAGACAATTTTTACTATCAGGAAGTCCCCGTTTTCATCACGCTGCGGAACAACCGGAAGTTTTGAGAAATGCTGATATTCATTATTAATTTGCTGATCGCCCTTTGTAGTAATAAATTGCGAAAAATAGCCATACCTGTAAAGCAGGCCTATTCCGACAATGTCTATTTTTGAGTCGCTTGCTTCCTTAAGGTAGTCGCCGGCAAGTATTCCCAGACCTCCTGAATATAATTTCAGTGAATTGTGAATCCCGTATTCCATACTAAAATATGCAATCTTCGGCTGTTTTCTGTTGTACTTCTCAGAAACGTAATTCTGAAATCTTTTGAATACATCTTCAAGTTTACGTATATAGGCTTCATTATTGCTTAATTCTACCAGTCTGTCATAGGCAACCTGCTCAAAGAGAATGGCCGGATTTTGCTCACAAACCTGCCATATCGCAGGACTAATTTCTTCAAACAAGCTCTGGGCATCGTCGTCCCATGTCCACCATAGATTCCTTGTAAGCTCGCTTAAATAATTAAGCTTTTCAGGAAGTTTGGATTTGACGATAATTCTCTTCCATATTGGTTCATTTACCTTTGGTTTAACATATTCATGAACGCGCTCCACTTGTTTCTGTTCTATCTCGACAAACAAATCAACACGCTTGCTGACCTTTGCCAGTGCCAGATCATAAGTCTTTTCATAACAGGCAATCAGGCTGTCCCATAGAGCTGTAAGAGAAATAGCATAGCATTTTTCTTTAATGCTTTTTATATCCTCATCTTTTAAATTATCTATCGTAAAAATATCATTTACTATATTTTCAGTTACCTGCTCATCATTATCATCAGTACGTTCGATTATTTCTATACAATCACACTTTTGCCCGTATTCCTTCTGTGCCCAAAGGCCAAATCCTGATAATGATGTAGTAACAGTTGGGACCGAAAACGCCAGGCTTTCCAGTGGTGTATATCCCCAGGGTTCATAATAAGAAGGAAAGACCGTCAAATCAAAACCTATTAAAATATCATAGTAGGGCATATCAAAAATACCATCATTGCCATTAAGATAGGATGGTACAAAAATAACTTTAACCTTATCCTTTACATTATTTTTTAAGCCTGCTGCTTTTATCCGCTTAAGTATAGGATCCCAGTCGGCATCATGAAGGTTATGAGTCAGGTATCTTGAATCAGATAATTCAACACTATCTTCATTTAGCTTTCTTAACAAATCCTTTCTTGGTCCATAGTGGTTTGCAGGAATAAGAATAAATGCCACAATGTTTCTGTTGAGATCACCCTTCTGATTTAGCTTTCCGAGGGAATCAATGAAGAGGTCAATTCCCTTGTTTCTGAATTCATACCTGCCGCTTGTGGCTATGAGGAAAGTGCCTTTCGAAAATCTGGCATTCAGTAATATTTCTGATACTCTGATTAATTTTTTTCTGGCATGTTCGCGTTTTTTGTTAAACTCAACTTCTTTAGGTATAATTGACTCTTCAAATCCGTTTGGTGTAAGGAAATCGACATTACGCTGCAAAAAATGGCTGCATTCTCTCGCAGTTATTTCACTCACTGTGGTGAACGCATCAGCGTTTTGTGCAGACAATTCTTCAAGCGATTGTTTCGATATTATATTGAACTCTTTGGCAACATCAGCAGGATTATAGTCTTTAAGATTTTTATATAAGGGGCGCTTATTGCCTGCCAGGCACCTGCCGACAACAGTGGCATGAGTAGTAAAAACAGTCGCTACCTGGGGTAAGGCACTCTTTAAGTATAATATACCCGTGCCAGTCAACCATTCGTGAAATTGTGCAACTATTCTGTCATATGTTTTTAAATTGTACTTGATGAAACTTTCTATTACCTTTCCTGCAACATATCCGAAAATTGCAGGTTCAATATAATCCCATTGTCCCGACAAGGAATTCAGTTTATATTTTTCCCAAAAATCACTGAATATTTTGTCCTTATTATTTATCCACTGGGAAAAATCAATGATTATCGCCAGAGGAGCTCCATTGATGTCCCAGTGTCCGATTTTAACTCTTAGCCCTTCAGATAATGCCTCTCTTTTCCATGCTCTGAAATAACTTGTATCTTCCCTGAATTCCGGATTGTCAGCCTCATCTCTTATAATATCAGGGCCAATAACTATATAATTCTCTCCAAACTTTTCAACCAGCGTAATTGCCTTTGTCGCAACAACCGTATGTATACCGCCCACCTTGTTACAGACTTCCCAGCTCACTTCAAACAAGTAATCCGGAATTATTAGTTTCTCTGTCATATTCGATCTATATTAATAAGTAATTTTGAGTTTTTTGAAAGAGTTAAATAAGTAACATTTTATTATTTCACCTTGTTTTTCACGGAAGGTTTGTTTATGGTTTTACCCGCCATTTTTCCGGAAGGCTTTTTTTCCTGTAGTTGCATTGACGGTTTGTATTTATGTGGACTCCTGACAGCTTTGAGTTTTTTTATTTCAGCTTCATATTTCTTAATCAGCATATCTTTTTCGGTAATTATCCCCGTTAAATTTGATAATTCCTTATCCTTGCCCGTTTCAGGCACTGCTGCATTAAGTCTCATGATAAAATCGCTCAGAATATTCATGTAATTGATATAAGCATCATATGGTGATTCATACGGATTAAAATAAGCGTGAACTTCTCCATCGGAAAAAAACTTTGTAGACATATAATAGAAATGATCGCTTGCCTGCAGATATTTCCAATCTTTGAGTATCACCGGATCATCACATTTATTAACTCTGCCGGTTAATGAGTACAATTTATCAAAGGCATCCACCTGTAGTTCATTACCCAGCCATGCTGTCAGATCTCTTTCTTCGTCAGCCCATGAAATAGGGTATGTCACATCAACCTTGGCAACAGCCTGAAGCTCATCTGCTATTTCCGAAGGAG
>Ga0307435_1000944_pt1 | contig 12539 bp, 8 predicted proteins | sample SalMarWE160470MG_FD_202164 | JGI IMG/M metagenome (GOLD analysis project Ga0307435, IMG submission 202164) | Salt marsh sediment microbial communities from the Plum Island Ecosystem LTER, Massachusetts, United States - WE1604-70 | ecosystem: Environmental > Aquatic > Marine > Intertidal zone >... | reverse complement strand
TGTGAGCGCCCTCTTGTGGGTGTTGCTCCAGGGAAGGGTGAATCTCCCAATCGAAATCATGGAGCAATCCGGTGATCCCCCAGATGTTTTCATCCTCACCAAATTTACGTGCATAAAAACGCATAGTGGATTCAACCGCCAACATATGGCGGACTAAGTTTTCATTCTTGACGAACTCATGAACGATGGCAAGTGCTTCAGGGCGGTTCATTGTGCCTCCGAAGGGTAAATCGGTTCAGGGTTGCCAAGGGAGGGTAATGGTCGTGTAATATATACTTGCCAAAAAGCGACCAAAGTGGCAGGTATTTCACGCAGGTTCCATAAGATAAGGGGTGCTCGACTGTAAGCGCGTTGGTCAGCTTCTACGCCTATGGCAGGAAGGCCTAATTTATTACAAATATAAAGCGCGCGGGGGAGGTGAAATTTTTGGGTTACCAGGATAGCTTCTTTGACCTCAAATTTTTGCTTTGCTCGAAAGCAGGTATCGTAGGTGCGGCGACCAACGTAATCTAATACGATATCTTGAGGGGGGACACCCAGACTGATGGCGTATTCTCGCATGGCGCCGGGCTCATTGTGGCCAACCGTGGAACTATCTCCACTCATGAGCAGCTTCTGGACTTTGCCCTGGAAATATAAATCCGCACCGGTAGCGACGCGGTCACGCAAAACAGGTGTGGGAGTGCCATCACGCCATAGACCGGCTCCGAAGATAATCGCCACCGGAGATTGGGGGGCACCATCAACTGTGAACAAGCGCGGCCAGGCATACCAGGCGGTCAATAAACGTGGCAGTAAGACCGTCATAGAACCAAGAAGGAGGAAGACTACGATCAAGTACAAGATCATTTTCAAAGTAGTTCTCAACACAGGCGAATTTTACCACGCCCGGTGGAGGGGTTTAAATCAAAAGGGGCGGGCTTAGCCGCCCCATGCGAGTTCTACCAATTTGTGCCTAATCAAACCACCCTTTCCCGCATCTTGGAACTCAAATAGTCCATGGAAGCGACAACGATGGCGATTGCCACCATCTGGGCGCTGGCGGCGCGGTAGTTGAGCAGGTTGATGTTCTGCTGTAAGAGGAAACCGATACCCCCACCCCCGGCAAATCCGATTATGGTCGACATACGCACGTTGATATCCCAGCGATACATGGTGAAGGAGATATAAGGAGGGACTATCTGGGGAACGACAGCATATATAATGGTCTGCAACCTGGTCGCGCCAGTAGCGGTGACCGCCTCCAGGGGACCCGATAGAATGCTTTCAACTTGCTCGGAGTAAAGCTTCGAAAGAGCGGCAATGGTGTGGAGCGATAGGGCCAGCACACCCGCAAAGGGGCCAATGCCAACCCAAACTGCAAAGACAATCACCATGATAAGCGGTTCGATTGAGCGCAAAGAATTTAGGATGGTACGAACTATAAAGTATATTGATAACCCAACTGGCAATGTATCGGCTTCTTTGGCTCTGGAGGAGAGGATTACCCCCAGCACTGCACCAACACCTGCAGGAATCCAAAGAGTCTTGATGGGATTGTCGATCTGGTAGAGCCAGTTAATAACAGCTCCAATGATTGCTAGCATGGTTGCGCCTGCCAGGCCAGCCAGGATGAGACTGATAATCCTATTGGTAGCACCAGAAACACGCATGTTGAGAAATTGCCCTATTCGCCCCGCAGTGCTGCTCAGTGCCCCCCCTCCTGCGGCTGCCGCGATCAAGACGACTACCATGCTGAGAATTTCACCAAGATCGCTGACAAAAGTGCCGACAAAGCCGAAAATACTGAGATGGGCAGCTAAAACATTTCCAAGCGAGACGATTAGATTTGAGAATAAAATGAGGAAAAGAATGGTCGAGAAAGCTGCGATCAACAAGGCCAGTAATCTGGCAAGCCGCATAAGGGTGGAAGGTCGCTGGATTTCGGCCTGGGGCAGCGCCCATCGAGCCGGAAACCAAGCTACTAAAAAGCCAGCAAACAAACCTCCTACACTCAAAGCGACGTTATCAGTGAGCATATGGCTAAAATTCGTTACTAGGCGGGTTGCCTGGACGCCAATTAATAATCCTGCCGGCCAGGCCAGGATGGATAGAGATATGCTGGCCAAGGGGCTGCGAACATCTCTCATCAGATTGCGGGCTGCGAAGAAACTAACCGGGATAGCCAGAGCTGTTCCGATGGTTGTAGCAAGCAAAGCCAGAAAAACCGTCTCGATGATTTTATCCCAGGTATCCTTGGCGGTTTGGGTAAAGTAGGGGGCACCCACGTTGCGGCGAGTAATCACGAGGACATGCTGGAGTTCTTCGCTGGGGCGTTTGGGTAGTGTAACCGTTACAGTGAAGTGCCCACTGCTATCAGTTTGGATATTACCCATTTGTAGTCTTACATCGCTGGGGGGGATAAAGAATATGGGGCCCTCGGTATTAGGCTCGAAATTGAAACCCTCCACATTGATTTCGGCATGTGGATCGGCGCAAGGAGGGGTGATGACCATATAAGGTCCACTACGATCTGGCTCGGGTAAATTCAAATCACCTGAAGGGCAGGGTACATAAATGGGAGCGTTGACCTCAAACTCTTGCTTCTGATATTCGAGGATATCTGGCTGAGCGATCGCCCGTATGATGCGAATCAATTGGGTTTGCCGGCGAGGTGAGCGGGTTTCCTCCAGGCTCACCTTGGTAACCTGGAAGCCATATGCATAAACAATCAGGCCGGCTAGAACTGCCAGACCAAGGGTGATTGATCTCCAAAGATTAGACGGCTTTTTCACACTAGCACCCTTTATCCAACTCTTTCGGCTTCCTGGCCGTAGATCTCTTTAAACATATCATCGTCGATTTCTTCGGGCAAACCTTCGAAAACCAGTTTGCCCTCATTCAGAGCGACTACCCGGTGGGCGTAGCGGTGGACCAGATCCAGGAAGTGCAGACTGCACAGTACGGTAACGCCATCTTCCTTGTTGATGAGCTCCAGATACCGCATGATGCTGTGAGCCAGGACCGGGTCCAGGCTGGCTACTGGCTCGTCGGCCAGGATGATCTCAGGGTCCTGAATAAGCGCCCGGGCAACTCCTACTCGTTGCTGCTGACCACCGCTGAGTTCGTCAGCCCGCTGGTGGGCTTTATCAGCAATACCGACCCGCTCGAGTTGTTTTATGGCTTTATCGATATCCTCTTTGGGGAAGCGGTTAATGAGACTCATGGCAGGATTGACATAGCCTAAGCGACCGGCCAACACGTTAGTAAGGACTGAGGAGCGGTGGACCAAGTTGAAATGCTGAAAGACCATGCCAATTTTCCGGCGGATAGTCCGCAGCTCCTCCGAGGAGGCGGCGGTGATGTCACGACCATCCCAAAGGATCTGTCCGGAGGTCGGTTCGATCAGGCGGTTGATGCAACGCAGCAAGGTCGATTTGCCCGAACCGCTTAGACCTATAATCGCCAGGAACTCACCGTCTTTAGCTTGAAAGCTGACATCATCGAGCGCCAAGACGTTGCCATCATAAATTTTCGTCAAATTATTTACTGTGAGCATTTGAAAAAGAGACTATTCGATAGATCATCCAGTTCACTGATAAGCCCACCGAGAAACAGGACGCGAGGCAGGCTTAGCCGATCTTATCCGTTCGGATCCTTTTCAGAGAAACCAAGATTACATTCTTTAAGATCGGCGATCACCTGTCTGGTGAAGCGGGCAGGAACAAGCCTGCCCGCTTCTTGATTCAAAATCGATAAGATGAAACTATTGACCCAAATCTTCCAGGCTGAGGCCACTGGCTTCTACCATCTTACGGACAAAGTCGTACTCATCATCTGTGGCTGGGTCAATGCCTGTCCAGTTGTAGAAGTCTTGGCTGCCGATAGATTGATCCCAGGCGTCGGTCTGGGAGAAATCGATAAGAGCCTGTTCGATTTCCATACGCATATCCTCTGGGAAGTCCGGGCCAAAGGAAAGCGTGTCGTTGGGGATATCGGGTGAAAGTGTCAGGATACGAACTTTCTGGATCACATCGGGAGCCTCGGTGCGGATGTTGGCACGTGCATCCAGAACAACCCAACCCTCGCACAACAGTTGGCTGCCATCTTCACTGAGGGCGCAACTGTCGATCATGTCAGCGGGAATGTCGGGATCCTGTCCGGGCACCCAGGGCGTTTCACCTTCAGGCTTGAGTGGTGGGCTGTAGAAGGTAGTGGCGAAGTCCACGGTTCCGTCGTAGACAGCTTTAGCCGCCTGATTGTGCCCACCGGTTTCAACCGATTCACCCGGTTCAATGCCGGCATCCTGGAACATGACCGTTGGGACCAGATATCCAGAGGTCGAGGTAGCATCTGGATAGCCCCATTTCTTACCAGCCAGGTCTTCGAAGGTCTGGATGTCGCTATCGCGCGCCACCAGGAATTGCGTCCAATAAACGCTCCAACCGTAGCGAACGGCTTTGAAGGCAACGTCTACACCGCACAGCTGGTTAGCAAACACATACCCGAAGGCGGGGATGAAGCCCATGGTGTCGCTCGGGGAGGCGCACATCTCTTCAATGGTGGCAACGTAAGAGGTTGGTACACTGACATCATAGAAGAAACCGGTTGCGTCGTGGAGGGCTTGAGCCATAATATCACCCCCGCTGACGATGACTTGGGCGTCCACCGAGGGGACGAAGAGCACTTTGATGGGGTGGGCTTCGGTACCGATGCCTTCTTCTGCGTAAGCACCCGGTCCGATATTAGACTCGGCAACCGCAAAGCTGGGTCCAAAGAACTTAGTGTTGATTTGGTCCAGGGATCCGTCGGCCTTCATGGATTCAATGACCATGTTAAAGGGTTCCACCAGGTCGCTGCCCTTGGGGAAGATGAACCCTAATTGATCGCTCGAAAGAGACGGTCCGATCAGCTTCACCTGATCTTTGTTGGCGCCTATATACCCCAAACCGGCCACCTCATCGATAACCACCCCATCCACATCCCCGGCGATTAAAGCCTGGACAGCCAGACCGAAGGTATCGAAGGCAATGACGCGATCTTCGCCGACCAGGTCTGCCGCGGCGGTGTAATTGGTGGTGTTGAGTTGTTCGCCCAGCAGCAGGTTGGTGTCCGCGGCAAATTCGTCCATATTCTGGAAGCGGTCCTCATCGATTTTCACTAACAGGCGCTGCTCGATGCTGACATAACCTTCGGAGAAATCCACCGCCTGGGCACGCTCGGAGGTGATGGTGATGCCGTCAGCCGCCATGTCGAATTGACCATCGGCCACGGAGGCGATCATGGTGTCCCAGGCGAACTCGACCCATACCGGTTTGCAGTTAAGCCGTTTGCAGGCTTCATTGATAAAGTCGTAATCCCAACCCTCGGCCTCGCCCGTATCCAAGCGTACGTAGTTGAATGGAAGGTAGGCGTTCTCAATGGCGATGGTGATTTCACGCCCTCCAAGGTCGGGTAAGGTCATGGCTTGGGTGGCCTCGGGTGCCATGGTGGCTGGTGGTTGGGTTGGTGCGACGGTGGGCTCCGCCACCGTGGGTGTGGCTGCCGGTTGGCAGGCACCGAGCACCACGCTGGCTAAGATCAAAATACTGACCAATAGGTATAGCTTTTTCATTTGTACTTTCTCCTCCAGAAGAGTTTTAAGTTGCAAGATAATAGATTTGGGTTTAGTGATTGTGGGCGTACACCTCCTTTTCTAAATATGGATCGACATGTGTCCTGATGAGGATACCAATTAATTAACCTTAATGTTCCTCCTCGGTGCTCAATCGTCTTTCCATCGTCTTAACCCCCAGGGATAATAGCAAAGTCATGCTGAGGTACAGGAAAGCAACCGTATTATAAGTCTCAGGAAAGAGGAAAGAAGCCCCAGAATATTTCTTGCCCAGCTGGGTTATTTCGCCGACGCCAATCGCCGAGAGTAAGGAAGATTCCTTGAGCATGGCGATGAAGTCATTACCCAGGGGAGGTAGCACCCGACGGATGGCCTGGGGGAGGATAACCAGGCGCATGGTTTTTATCCAATTAAGTCCGAGGGCATGGGCAGCTTCGATTTGACCTTTTTCGATAGATTGTATGCCGGCACGGAAAATTTCCGAGGAAAAAGCCCCGTAGCTGATCGCCAGGGCGATGATTCCTCGAACGACATAGTCAACTTTGCGTGCAGTGAGTGAAACCAGAAAATTATCTGGTTGCAGCCAGCCGAGCGCCACCAGTTGGTTCCCCAGTGCATTGATAAGTGAGATAGCTCCCGGAACAATGACTAGGGCTACATAAAAAATCTGAACGATGATGGGTACGCCCCGTATGATCTGTACGTAAAGCAGGGCGATATTCTTGATAATTACATTTTTTGAGACTTGGCCAAAGGCTGTAGCCAGACCGATAATCACAGCGAAAGCATAGGCTATGAGGGTGATTTCAATAGTAAGTTTGATACCGGCGGAAAGGGTAACGATAATGTCTTGGTACTTAGCATTTGTGATAAAGTTATAGGACAGGAAGATGGCGGATAATATGATGAATAATCCCCACCAGGGGAACTCTGCCAGGCGTGATGTGATGTTAGTTTGGAAACCTGGCACAGGTCTAACGCTTGAAGTAGTAGTAGTGGAGCTCATCAGATGATCGCTAGGGTGATTTTTTTCATGGTGATTTTTCGCCTGATGCCGAGGAGAGATAGCGTTTGAAAAATTGCGCGGAATAGGGTGTCTTTATAAATAATAACCCGATTCAACCATTGTGGCAAGTGATATGTATCTTAAAACAATTCTCTCCCATGGTTAACTTGCCAGATATTGCAGCTCTTGCACCCAAGGGTGCCAGCGGTTACAATGCCTGAACTATGAAGATCGAGTCTGAATACCAGCAAGCCCTGGATTATCTATATAGCTACATCGATTTCAGCCTGGTTCGCAATTTGAGGTACTCTCCAGAAAAGTTTGACCTGGCACCGATGTACCAATTTATCGAGGCTTTGGAGGAACCTCAAAAGGATTACCCGATTATCCACGTGGCTGGTACAAAAGGTAAAGGATCCGTCTCAGCGATGTGCGCCAACGCTTTACAGGCGGCTGGTTATAGAGTCGGCTTGTATACCTCACCGCATCTTTCCGACTTTAATGAGCGTATTCAAGTCAACCGGATGCCCATCCCGCATACGTCTCTGGTTGCCCTGATAGAGCAGAATAAGCCAAAAATCGAAAGTATCCCGAAGTTGACCACTTTCGAAATCAGCACGGCCTTAGCGTTCCAATATTTTCATTTACAAGGAGTGGACGTTGCAGTCGTGGAGGTCGGGTTGGGTGGGCGGTTAGACCCCACCAACGTGGTTTTGCCGGTAGTATCGGCGATCACCTCCATATCCTACGACCACATCCAAATCTTGGGGCATACATTGGCAGAAATCGCGGGGGAAAAAGGGGGGATCATAAAAGCTAATGTGCCGGTGGTGCTGGCTCCCCAAAAAGACGAGGCCCGCCTGGTGATTGAGGAGATCGCCACAGAGCGTTCAGCACCATTGTGCCAAGTTGGCGTGGATTACCTGTTTGCGCCAATGACACGTTCACTAGATGGTCAGTCGATGCTGGTATGGCCGGCTTCGGACCAGAACATGGTTGACGCTTATATTGAATCGGGGGGCTTACAAGAATGGGAACCAACCCGTTTGCACATCCCTTTGCTGGGCTTTCACCAGGTAGAGAACGCAGCCACAGCATACGCAGCCTTACAAGTAGCCCGAAAGTCTGGCCTTAGATTGGACGAAATGGCCATCCGAGATGGCTTTCATAACGTGAGCTGGCCCGCTCGCTTTGAGATTCTACAACGGGAACCAGCCATAATCGTAGATTCGGCACATAACCGTGATTCGGCTCTAAAGTTACGCCTGGCTATTGATGATTATTTTCCTGGAAAGCCGGTAATATTGGTATTTGGAGCATCGGAGGATAAAGACATTCACGGTATGTTGGCAGAGTTGCTACCGCGGGTGAAACAGGTAGTAGCCACTAAGTCGGAACATCCCCGGGCGATAGATCCCGATCAACTGGTGGAGATGGCGCATCAATTCGGCAGACCGGCGCAAGCTTTCTCTCAGGTAGAGGCAGCTTTAGAGGAGGCTATTCGCCTTGCAGAAGGGAAAGCTGTGGTGCTCGTTACAGGTAGTATATTTGTTGCAGCAGCTAGTCGCGATGTGTGGAAAGAGCGATTACAATTAATGGGGAGTACCACATGAACAGGGATGATTGGTTTTTAAGAAAAGAAGAAGATGATTTCGGTGAGGCGCTACACCGCCGAACTGAGGAATTGTACGGGGTTCCCGATGTTCTAGCTGACATCGAGGGGTTTATTGAATGCCCGGTGCTGCCGCTGCGGGATATGGTTGTATATCCGCGTATGATTTCCCCGATTTTTGTGGGACGTGAAGGATCTTTGCTGGCCATCGAAGAAGCTCAATTGAGCGAACACACCCTGGTTGCGTTGGTGCAGAGAGATCCAGATGAAGATGACCCCGATCAGGACAGTTTCTTCCCGATTGGCGTTGAAATGGCAGTTGGGCGGTTGCTCAGTATGCCAGATGGTTCCAGCTCTGCCCTGGTACAGGGACGCCGTCGGGTAGAGATCGTCGAATTTACTCAGCTGGAACCTTTCATGATGGTTCGAGCCCGCCGGGTTTATGAGGTCGAGGAGCTAGACAGAGAAACCGACGCGACCATGCGCACCGCGCTAGAACTGTTTCAACGTTGCGTACAGCTGGATCGAAGTTTGCCAGATGAAGCTTATCTGTACGCCCTGAATATTAAAGAACCGGGTTGGCTTTCCGATATGATCGTCACAGCGATCTCACCACCTTTAGAAGCACGCCGGGAATTCATGCTGATACTCGATCCGATTGAGCGGTTGAAGAGCGTGATTTCGCTGCTGGCCCGCGAAGCGGATGTGTTGGAATTGGAGGATGAGATCCATACCAAGGCGCAGGGAGAAGTGGATCGGACCCAAAGGGAGTATTATCTGCGGGAGCAGATGAAGGTGATCCAATCTGAACTTGGCGAAGGAGATATGTGGTCCGATGAGATCCAGGGTTTGCGTAGCCGCCTGGAAGGTATCAGTATGCCGGAGGAAGTGCAAGTTAGAGCCCTCAAGGAGATAGACAGGTTAACCCAGATGCCGCCCATGTCTCCAGAGGTAGGGATCATCCGATCCTATATCGAGTGGATCCTGGAGCTACCCTGGATGACCGCGACGGAGGATAACCTGGAGGTTGCCCATGCGAGCAATGTGTTGGAGGAGTATCATTACGGCTTGCCACGGGCAAAAGAGCGCATCTTAGAATACATTGCAGTGCGAAGTTTACGTCCTAAACGCAGCCGCCAGCCCATTTTATGCTTTGTCGGACCTCCGGGGACCGGGAAGACCTCAATGGGTAAATCTATCGCAGAAGCCCTAGGACGTAAATTCGTGCGCCTCTCTTTGGGAGGAGTGCGAGACGAAGCTGAAATTCGAGGCCATCGCCGCACCTACATTGGGGCGTTGCCAGGTCGTATCATTCAAACCATGCGGCGTGCTGGAACAATCAACCCTCTTTTCATGCTGGACGAGGTGGATAAGCTGGGTCTGGATTACCGGGGTGACCCTGCCTCAGCGTTGCTTGAGGTGCTGGACCCAGAGCAAAATTTTGCGTTTTCGGATCATTACCTGGAACTACCATATGATCTCTCGAAGGTGATGTTCATTACGACGGCCAACACCAGCGGTCCGATCCCGGCTGCACTGCTAGACCGGATGGAGGTGATCGAATTTCCAGGTTATATCGAAGAGGAGAAGATCGAAATCGCGCGCCGGTTCTTGATCCCTCGACAGATAGACGAGAATGGCTTGGATAACGATGAGGCCCGCATCTCTGACCAGGCCATCCAACGGATAATCAGAGAGTACACTTACGAAGCTGGCGTACGCAACCTGGAGCGTGAGATCGGGCGGGTATGTCGTAAGATTGCCAGACTGAAGGCCCAGGAAAAACGCTACCCGAATCAGGTGGGATCATCATCCATCGAACGTTTCCTGGGACCACCCCAATTTTTCAACCTGGAGGCAGAACGAAAAGATGAAGTCGGGGTTGCCACTGCCCTGGCCTGGACGGAAAATGGTGGGGAAATCATGCCTGTGGAAGTCCTGCTGATGGAAGGTAAAGGCAATCTCCAAATTACTGGCCAAATTGGAAATGTGATGCAAGAATCCGCTCAAGCAGCGCTTTCGTACTTAAAGTCTCGTTCCCAACAGCTGGATGTGGACCCAGAAAACTTCGATAATGTCGATATCCACATTCACATCCCTGAAGGGGCCATCCCGAAAGATGGACCCAGCGCTGGGATAACCATTGCGACAGCTTTGATCTCGGCTTTTACGGGCAGAGAGGTGCATAAGGATGTGGGTATGACCGGTGAGATAACCCTGCGGGGACGTATCTTGCCCGTAGGAGGTGTCCGTGAAAAGGTGCTGGCGGCTCACCGGGTGGGTCTGAAAACAGTGCTACTGCCAACCCGCAATAAGAAGGATCTGATCGATGTCCCCAAACGAGCCCGTGGAGAGATACGAATTATCCCCGTAGAAAATATGGATCAGGTTTTAGAAATCGCTTTACTACCTCTCCAGCTGAAGAAGGTCAAACCCAAACGGACCACACCGGCTGGCAAAGCCATCGATAAGAAAACAAACGAGACCCGCACAAAACCCACCAGCAGCGTACCTCCGCTTCGACCTGGAGCTTGATGATCCCCTGAGGTCCTCTTCAATCCAATTCCATTGCGGTTGAGAATTGAACCTGCCACAAATCCAATGGGCTAGATTTGTGAAGACGGTTATGGCGTCTGTATAATTTTATAAATATCCCCATTGCTACGGTCAGCTACATATAATTCCCCAGATTCATCCTCCCCGAAGCTAGAGATCGCGTAACTCAAACCGGTGGATAATAATAAGGTGTTTTGCCATTGGGCGCCATCATATTGCAGCCCCCATATTTTTCCCTTACAGTAATCGCCATAAAAGTAGACCCCTTGCATGGCAGGGTTAACCAATCCATGATAGACGAAGCCACCGGTGATGGAACAACCATTGGAATCATTGATGCCATGTTCATATTCTGCAACTGGGGAAACATAATTGGCGGGAGGGATACAAGCGGTGGAAGGTGAATAGCATGAGCTGCCTTCCAAAATATTCCAGCCATAGTTTTCTCCCCCCAGACTGTTAGAAGCTTGGAAATCGACCTCCTCAAGAGAATTCTGACCAACATCAGCGATATAGATGTCCCCGGTCGCCTGATCGAATGAAAACCTCCATGGGTTGCGGAGCCCAAGAGACCAAATCTCCTGGCGATAATCGGGATTGTCAAGGAAAGGGTTGTCAGGGGGAATACTATAGGTCGAGGAGTTTATCCCATTTCCGTTTTGCACCAAATATGGCAAGAAGGAATTATAGAGAGCAGACGCCAGTGTACTGTAATCAGGTTCTACCGCGATGCGCAACAATTTTCCAAGCAAGGAATTAGAATTTTGGGCATTGCCTTGTGGATCGCCACCTCCGCCGCCATCCCCGGTTCCAATGTAAAGATAGCCATCCGGACCAAAAGCTAATTGACCGCCGTTGTGATTCGAATAAGAAGGATGGTTGAGCAGGAGAATCAGCTCTTCGCTGGCTGGATTGGCCTGATTTGGGTCAGTGCTGAGATAGAAACGGGAAATTTGGTTATTTCCATCCGCACGGGTGTAGTAAACATAGAAGTAGCTTTTGTTGACACCATAACCGGGTGGGAAAGCTACGCTCAACAAACCCTGCTCAGTGCCTCCGCCAGAAGCGGGAGATCGCACTCGACCAGAGATATCTAAGAATGGCGTGTTTATAAGCAGGCTGTTTTGGACGATCCGGATGCGCCCTACTTGTTCGACAATGAAAAGTCGGGAGCTGCCATCTCCTGCGTGAGCGATATGCACCGGCGTTGTGAGACCACCTGTGACTTTTAGTATATTAATTGAAGGCCAGAGAACATCTGGCTTTGCGGTAACACCTGGTTTAGGGATCGCGAAGAGAAGGGTAAACGCTGCTACCAAGATAATGAAGGTGAGCCTGTAGAGGGAAACCTTCCACTTCCCTCTGGATAAAACCGTTGATGAGTTCAATTATTTCCTCCTTACGCAGGTGTAGTTCTCTGCGAGGCGAAGTGTTTACCTGTCATCCTGGGATGACAGGCGATTTCCTCCATCACCAAATCAAATTCAGGGACATTCATTGCCCACATGTTCTTCAAATGTCTCGGCGAAGGTGTGTTTGCCTGAATGATCACAAGCAGCCCGAAAGTAATAGTAGGGGGTTTGGGCTGGGAAAGCCACGGCTCTTAAAGCACTCAAGCCAGGATTAGCGATCGGTCCTAGGGGTAATCCTGGATAAAGATAGCTGTTGTAAACCGAATCGATTTGTAAGTCCTGGCTGCTGAGGGGGTTCGTCCACCAGGTATTTTGCTTGGGATTATATCCAAGGGCGTACTGAATAGTTGAATCAGCCTC
>Ga0307435_1000940_pt1 | contig 12611 bp, 7 predicted proteins | sample SalMarWE160470MG_FD_202164 | JGI IMG/M metagenome (GOLD analysis project Ga0307435, IMG submission 202164) | Salt marsh sediment microbial communities from the Plum Island Ecosystem LTER, Massachusetts, United States - WE1604-70 | ecosystem: Environmental > Aquatic > Marine > Intertidal zone >... | reverse complement strand
GATATACGATGAGCTCTTTTCTAACATTGAAAAGCATGATGCATTTGATGAGGGAATAGTTAAGATGCTGAAACAGATGGCTGCCAAAGGCGAAATGAAAAAACCCGCGAAAGTCATGGGAGCCATCAAGTTAACGATGGCAAATAATAATGAAACTACTGGAACTGGAAATTGAGAATATCCGTGGAATTAAGCACTTGGTTGTAGAACCTGCGGGGAAGAACTTTGTCATTTGGGGCCCAAATGGTTCTGGAAAAAGTGCTGTTGTAGATGCGATCGATTTTCTTCTAACGGGGCGGATTCAACGTTTAACTGGTAAAGGGACAGGAGATATCTCGCTAGCAAAACATGGTCCACATATTGACCATGAGCCAAAGGAAACGAAGGTTAGAGCTGTTCTGCAATTGAAGGGTTCGGGCAATCCTGTTGAGTTGAAACGTTCCATCGGAAAACCAAATGAGTTAGAGTGCAGTATAGGAGAAAATGAGGAGCTTAATCGTATCATAGAACTTGCTGAACAAGGGACGCACATTCTGACTAGGAGGGAGATTCTTAAGTACATTACTGCTGATGCCAATACGCGCGCACAAGAAATTCAGGATCTATTGAACATTACGGAAATTGAGGAAGCGAGAAAAACGCTTGTTAAAGTTAAGCATGATTATCTAAGGGAGCTTGAGAACACACAAACAGCGGTTGCGAGAGCTGAAAGTCAGGTTAATGCGACGACGCAACAACGAACCTTTAGCAAAACAAGCGTCTTAGAAGTTGTGAATCAGAATCGTGGCATATTGGGCGCGAATGCTATATCCGACCTTTGCTCGGCCAATTTGAAAAGAGATGTCCCAGCACCGACAGTCGTTTCGCAGAGCGATGGATTTAATGTGACACTCTTTGATAAAGACATTCAGAATCTTCGCAACACAATATCAAATGAAAGTGGGACGCAAATTGAGAAGAGCGATAAAAGACTCCGCGAGATCATAGAAAAAATTTGTGCTAATCCTGACTTAATGCGCACACTTAAACAACTGAAGTTAATTAGGATTGGTATGGAGATGATAGATGAGACGGGGAAGTGTCCATTATGCGATACAGCGTGGCCGAAAGGTAAACTACTCGAATATTTAAAAATCCGTGTGGGGACAGCTCAGGTCGCAGGGGAATACCAGCGGGAAATCGGGGAATTGGTGACCGAAATCTCTACCATAGCGAATAACACAATAGCAAGCCTTCGGAAAGTTATTGCTGGGGGCCAGGTTACGGGGCTGAAGAATGATCTTGCGATTCTCGAATCATGGCTTGGAGACTTAGGGAAATTTTCTGAAGCATTAGGTTCTGCTGTGGAAAGCCACTTTGAGACAGCGTGGACTAGTGCAGAAATTAGAAGGATGCTTGCTCCTGTAAATGTTCTTGAAGCGATGGGAAATATTGAAAAGGAGGTTAAGAAAAAGTATCCGGTGACTACGCCAGAACAAACCGCTTGGGATATGCTGACGCGTCTTAAGGAGAATCTACAGGCTGTGGAGAGTGCAGAAGCGGATGCGAAGAAGACTCAACTATATGTAAAAAGGGCTGCCCTACTACATGACCATTTCTTATCAGCAAGGGATAAAGTCTTAGGTCAACTTTACGAAGCGATCAAGAACCGATTTGTTGGTCTATATTGCAATCTCCATGCCGATGATGAAAGCAAGTTCGGTGCAAGAATAGAACCAAAGGAAGCGGGGTTGAACTTTGAGGTTGATTTCTACGGGCGCGGTACTCATCCACCGCACGCTCTGCACAGCGAAGGCCATCAAGACAGTATGGGACTATGCTTGTTCTTGGCCTTAGCGGAACATTTGGCAAAAGAGTTGATTGATTTGGTTGTATTGGACGACGTTGTCATGTCAGTTGATACCGGGCATCGACGACGGCTCTGTCACGTATTGGCAAAAAGTTTTCCTGAACGACAATTTCTTATCACGACTCATGATAAAACTTGGGCAAAACAGCTTCAAACAGAGGGAGTCGTGAAATCAGAAGGGAGTATCGAGTTCTATAATTGGTGTTTGGAATCAGGTCCTCAAGTGAATTATGAAGTAGACTTGTGGAAGCACATAAAAGAAGACTTAGATAGAGGAGATGTTCCGAGCGCCGCTCATAAACTAAGACATGGGAGCGAAGATTTTTTTGGTCAAGTGTGCGATGTGCTACAGGCGTCAGTAAGATATAAATTGGATGGGAGATGGGAATTAGGAGATTTCTTGCCAGCATCGATAGGACAATATCGCTCTTTACTTAAAAAAGCAAAGAGCGCGGCGCAGACTTGGAGTGATCAAGAATCTTTTGAAGGATTGCGCGAGTTGGATAGCACTGTAAGCCAAATATACAACCGGTGTCAGGTTGAACAATGGGCTATAAATGCAAATGTTCATTACAATAATTGGGTTAATTTTTCAAAGAACGATTTTCAACCTGTCATGGAGGCATTTCAAGACCTATGGGCGATATTTTTATGTAGTAAATGTGGCGGTATACTACATCTCGTTACAAAAGGATACGATCCTGAGGAAGTACGGTGCAACTGCGGTGAAGTGAATTGGAATCTGGTACAGCAAAAAGGAAAGACACAAGGTTAAAGATATGCCAATTCCAGGCGCAACAAAGACGATCCAAGACTTGATTTATTATCAGTACGCTAAAATTATTGCGAAACGTGCATTCAAGGCAGCAGATGGCAAAGAGGCGAAGAAGCAGTCATACGGTTTCATCAAAAAAACGTTTCGAGAACTGAAAAGTGGCGCCAAGTCGTGGTCGGAAATAACGCGAGAAGACAGGCAATTCGTTGAAGTAGAGAAGCGGTGCATATATCGTGGGGCGGAAAATGATTTACACTGGGAACATATCGTGCCGAAGTCCTTGAGTGTGAAGCCGCAGTGCGAAACGTGCGAAACCATACAGGGAATACATAACCAGATATGGGCATGCAGTAAATGTAACTTCTCAAAGGGCACAAAAGGATTGTATGAGTTCTACGACTTTATCCAGCCTTTATTGGAAAAGAAATATCTAAAGACAATTATTAAATGCCATGAGTGTGCCAATACGTTATGTAGCAGTGACTTAGACCATGATAGAGAAATAACAGTTCTTGATATTGATTTTATCCTTCATCAAATATGAAAATAAATTGCAAACAACCTGACAACGCTCAAGAGAGGTAAGCAGGTAAGAAAAGATTTCACTTAAAAATTAAGCCGTTTTTGGTATAATACCCGTCAGATGACAGAAGACGGAGGACAAAAACAAATCAAAAGCTTGCCTTGAGCGAAGCCGAACGGGGTCAAAAATGCAAAAGGTAAAATTACAACGCAAAAATTCCACGGTTAGCCGTGGCACTTGCTGCCACGGTTTGTTCCACAATTACGCCTACGGCGTACAAGTGTCGAGAATGTTCGACAAATCGGCCTATTTTTTGCAAAACAAAGCCAATTTTCGAAAAAGTCAAGTGAATGTAAGCTTAATTACAACAAGGGATTATGAGAAATAATCGAATAGGACACTTGGTGAAAACAAACCCAATCAAAGCCAATTAGACAGCCCAGCTAAGGCTTCGGTTTTCGCTTATAACCGACGCCCACGACGGCCGTTCGACAAAGCTCACGACTTGCGGCTGGCCAATAAAGTAAAATTCTTCTCTATCGGCAATCAAATTCGACATAATTCGGATTGGAAACCAAAGGAAGCACAGCTAATAAAAAAGGACCTGGATTTATCCGCCTCGGCGGATTTATCTCCAGGTCCCAATAGCGGGGGATGTCTTCGAACATCCGACCACCTCGTTTTATACCCTCTGAAAACAGGGTTCATAGCGCGGTCGTCGCAGGTTCATAACGGGCAAAATCGAGTATATAAAAAAAGAGATAACTCCTTGCTAATAAAGAAGTTATCTCTATGTTTTCGTGGCGGGGGAGCGTTTCGAACATACGACCGTAAGTTTTCGATATAGTTACACCCAGAGCAATGGAAGTTTTCAAATCGAGGCGGGAGCGTATCGGTAAAATACTATTTCTCCAACGGAACAATGTCGACCTTGCACTTTGGAATTGCTGCCAAAAATCTACTACCATATCCTCTATTAATTATCCTGCTATCTAGGATAACCACTATGCCTGTATCGGTCTTGTTGCGAATCAGCCGCCCGAAGCCCTGCTTGAACTTGATAATAGCTGAGGGTAACTGGTAGTCATTGAAAGGATTGCATCCCAGTTCTCTTATCTGTTCAAGCCGCCCGGCAAGCAACGGCTGATCCGGAACGGCAAAAGGCAATCGAACAATAATCACGTTGGAAAGGGCCTGCCCTGGCACATCCACTCCCTGCCAGAAACTGTCTGTTCCGAATAGCACCTGTTTGCCTTCATCCTTAAACTGCTTTAGAAGCAGACTCCTATCCAAATCAGATCCCTGCTGTAGCAGGCAAAAGCCTTGGTTGCCGAGCCATGAAGAAAGCGATGCAGCTATTTGTTCGAGCATTGCATAGCTGGTGAAAAGTACAAATGCTCTGCCTGCAGTTTTGAGGACGTATTTCTTTATTGCCTCAGCTGCAGCCTGAATAAAGGCAGAGTCATTGGGGTCCGGCAAGTCCCTCTCAATATATAGTGTAACCTGCTTTTCATAGTCAAACGGTGAGCCGAGCTGAACAGCATCGAAATCATCTAAGCCAATTCGACTGGCAAAGAAATCAAAGCCACCTTTATCTCCTGCTGCCCTTGTGCTGAGGGTGGCGCTGGTTAATATCACCGAGTCGTATTTGTCAAAAAGACATCTTTTTACATCGGGCCCGACGTTCAATGGTGCGTTTTTTAAGCGAATAGTGGCAGTTCTATCGGGATCCGCCTCAACCCAATAGACATGATCTACACGTGCCTGTGTTAGGAAACTTTCCAAATCTTGGATCAATGCCGTGCAAAGATCGACAAAACGCATAATCTCGAGCTTTTCATCGATATCCTCTGTTTGCTTCGCGAGTTTGGCTAATTCTGGTCTGAGATCTTTCAAATATCCGGAAATAGTATCATCGACGAAGTTTTTGTAGCATCCGCCTTTTGTCTCATCCTTCGTCTGCTCATACCAGGCCCGAGTCTTCTCAAAGAAGCGAGTGGCCTCTTTGCTAACCCTGCAGACCAAATCAACTGCCTTGTTGGCATCTGTATAAGCCAATAATCCCTTATGTGTTCGTGGATTATAAAGGCTATTAAGAAAGAATTTAACCCTGCTATTACTGATATCTATTCCAAAATGATCTTCGGCCACATGTTCTATGTTCTGTGCCTCATCGAGTACCACGAATTTATAATCCGGCAGAAAAGATACGCCTTGTTCCTTAAGCACAAGGTCACTAAACAGCAGTGCGTGGTTGGCCACAATAATACCGGCATTATCCAATCGACGTCTGGCATGCCAGTAAAAACAATCGCGAAAATGCGGGCACTTGCGACCGCGACAATTGCCATGTTCACTCTTGACCTTATCCCACGTGCGGTTCTTCGGCAAGAACGGGATGTCGCTAAGCGAGCCATCCTTTGTTTGACTAGCCCAGTCTCCTACTTTCTCAAGCTCCGAACCCAACTCATCAAACAACCGTTTTTGCCTCCGCAGAGCAAATGTAAGTCGACGTTTGCACAGGTAATTACCCCTGCCTTTTGCGAGAACTGCGGTGAATCTCTGTGGCATACAACTATCCAAGAAGGGAATGTCCTTATTAACCAGCTGTTCCTGCAACGTGATGGTAAAGGTGCTAATTACTACCTTGCCCACGCCATTGGCAACCAAATCTGCGGCGGGGATAAGGTAAGCAAAGCTCTTACCAACACCCGTTCCGGCCTCAACAGCCAAGTGCCGACCTTTCGCAAATGCCTGTTGCACTGCTTGCGCCATTTCTATTTGCTGGGGACGCACTTCGAAGTTTGTAAGAGATTGAGAAATGGGCCCACCCCGAGCCAGGACCTTTTTCATATCTAAACCTGTATGAGTCTTCACCATTGGAAAATGTACGAAGAACCTCCCTGTACGACCAACTACTTAGCCGAACGATCTTTCACGTCCAGGAGAAACTATACGTGTTCCGATTATAGAGGTTACAGCAAGTTATTACAACGGGTGGCAGCATGGATTTCCGAGAGAAAGTATGGACTTTTCAGTGGAGCGTCTTTTTACTCAACAATACCCAATATGGAACGGCCGTTGTAAAGTTACTATTTTCCTATGGATTAGCGAGAGCCACGGTGGATTCTTTAACACGGTCATAAATGCGTGCAAAGGTTAGCTGATGCAGGCCAGCTCTAAAAGGCAAGTAACCTGTGGGGAGAATGTTTGTAGAGGTAGATCAACATTTTCTGATGCAGAACCGCCTTAAAGTGTATACAATTAATTTTAGTTTTTGCATGGTAATATCTGACAATGAAGCCGAAAAAAGTATCTGCAAACAAAAAGAAAAAAACGCCTACAAAAAGTAAGGCAAAAAAAGTGTCTGGAAAAAAGAAGGAAGTAAATGTTCAGAAAGAAGTCAGTAAGATCAAGGGAAAAGCGAAAGAATATGCAGCACGACCATTTCAGGAAGCACGAGATGCATATCAAATCAATTTTAACTTGGTTCACTCTCATCAATATCATCTTTTCATCAGAATCCCTTAGTGGAGAATCGTTTTACACTACCCGATTGGATGATCCCCGTGCGGTCTATCTAACAAAGGACGATGTCTCCGTACGTGCCGATGGCATCGGCGATGATACCAAAGTTTTGCAGGCGGTAATTGACAAAGCTTCGGATAACAGGGCCGGCGTTGTTTTCATTCCCGAAGGTATATATCTACTTTCAAAAACCGTTTACGTTTGGCCGGGCATTCGTTTAATCGGCTACGGTGCCAAACGACCGGTATTTAAGCTCGGCGAAAACACTCCCGGTTACCAGGAAGGAACGGATAAATACATGTTATATTTCTCCGGCGGAAGAGCAAGAGGCAGCGGCCTGCCGCGGGACGGTAGCCCCGGCACGTTCTACAGCGCAATGAGCAATATTGACATCGAAATCGGCCCGGGCAATCCTGCGGCCATCGGAATTCGCTTCCACGTCGCGCAGCACTGTTATCTCTCTCACATGGATTTTCGGCTCGGCTCGGCCAGGGCAGGTCTGGATGATTTCGGGAACGAGGTCGAGGACCTGCATTTCTACGGCGGCCAGTACGGCATAATCTCCGGAAGATCTGCACCGGGTTGGCCACTTCTGGCCATCGATTGCACTTTCGAGGGACAAAGCGTAGCGGCTCTAGGTCTTAAGAAGTCGGGGCTTGCATTGGTACGTCCTCAAATCAGGAACGTTCCAACAGCGGTAGAAGTTTTCGCTGGTCAGTTTGATGAACTGTGGATCAGTGATGCTCGATTTGAAAATATCACGGTTCCGGCACTAATTATCAGTAACGAATACAATCCCTGTAACCAGATTAACCTTCAAAATGTCGCATGTCAGAACGTGCCGGTTCTGGCCAGTTTCCGTAGAAGCGGCAAGACGGTTGAAGGCAAAGGCCAGATGTATGTTGTGGAGCAATTCTCCCATGGCCTGCATATTGAATCGCTCGGTGCGAAAAGGGAAATTAAAACAACCTATGTAGCGAAAGAAGTCAGCTCGCTACCGGCACCTGTAAAATCGGACATCCCCGACCTTCCCGCGCGCGACGCATGGGCCAACGTAAGCACGCTGGGAATTATCGGGGACGCAAATACGGATAACACCGCTGCACTGAAAGATGCTATTGCAAAGTATCGCACGCTATATTTCCCAATAGGATTGTATAATATAAGTGATACGCTTACGCTGCGGCCTGATACCGTTCTGATAGCGCTGCATCCTTCGGCAACGGTAATTAATGTCCCGGACGAAACACCTGCTTTCCACGGTCCCGGCGAGCCTAAACCGGTTATTGAAGCTCCTAAGGGCGGAACTAATATTATAACAGGTATCGGCATCTATACAGGCGCGGTCAATACTCGTGCGATCGCAGTTAAATGGATGGCTGGTGCGGACTCTATGATGAATGACGTTCGCCTGCACGGCGGACACGGAACGTATCTTCAAGCCGGAGGCCGTAACTGGCGCCGCAGCAAAGATACCTGGAACAGCCAACCGGCAAGTCTCTGGATTACCGACGGTGGCGGCGGAACATTCAAGGACATTTGGACTCCAAATGTTTTTGCAAAATCCGGAATGCTTATTACAGATACATCAACGAGCGGTCGGCTGTATACAATGTCCTCCGAGCATCATGTCAAAAATGAAATGATTATTAAAAATTCTTCCAACTGGAAATTTTTCGCTTTACAATTCGAGGAAGAACGCGAGGAAGGACCGGAAGCTCTGCCTTTGGAAATAGATAATTCGAGTAATATTCAGTTTGCCAATACATTCTTCTATCGTGTGATTAGTTGTTTTATCCCGTATCCGCATGCGGTAAAGGTCACAAACTCCTGTGACATCAGATTCAGAAATTTCCACTGTTACAGTAATAGTCGAGTTGCTTTTGACAGCGCAGTTTACGAGGCTGATTCGGATATTGAAATTCGTGATATCGAGTTCGCAGTACTGGATGCATCCAGTGACATTAAACTTACTATACCGAAAACCGGTACGGTTGTTTTAGCCGAAGGAGCGAAAGTTGAAAAACTTGCAGATGGATTCCAGAATATTGCCGGGGTGGCTGTAAACAGCAAAGGCGAACTTTATTTCTCTGACGCTCGCGAGCTTAACATTTATCGTTGGTCGCAGGAGAATGGTAAAGCTGAAGTGGTACGTAAGATTCCAGAACAGCCGATGATTTTAGCTTTCGACAAAGCCGACAATTTAATAGTTGTTGCATACGAGGGCAACGGAACAGTGTTTGCGTTTGATCCGGAAGATACAAACAGTGAGATTAGACGTCTTGTGCCTGAGCCGGCCCAACCGCGACAGGACATGATGGCGTATCTGCCGATTAACCGCTGGTCGTGGACTGATGAGGCAGCTTTTATACGAAGGGAAATGCAGCAAAAAGAATTCCATTATATCTCACCCGATGGCACAACCTTTATTCCGGCCAGCTCAAGATTTACCACCGGAGCCACATCCTGGGGCATAAAAACGGCTGATCTGATAAGGGTCTTCAGAATTGCCAGGGTCATGCCGGGGCAAACTTTCTATGTCACTAACGAAGCAGATTTGAAAACTTTTGCTTTCACTGTAGGGCCTGATGGCACGCTGTCTGACGGGAAGCTCTTTGCCGATGAGGGCGGAGAGAATATTGCGATCGATGGCCAGGATAATATTTATCTCGCCGCCGGCCAAATTCTTGTTTTCGATCCGTCAGGAAAACAAATCGATACAATCAAGGTTCCACAGAGACCGATTAGCATTGTTTTCGGTGGAAAGGACAAAAAGACTCTGTTTATCACTGCACGGTCTTCGCTCTACAGCGTTCGTACTAAATTCGGTGGAAAATAATTATAAACTATCTCGCTGCTCAGGCAAAGCCCAAGGATTAATATCGCTGGTTTGGTTAGAGAAATATTGTACTTTCCTTGCGCGCAAAATCAGCGGTTCCTGTCAAAAACAAGGGTAAGCAGAAGACAGAAAACGCGCCAGTTGCAGCAATCATCTGGATGGTAAGAAAGGAATATATTACAGGGCATGGGCCGTCAACCAAAGCCTGACCCGATATATACCCTGTGGTTTCTATGCGCATGAAAAAAGACCTGTATTTATCTTGCGGTCTTAATAGCGGGGGATGTCTTCGAACATCCGACCACCTCGTTTTATACCCTCTGAAAACAGGGTTCATAGCGCGGTCGTCGCAGGTTCATAACGGGCAAAATCGAGCATATAAAAAAAGAGATAACTCCTTGCTAACAAAGAAGTTATCTCTAGTTTCCATAGCGGGGGCAGGATTCGAACCTGCGACCTCCGGGTTATGGGCCCGACGAGCTACCAGACTGCTCTACCCCGCGATCACGTAAATATTTATACCAAACAAGATAAATTGTTCAAGAACGACAAAGACAAATTACAAATTTTTCTGAATGCTGGTCACAATCGCCTCTGCTTGGCCTTGTTTATATTTGTACGAAGGCCACCGGTTAAATACGCCGTCACCGGTATTGCGAGGTATTATATGAAAATGCAGATGTTCGACAACCTGGCCAGCTGCTCTGCCGTTATTGCATAAAACATTATAGCCTTCAGAATTCATAGCTTTAGCTACAGCACCGGCAATTTTACTAAGTCGTGAACACACCTGGCCGAGAACCTCAGAAGGACAATCATGCAATGTTTCAAAATGCTGCTTGGGCATTACCAATGTATGGCCGTCACTTATGGGGCCGATATCCAAAAAGGCAAGCACAACTTCATCTTCATAAATTTTTGCAGTCGGAATCTCACCGGCTGAAATTTTACAAAAGATACAACTGCTCATACCGCTCCCTCTGGCTTATTACCCCCCTTCTTGTTTTCGCAAGAAAATAAGGGGGGTATTACTATTACTGATTCGATTCACCCGCTTGACTGCTGTCCGAAGGTGTCTGGTCGTCTTGCGAGGTTTGTTCAGTCTCGGGGGTTTCATGACCTTGTGAAATCTTTTTAGCTTGCGTAGTCCTACTGGCTCTTTTGCGAGCGCCTTTGTGGGCAGCTTTTTTACCTTCCTTTCGTGGACTTTCGTCTGCACCTATCAACTGCAGCAGAACAAGCTGACCATTATCGCCTAATCTTCTCAAAGACAAAGAGATAATCCTCGTATAACCACCAGGCCTGTCAATGTATCGAGGCCCAAGCTCACTGAACAACTTTCCGACTATCGTACCCTTTTTGACCGCCCTGCCATCTTCATCACCAATAACGTCACGATCCCTAAGCAAGGCAATTGCCCGTCGTCTGGCGGATAATGTGCCCTGCCTGGCTAAAGTGATCAACTTCTCGGCGAAGGGTTGTATCTCTTTAGCCTTTGCGACAGTTGTAGAAATTGTTTCGTGCTCGATGAGTGAAGCAGCCAAATTTCGTCGCAAGGCCAGCCTGTGCTCACTTGTTCGACTTAAATGACGTCCAGCTACTTTATGACGCATTTGCTCATACTCCTCATTTATGGGATTTTCATTCCCAGAGACAAACCTATATCGGCAATTTTCCTCTTGATTTCACGCAGCGAAGTCTTGCCGAAGCTGCGAACCTTCAGCAGGTCTGCATCTGTCATTTGAGCTAACTGGCCGACTGTTTCGACTTTCACCGACTCAAGACAATTACTTGCTCTAACCGAAAGCTCCAGCTCCTGAATGGGAAGACTCAGCTTTTTGGCTAATTCCTCATCCACAGTATCTTCTTCTACCTCTTCAGTCACCGGAACAGCAACGATTTGTTCTCCAATCTCGAAATACTGGACAAGCGGATTGATGTGCTTTCGTAATATCTTGGCTGCTTCTACCAGCGCCATTTCAGGTGTGACCGTTCCATTGGTCCATATTTCCAAAATAAGCTTATCATAATTTGTTCGCTGACCCACACGCGTGTTCTCGGTTGTATAGCGAACTCTTCTGACGGGTGAATATATAGCGTCAATCAGAATCCTGCCGATCTCCTGGTCGAATCTGTCGGCAGTGGCAATTCGTTCAGAGGCTGGTACATAACCTCTGCCAGTCTCAACCACCATTTCCATTTCAAAATTTACGTTTTCAGTCAGAGTAGCTAATACTAAATCTTTGTTTATAATTTCTATCGCTGGATCGGCAACGATGTCGGCCGCTTTTACAACTCCGGCTTTGTTAACGGAGACCTTCATTGCCCTGGGACCCTGGTCCTGGAGACGAACCACGAGGTTTTTAACATTCAAAACTATATCTGTGGTATCCTCCATCACTCCATTTATCGAGGTGAACTCATGATCGACACCTGATATTCTGATGGATGTAACAGCACTACCCTCCAGCGAGGAAAGCAATACGCGTCTTAGGCTGTTGCCGATAGTCGTGCCGAAGCCCCGCTCAAATGGCTCAATAAAAAACCGGCTATACTTATCGGTTGATACCGTCGTGTCCCGTTCTACACGAGTCGGTAATTCTAAACCACGCCATGTAACTCGCATATAGGCCTCCGTTCAAAATTCAAATATCAAAATTACACATAAAAACCCGCAATAAATTACTCTCGATGAGTTCGCTTGTGTCACAAGGCCATATTTAGCCTACGGTTCCACCATAGGTTGGTTTTGCCCCGGGTCGTTATCTGGAACATAACTCTACAACTAATTGCTCCTCAACAGGAATCTGAATATCGGCTCGGTTGGGTAATGCGACTACAGTGGCCTCGGGCTTTTCACGGTCCAACTGCAGCCAGCTCTGGGTAGTGAAATTCGGGTTGCTCTCCAACTGTTGCTTGACTTCCTTGACGCTCTTTTCGGAATCTTTCAGGGTTATTTTATTACCGACTTTTACAGTATAGTCACTTATATCGGTCTTACATCCGTTTACATAGATATGACCGTGAGAAATCAACTGCCTGGCTGCTTTACGGGATGGCGCAAAGTTTAATTTATATACCACGTTATCCAGCCGAC
>Ga0307435_1000936_pt1 | contig 12628 bp, 7 predicted proteins | sample SalMarWE160470MG_FD_202164 | JGI IMG/M metagenome (GOLD analysis project Ga0307435, IMG submission 202164) | Salt marsh sediment microbial communities from the Plum Island Ecosystem LTER, Massachusetts, United States - WE1604-70 | ecosystem: Environmental > Aquatic > Marine > Intertidal zone >... | reverse complement strand
GTGGCGCCATCAACAGTCAGGGAGGTATTATTATTAGCAACATCTATATCCAGGGAACCGCAACTTGCAGAACCTGTTACAGTTACATCATATCCTTTAATATGGACTATATTGCCTGGTCCCGGAGTAGTAGTCCCGGCAGGTCCTCCTTCAGTATTTGACCAGGTATTTACGTTACTCCAGTCACTGCCCGCTATTGACCAGTACTCATTCGTACTTACATTGTTAATACCCAGTGTAAAAGTACCATGTGTCCTTCTGTCGTCAACCGAGATATAATATGTATGACCAGGGGTAAGTGTGTCAACCTGCAATGATAAGGTGCCGGTATACCAGTCCGCACCATTGACACACCCGGCTTCTGTTCCGTCCTCTGTCCATAGAGCAATTTGCTGTCCCATCATAGTTCCGTATGCACCGCCTGTAATAACATTTATTGTGGCAGTATCAAACAATGCATCGAATTTAAACCATACATTGTTGCCTGTTCCGCCGGTCCAGCATGAACCCGCTGATTCATCTGGCGTTGCATATGCATTGTCGAACTGGGCATCGGATGATTGCCAGTTATTAAGGTCCGTCAGCTCATAAGCCCCCGATTTGTAATCATAATCAGGCGTATTTGTTGCACATAAAGTGAAGGTGCCGTGAGTTCTCCTGTCATCAACAGAAATATAATATGTATGGCCGACTGTTAATGTGTCCACCGAGAGTGTGAGAGTTCCTGCATACCAGTCCGCACCGTTGACACAACCCACCTCGGTCTCATCCTCGTTCCATATGGCAATTTGCTGTCCGAGCATATTACCATAAGTGCCTCCTGTCTTAACATCCACTTTAATGGAATTCGTGTTGGCATTAAATTTGTACCACAGGTTATTATCCGTACCCCCTGTCCAGCATGAACCGGGCGATTCATCCCGGGTAGCATATGTATTGTTATATGCCGCATCTGATGAACACCAGTTTACAAGATCGGTAAGTTCAAGCGCTCCTGACTTGTAGTCATTGGATACTACGTCGTCAACACAAAGGGTAAACGTACCATGGGTCCTTCTGTCATCAACAGAAATCCAGTAGTCATGTCCGGGTGATAAGGTATCGATGCTGAGGGATAATGTCCCTGCATACCAGTCCGTTCCATTGATACATGCCACCTCTGTACCACTGCTGTTCCACAGTGCAATTTGCTGTCCCATCATTGTACCGTACGAGCCGCCCGTAATAACATCAATGTTGACAGATACTGTTGTTGCAGTGAATTTAAACCATACATTATTATTTGTTCCTCCTGTCCAGCAGGAACCTGCCGATTCATCGGCAGAAGCGTAAGTATTTTCAAACTGTGCATCCGAAGAGCACCACTCACTTATTGAAGTAATCTCGTAGGCACCTGATTTATAATCATAGTTCTGCTCATAATCAACGCATAATGAGAAAGTACCGTGTGTTCTCCTGTCATCAACTGAAATATAATATGTATGGTTTACTGTAAGCGTGTCAATGCTAAGAGTAAGGATTCCCGCATACCAGTCCGCTCCGTTTACGCACATCAACTCAGTACCGTTCTCATTCCAGAGGGCAATTTGCTGTCCCAGCATGGTACCGTATGTTCCGCCTGTTTTTACATCTATAGTAACAGCATTTGTGGGAGCTACAAATTTAAACCATACATTATTGTCTGTTCCTCCTGTCCAGCATGAACCTGCTGATTCATCCTGGGTAGCATATGTATTGTCATAGGCAGCATCACTCGAACACCATTCATTTAGGGGTGGTATCAGTATTGCCCCTGATTTGAAATCGAATCCGGCTTTGTTATTAAGGCATAGGGAAAATGTGCCGTGTGTTCGTCTGTCGTCGACAGATATATAATAAGTTCTGCCTGATGTGAGAGTATCTATGCCAAGGCTTAATGTCCCTGCATACCAGTCAGCCCCGTTTATGCAACCTATTTCTGTTCCTGATTCATTCCACAGTGCAATCTGCTGTCCTTGCATGGTCCCATATGAGCCTCCTGTCTTTACTTCAATAAGAATTTCACCTGATATAGCGACAAACTTGAACCATACGTTATTGTTCGTGCCTCCTGTCCAGCAGGAACCTGCTGTCTGATCCGGTGTCGCGTACACATTATTATATGCCGCATCGGCCGAGCACCAGTTATCCACATCAAGAATAAGCAAGGCGCCCGACTTAAAGTCATATCCCACTTCATCATCTATCTCAAGCGTGAAGGTGCCGTGTGTTCTCCTGTCGTCAACAGATATATAATAAGTCCTTCCCAGGGTTAGTGTATCTATTTCGCAGGTCAGTGTTCCTGCAAACCAGTCTGCTGCATTGGCACAGTTTATTTCCTGACCGGATGCATTCCATAATGCTATCTGCTGTCCCATCATAGTCCCCTTTGTACCACCAGTTATAACACTGATTGTGACCGTTGGCTCGGAGGCCACGAATTTGAACCATACATTATTACCGGTGCCTCCTGTCCAGCAGGAGCCTGCCGTTTCATCCGGAGTAGCATACACATTATCAAATTCCGCATCTGCTGATGAATAATTGTCAATACTAGTAATTTCCAGTGCTCCTGATTTATAATCATATCCTACTTCGTCATCCATGCAAAGGGTAAAGGTGCCGTGTGTTCTCCTGTCATCAACAGATATCCAGTATTCGTGGCCAGGGGTGAGAGTATCTGTGCTAAGGGATAAAGTGCCGGCAAACCAGTCTGCAGCATTCATACATTGTACTTCTGTTCCTTCCGCATTCCATAGGGCAATCTGCTGGCCCTGCATAGTGCCGTATGAACCTCCGGTTATAACATCGACTTTCACGGCCTGTGTGGTAGCGGTAAACTTAAACCATACATTGTTACCGGTGCCGCCGGTCCAGCAGGAGCCTGCCGATTCATCAGGTGTTGCATAGGTGTTATTATAGGCTGCATCTGCAGAACACCATGCTGACAGGTCAGTAAGTTCAATTGCTCCTGATTTGTAATCATAATCCACTTGGTCATCTATGCAAAGAGTAAAGGTGCCGTGTGTTCTCCTGTCGTCAACCGATATCCAGTAATCGTGACCTGCTGTTAATGTATCCGTACTCATTGATAATGTTCCTGCAAACCAGTCCGCAGCATTAATACATTTAACTTCTGTTCCTTCCGCATTCCACAGGGCAATCTGCTGGCCCTGAATAGTGCCGTAGGAGCCTCCTGTCAGGACATCGATTTTTACAGCTTGGGTAGTAGCAGTAAACTTAAACCACACGTTGTTTCCTGTACCGCCTGTCCAGCAGGAGCCTGCCGATTCATCGGGTGTTGCATAGGTGTTATTATAGGCTGCATCTGCAGAACACCATGTTGTCAGGTCGGTAAGTTCAACTGCTCCCGATTTAAAATCAAAGTCTGCAGCATCGTCAATGCATAAGGTAAATGTGCCGTGTGTCCTTCTGTCATCAACAGATATCCAGTAATAATGTCCTGCCGTAAGAGTATCCGTGCTAAGCGATAGCGTCCCTGCATACCAGTCGGCACTATTATTACATGCCACCTCCACATTGGCGGCATTCCATATTGCTACTTGCTGGCCCCTCATTGTACCATAGGATCCGCCGGTAAGAACATCAACTTTTACTGCATCTGTAGTGGCAATAAACCTGAACCATACATTATTGCCAGTACCACCTGTCCAGCAGGAACCGGCAGCCATGTCAGCAGTCGCCGAACTGTTTGAATATGCCGCATCGGATGAACACCAGTTGTCAATATCCGTTATCAGGTGGGCACCGTCATGATCATCATAATCACGGACACTGGTATAATTGGTATCTGTGTTTGTACATCCGTTACCATCAGTGTAAGAATATACTATTTCGTGGATTCCAAGGCCGGCGGCAGCAGGATCGAACAAATCACCCGTGATACCATTACCTGAGAAAGTGCCGCCTGGCGGTATGCCTGTCAGTGTAACCGGACCGTCAAGATTAATATCATATACGGAATCAAGGCCGGTAAAGCTCACTGCAGGAAGTGACCAGAGAGTGACATCCAGGGAAACAGTGTCTCCCAGAGTACATCCGTTATCTTCTACAACCTGCACCCTTGCTGAACCCGGTATTGTCCCCCAGTCAACCGTAATGCTGTATGTATTTCCACCACCTGTCTGTGTGCCACCGGTTATTATCCAGTCATAAGTTGATCCGGGCGTATTAATAACGGAATATCCTGCTCCTGCAGAACCGACACATTCCGAACCTGAGCCTGTTATTGATGATGTCGAAGGTACCGGACAGCAACTTATCGTAGCTTCCCAGCCCGAATTGGTCAATGAGCCGTCTGAAGAGAATTCAAAAGTCAGGCAGGTGTCAGTGGACTGAACCAAAAAAGTAAATCCTTCACCGGTATAGGTTCCCAGCAATGGTGCTGAACTGTCAAGTCCGTCATAGACCTTTAATGTATCACCTCCTTCGTTCCGCAAAGCAAATGATGCAAAGTCAAAAGTTATTCTTTCCTTTCCCGTGGAATAAAATGTTACAATATAGGTTTCATTGTCAGAATAGTTACCGGCACCGGCGCCGCTATCATAAAATGTTCCCGAACATGTCGGAACAGCCTGTCCGTCAAGGGTGTCAATGCGATAAGTCTGACTATAAGTGTGTGACGTTATAAGTGTTCCCAGAAGTAGTGTAAGTATAAATTCAGATTTATACTTCGAGCTATTTATAAAGCTGTTTGTCAAGCTGCGATTATTATGAAAGAAATACTATATTATTAATGTTAGTGCTACTTTTCAAATAAAGTTTTTAACAATCACTTTTATAATATATATAAGTTAATAAAAAATTCTCTTATTAGAAAATTATGTAACAAAATAAAACAGCATAAAAGCAGTAAATGTTCTCATCTTTAAACGTTACAAATCATCACCCAGTTGTATGAATATCCGATTTTGAAATGTATATTTTTTCTATTTTGGTGAATTAAATCAAAATGTTGATAAATCTTTGTATTTATTAGATGAAAATCTGAATTCAATTAAATATTTGTAATAAAGTAAATTAGCGTCTGCCAGGGTACGGGAAGGATTAATTTATTCATAAAAATTGGTATTACAGTTATGACAATGTTCCAAAAGACTTATTTTTGTCTTTTTTATTTAAAAGTCAGCAGCAAATATTTTACGTATGTATAAGATAGTCAATAAGGAGAGTTTTTCAGAGAACGTGGTCAAACTGGATATCGAAGCGCCAAGGATAGCAAGGAAAAGAAAAGCCGGGCATTTTGTTATTGTTAAAACAGGGGAAAGGGGTGAAAGGATACCTCTTACAATAGCCCAGGCAGACACTGAAAAGGGAACTATTTCGCTGGTTATTCAAAAGGTGGGTGTCACCTCCCATAAGGTTGCCGGTCTCGGTACAGGGGATTCTTTAACTGATGTGGTCGGGCCCCTGGGGCAGGCAACACATATTGAAAAGGTAGGAACGGTATTGTGTGCCGGCGGAGGTGTTGGTATTGCCCCTTTGCTGCCGATAGTCGAAGCCATGAAAAAGGCGGGAAATAAAGTAATAACCGTGCTTGCCGCCCGCACAAGAGAGCTTCTCATCCTTGAAGACCAGATGAAAGAATATTCTGATGAGATGATAATAATGACAGATGACGGTTCGTACGGGAAAAAGGGACTTGTCACCCAGGGAATGGAAGAGGCAATTAAAAGAATAAAAATTGATCAGGCCATCACTATCGGACCTGCAATAATGATGAAATATGCCTCATTGCTGACAAAAAAATATAATATACCGACCATGGCCAGCCTGAATTCAATTATGGTTGACGGGACAGGTATGTGTGGTGCATGCCGTGTATCGGTCGGGGGCAGGACAAGATTTGTATGCGTAGACGGACCGGAGTTTAATGCCCATGATGTGAATTTTGATGAGCTTATTTCAAGACTGGGAGCATATAAAGAAGAAGAAGCTGCTGCATTTCAAAAATATCTTAAAGCTCTGCATTAACCGGTTATTAATATTGAACGTCATTGTATAAGCAAAGTGGCATTTGAAAATATAAATTATAGTAACCCGGCAAATAGTGATTCAGTAAGATTCATGAATTAAAAAATTGTGTTAGATATGGCAATTGACGCGGAATACTTAAAAGAGGAGAGAAACAGCGACTGGCGCGTGAAACTCAGGCAGGAAATGAAAAATAAGGAAAGGGTAGCCCGTGAAAGGATTAAAATGCCGGAACAGGATCCTGATACCAGGAATAAGAACAGTACTGAGGTTAACCTGGGATTGTCTCCTGAGCAAGCGGTATCGGAGGCCCAACGGTGCATCGACTGTCCCGATCCAACATGTATTTACGGCTGTCCGGTTGAAATCAACATCCCGAAGTTCATAAAATATATAGAGGCAGGTGATTTCAGGAGTTCAGCAAGAGTATTAAAAGATACCAATACCCTGCCCGCGGTTTGCGGAAGGGTATGCCCGCAGGAGGTACAATGTGAAGCCCAGTGCTTTTATGCGCTTAAAATGAATAAGCCTCCTGTTGCTATAGGACACCTGGAGAGGTTTGCAGCCGATTATGAAATGGAGAGCGGTAAAATGTTCGTGCCGGCAACAACAGCCGGTAACAATATCAAGGTTGGTATAATAGGGGCAGGACCGGGAGGATTGACGGCGGCGGGAGAACTGGCAAAATACGGATATGATGTTACGGTGTTTGAAGCATTGCACGATATAGGAGGCGTACTGAAATATGGCATACCGGAATTCAGGCTTCCTAATAAAGTAGTGGATGTGGAAATTGACAACCTGCGCAAAATGGGAGTAAAGTTCATCACCAACTTCGTCGTAGGGGTTACCGCGTCGATAGATGATCTCAAGAAAGAAGGATTCGTTGCTTTCTTTGTTGGCAGTGGTGCCGGACTGCCACGTTTTATGAATATTCCCGGCGAAAATTATGTTGGCATATTTTCCGCAAATGAGTATCTCACAAGGGTAAATTTAATGAATGCTGCGAATCCTGATTTTGATACTCCTGTACTGTACGGGAAAAATGTAGCTGTTATCGGCGGTGGCAATACAGCCATGGATTCAGTGAGAACAGCCAGGCGGCTGGGTGCTGAGCGTGCGTTGATAATTTATCGCAGGACATTTGATGAGATGCCGGCCCGGATCGAAGAGAGAATACATGCACAGGAAGAAGGTATAGAATTCCTGAATCTTAACAGTCCTGTTGAATATTATGCCGACGGAAACGGAAGGGTAAACAGGATGAGGGTGCAGAAGATGGAGCTGGGCGAACCTGACAGCTCAGGAAGGAGAAGGCCGGTGCCGGTTGAGGGATCAGAATACTATATAGACGTCGACCTGGTGATAGTTAGTGTGGGTGTTTCTCCTAATCCCTTGATACCTAAAAGTATGCCGGAGCTGAAGATCACAAAATGGGGTACTATTGAAGTGAATCCCGAAAATATGCAGTCGTCCATACCTGAGATTTTTGCGGGAGGCGACATAGTCAGGGGAGGAGCTACGGTAATTCTTGCAATGGGCGACGGGCGCAAAGCTGCCGCCGGAATGCATGAGTATATTCAGAAGACTTTTTGAATAGTCATTCTACATAATATATGTGTTTTATTATTAAATCTTTGGAAAATGGTTGACTTATCTGTAAAATACCTTGGATTGACCATAAAAAATCCGGTAATAGCTGGCAGTTCAGAGCTGACAAACTCTGTTGAAGAGATCAAAAAGCTCGAATCGAACGGGGCTGCTGCGATCGTTTTAAAATCAATATTTGAGGAGGAAATTCTTCTTGAAGCAAAAATGAAGTCCGAGGAGGCAAGGAAGAACCTTATGATATATACCGACTTATCAGAAACACTTGATTATGTTGATCTGCATATCAAGGAAGATAAACTTGGCAGTTACCTTAAGCTTATAAGTGACACAAAAAAGGAGGTACTGATACCCGTTATAGCCAGCATAAACTGCATTACACCCTATGAGTGGACCGATTTCACTGCCAAAATTCAGGATGCCGGAGCCGACGCCCTGGAATTGAACATATTCCTTAATCCTACAGATATGTCCGATAAGAATTTTGAACAGACTTATTTCGACATAATAACAAAAGTACAGGGCATAGTGACCATACCTGTGTCTGCCAAGATAAGCCCATATTTTCTGAAGCCCGGACTGATGATAAAGAAGCTCTCTGAAACGGGATTATCCGGACTAGTACTGTTTAACCGTTTTTTTACACCTGATATTGATACCGACAGTTTTGAGATAAAACCTGCCAATAAATTCAGCACGGAACATGATTATTGCAATGTTTTAAGGTGGGTTGCCCTGATGTCAGGAAAGGTGAAATGCGGACTTATAGCCAGTACAGGGATTCATTCGGGCGAATCAGTTATAAAACAGATACTGGCAGGGGCAGATGCTGTGCAAATAGTATCGGTATTGTACAGGAAAGGATATGAATATATTAATGTTATATTAAATGATATCGAGGAGTGGATGGTCAGGAAGGGATATAACTATATAAGTCAGTTTAAAGGAAAGGTCAGCCAGGAATCAGTGAAGGATGCCGCAGCATTTGAAAGAATGCAGTTTATGAAATATTTCAGCGGAATCGGGTAGACTGGTAATTTAAAAAATTAAATATCTGGCATACTGCAACACCAGCCGTCTCTGTCCTCAACCTGTTATTTCCAAGTGAGGCAGATTGAAAATTATTCTTTTCAGCAACTTCTATTTCATCAGGTGTAAAATCACCCTCAGGTCCGATCAATCCAATAACACCGGACCCCGGCACATATGTGTCCCTTATCCTTTGACGGTTATTTTCTGCACAATGAAAGATGTATTTATTACAACCATTTATATTTGAGCCGGTTACAAATTCCGGAAAGTTTTGAAGCTCGTTTAATTTTGGCATTGTAGTTATAAGAGCCTGTTTCATTGATGAAACAATAATTTTCCAAAGTCTTTCCATTTTGATTGTTTTTCTTTCCGACCGTGAGCATATCACCGGAGTAATTTCATCAATACCTGTTTCTGTTGCTTTTTCAATAAACCATTCAAAACGATCAGCACTCTTTGTAGGGGCAATAGCAACATGCAAATAAAAATTTCTTTTATTAAAATCCTTAACCTGCTTTATTACCTGCACTTCACATTTGCTGCTATTTTCCGATATAATCCTGGCTTCATAAATACTCCCTTTTCCGTCAATCAAACTGATCATGTCATTTTTCCTAAGTCTCAGCACCCTTATACAATGCTGCGATTCTGACCTGTCAAGAGTTGCTTTTTCGTCAATTATTTCTCTGCAATAAAATACATTCATTTTTATATTTTTAAGATATTAACCAAATTTACAAAATAAAATATCCTGCTTTAAAGCTTGCTATATTAAAGTAAGCTTAAGTGAGCAAAAAATTACGTATTTAGCGATATAAATGATAAAAATAGGATTACTATCTGATACTCACGGGAACTTGGATTACCGCCTGTTCGAATATTTTAAAGACTGCGATGAGATTTGGCATGCCGGGGATATAGGGGATTTGAAGGTTTCGGAAGAGCTCTCGCAATTTAAACCTTTTAAGGCTGTTTACGGCAATATTGACGGTCCTGCTATTCGGCAAATTTACCCTGAGAACCTGAGGTTTATATCTGAAGAGATGGAAATATGGATAAAACATATCGGCGGTTATCCCGGTAAATACGATTCCTCAATAAGGAAAGAGATTATGGCTGATCCTCCCGGATTGTTTATATCGGGACATTCACATATACTTAAAGTGATGTTTGATAAAAAGCTTAATCTCTTGCATATTAATCCTGGTGCCGCGGGGAAAACAGGATTGCATAAGATAAGAACTGCAGTGAGATTTACTATTGATAAAAGGAAGATTAAAGATTTGGAAATCATTGAACTGGACAGGCGCAAGTGAGTTAGGGCAAATAAAAAATCACAGTTAATAGGGTTACTTTTTATCATATAGAGTAATTAATAATGCGAAAGTATCATACATTAAATAATTATAAAATTTTAAACGAATGAAAATAAATAAAAAATTAGGATGGTTAAAAGATTATGCCGATATAAGAGATTTTTCTCCCGGGCATAATATTGTTAAGCCAATGTTATCAGGCATTAAGAAGACTCCTTTAAACTTCACATCTGACGTGCCCGAAAAAGTTGATTTACGGAGTTTATGTTCGCCAGTGGAAGACCAGGAGAATATTGGTTCATGCACGGCAAATGCAGGGGTTGGCTTAATTGAATACTTTGAGAATAAGGCTTATAACAAGTTTCTTGATGCATCGCGGTTGTTCCTGTATAAGGTGACAAGGAACTATTTACAGATGCAGGGAGATACCGGGGCATACCTCAGATCAACAATGGCTGCCATGGCCCTTTTTGGGGCGCCGCCCGAAAAATACTGGCCCTATGATACGGCACGATTTGATGAAGAGCCGCCGGGCTTTTGTTATTCCTTCGCGCAGAGATTTAAATCGATAAAGTACTTCAGGCTGGATTCCCGCGGTCTCTCTCCGGAAATCGTGCTGGACCAGATAAGAAATTTCCTGTATAAAGGATTTCCGGCTATGTTCGGATTTACGGTATTTGATTCAATAGACCAGTCTGATGATGACGGGAAGATCCCTTTTCCCAATCCCGAAACTGACAGTGTGGTTGGAGGTCATGCAGTTGTTGCTGTAGGTTACGACAACAAGAAAGTAATAAAGAACGAAAGGCAGGGGAAGCCCGAATCCACGGGTGCATTTTTAATCAGGAACTCATGGGGAAAAGATTGGGGCGAAAACGGGTATGGGTGGTTACCATATGATTATGTGCTTAAATGGGATCTTGCATCTGACTGGTGGACAATTATAAAGCAGGAATATATTGATCTGCATATATTTGATTAAGAACCGGTTCCCGGGTTCAGCTCGTTAAGCAAACTATCCCAGGTGATGTATGACCAGTCCGCTTCTGAGCTTGGGCTCAAACCATGTCGATTTTGGAGGCATTATATTACCTGTATCGGCTATATTTATTAGCTGCTGCATAGTAACCGGGTAAAGTGCAAAGGCAACTTTCATTTCTCCGCTGTCAACCCTTTTTTTTAGTTCTCCCTTTCCGCGCACACCGCCCACAAAATCAATTCTCTTTGAATTTCTCAGATCTGTAATATTCAGAAGCGGAGCAAGTACCTGTGCGGATAAAATTGTAACATCCAGGCAGCCTATAGGATCATTATCATCATATGTCCCTTCTTTGCTGGTCAGGGCATACCACTTTCCATCAATATACATCGAAAACTCATGCAGATGCAAGGGACTGTATTCATTCTTGCCTTTTTCAACAATATGGAAGCTTTCTTTTAACTTATCTATAAAGCCGGACGCAGTGTACCCGTTCAGGTCTTTTACAACACGGTTATAGTCAATTATCTTGAGCTGGCTGGCTGGAAAATGAACTGCCATAAAATAGTTATATTCTTCTTTTCCTGTGTGATCCGGATTTTTTTGTCTGCGCTCCAGTGCTGTTTTTGTTGCAGCAGCTGTACGATGGTGGCCGTCAGCCACATATGTGCAGGGTACTTCATCTCTGAAAATCCCTTCTATGCGTCCAATGATTTTTCTGTCACTGACAACCCAGAAGAAATGTTCTATACCGTCATCAGCAATAAAGTTATACTCCGGTTTATCCTTAGTCAAACCAGCGACAATGCTGTTAATCTCTTCATTATCACTATAGGCAAAAAATACGGGTTCTGCATGAAAATTATGATGTTTTATAATGTTTATCCTGTCAAGCTCTTTATCAGGTCTTGTCAGTTCATGCTTTTTTATTTTGTTGTTAATATAATCATCAATATGAGCACAGCCTAAAATACCATACTGGATCCTGTTTTGAAATTTCTGGGCATAAATATAAAAGCAGGGTGAGGGATCCTGTACCAATATTCCATTCTCAATCAGTTTTTCAAGATTTTCTCTTCCTTTCTCATATACTTCATTTGAGTGCACATCTGTTTCAGGAGGCAGATCTATTTCAGGCTTAATAACATGCAAAAAAGAGTATGGATTATCTTTGGACTCTTCCCTGGCTTCTTCCGAAGTTATAACATCATATGGCCTGGACGCCACCTGTTTTGCAAATTCCTTCTTAACCCTGTAGCCTTTGAATGGAGCAATTAATGCCATTACTTATTCAGTTAACCTGGAATGTTTTATCCCCTTTTTTAATAAAACTCACAATTTGCCTTGCAGCAGCCAGTCCGGCATTTATATTGGCCTCAGAGGTCTGGGCTCCCATCTTCTTGGGAGTAGAAAAGTACCTGTCCCCGTAATTGCTGCCGATTTCATCTTTGCAGTCAGGGGCAACATCAGTAATATACCTGAAGTCATCCCTTTCCTTAAACATTTTCAGCAAGGAATCTTCACAGATAATTTCCTTCCTTGCAGGATTAACAAGGGTCGCTCCCTTAGGCATCAGGGACATCAGATCAAAGTCAATGGATTCTTTAGTCTCGCTATTTGCAGGGAGGGTAACCACAATATACTGGCATTTTTTATAAAGTTCCCTGGCATCTTTTTCACA
>Ga0307435_1000934_pt1 | contig 12633 bp, 8 predicted proteins | sample SalMarWE160470MG_FD_202164 | JGI IMG/M metagenome (GOLD analysis project Ga0307435, IMG submission 202164) | Salt marsh sediment microbial communities from the Plum Island Ecosystem LTER, Massachusetts, United States - WE1604-70 | ecosystem: Environmental > Aquatic > Marine > Intertidal zone >... | reverse complement strand
GCGGTTAGCGTTGCTACCAAGAGCGTGAACTACCTGGCTACCCCATCTTGAGGCAACAAGGTTGGAACTGATTAGTATATTGGTTAACGAGCAACAAGCCCTTTATAGCCTGAGCCTGCCGCAAGGGATTATTAGTTAGACTAGAAGGCAAGCGGACCTAAAAAGGTTATAATAGGTGTTTCGCGCAAGCCATGGAAAGATTATTGGGGAAAGCTAAAAGCCCATTCCGAAATATCTTTCACCGATTTGAGCCTGAGCTATGGGTAATAACTATCATTCAGTTTTTCACAGTAATCGGTTTCTCCATTTGTATACCGTTTCTATCCTTATATCTTTATCAGGATAGAGGCCTTTCCATGACTCACGTCGGAATGATCCTGTTGGTTGCTGGGCTTTGCTCAGCCGTCAGCCAGGCACTCGGGGGAGTGCTTTCAGACAGATTTGGTCGGCGCCCGATTCTACTTATAGCTGCTCTAGTAAGCATATTATTATATTCAGGACTAGCTGTTCTTATTGGGATTTCAGCTCCAGTGTGGGCTATTGCCGTTGTCTACATTGCCAGTCGCTCAATACTCACTACTACACGTCCTGTCATCTCAGCGATGGTGGCAGATTTTACCTCGAAAGAGAAACTGACAGAAGCATATGGAATCCTTCGTATAGGAGCTAACATGGGCTGGGCTGCTGGTCCTGCCATAGGGGGATATTTGGCCACTTTTTTACCCTATGGGTGGCTATTTGGGATTGCGCCTTTAACCTGTGGCATCGTTTCCCTCATTATTTTCTTCTTCATCCGCGAGTCTTCACACGGAATGAGTAGAGGGGCAGGCTTTCGTAGCATGCTCCCCCCTACTGACAATCGACCCTTCCTGGTTTTCGCGGTGATAAGTCTCCTGCTGTTCATAGTCATGGGGCAAATGGTCAGTACTTTATCTATCTTTACCGTAGATAGGGTCGGCTTCTCTACCGCCCAATATGGTCTATTGCTCACTTTAAATGGCTTGATAGTAATTTTCTTTCAATATCCGATGACTCTTGCTCTTAAGCGGCTAGCGAAATTCCGAGCTCTCATACTTGGAAGTTTGCTTTACGGGTTTGGTTATCTATTCTTAGGTTGGATTACACAGTTTGGATGGGCGCTTGTAGCTATGGCGGTAATTACAGGAGGTGAGATTATACATGCTCCGGTTTCACTCTCAGTGATAGGGGAACTCTCTCCAGAAGATCAGAGGGGACGATATATGGGACTTTTCGGGTTAAGCCAAACAATAGGTATGGCAGTGGGTCCTCTACTTGGAGGAGTGCTGATTGATGCGTTCCCCTTTAATCCCGAACTAATATGGGCACCCGTTGCACTGATAGCATTCATAGCTGCAGCAGGATACTACTGGTGGGGCCGTCGATTTCGTTCATAATCTTCCAGAGGATTTCATATGAGAATTCGCCTCCCTTGAACGGAAAGTACTTTGCTGAGCGTGACTTTCCCCTGTAGACCCCTCCCACCGGGAGAAGGAGCATTATGAGAAGCCTTGCAGCTAATCACAGGGTAGACTCGTTTACCTGGCTATGAAAAATCCGCTGAACTCGGGATTGACGCGATACACGCTCTCTCTTCAGCTTCGGGTTAAGCACCTGCTCCACAGAAACGAAGAAGGCATCCAAATCAATATGGAAAATACAGCGAGCCATGTGAGAGCATATAAACTAGCACACAGAGCTGATAAAGCCAACTTTTCATCGAAATGTTTTGTTGGGTCACTTGTTGGCTGATTGTGGGATTACTCATACGGAGCCGTTTTGCTATACTGCCATGCTAAAAGCAGATTTCCCATTTCCACAGGCGGCATCTGGAATCAGGTTAGGAGACCTGCCAGATAAAAGGCTTGGATGAATAAGTAGAAAGCTTAAAGTGTTTGACGAATTCGACTATCTCGGCAGGAGTGCACACTCTTGGAATATGGGCAGTGAGAAAATAGTAATCGCTTCTCTTCGAGATATATTCGGTGAAGGGACTGGCGGCTATTGCAACTAAGTGGGTTATTGTTCTTGGCAGTTCAAAATTCTTTCCTTCGCGCTCTTTACACAATAGTTCACATAGTGTGTCAGCTTGCCTAAGTGCAGCATCAAGCTTGTTTTCTCGTACTTGGAGAGCATTTGTTTCGCCTCGGTCAAAGGCAAGTGGCACGCTGAAGGCTTTGCATTCCACTACAAACAATACCTGTCCAATGGAAAACGATATGTCTATGTCTCGTTCCAATCCTGAGAAAAACCGAACCTTTTGGTGGCACTTCCATGGTTGGAAGTCAGGGATATTGAGTTTCAAATACTTTTCCACCTCATTCTCAAAATCATGGCCGCGTAATTGACCAATTCCCCCGTCTAACGAGGCGTGAGTGGATAACTCAGAAAAAATCGATTCTAGCAGTGACGGAACCATTGAATGGTCAGTTAAAAGACCTCCCGGTACGCTTAGGAATAGTTTTGTACCCGTTCGATCCCACAAACTAATATGTACAAAGTCTTCTGCATTATAAGTCATCCAATTCAACATTCTTTTGAACGATGAACTGACCTGCGCCAGCGTGATGTCACCAAAGAGGTGCTTATATGTGTATGTGTAATGTTCCTCTAAATAACGCCGAAATTTTTTCCTGTGAGGCATAAGGGTATAACCTCTTTGAAAGAAACTGTATCGTGAATAAATATTACGCAACCAGAAGTTTTGAGCATGACGGCCTATCGCAATTAAAAAAGCCACAAGCTCTTCTGGCGAAAATCCAACCATTCCCTCTATTGATTGGCGAAACATACGCATCTTTTCGTATAAAGGCCGAATTGAAACAGGGACAGGCACAAAGTTGGTGGGATTGCCTTTGGGATAGACCGGCCCTTTCATCTTTCCATCAAAAAACTCCTCACCGGGAAATACCAGAGGTACTTCATGCCTTTTAATATTTGGAACTGGTATAAATAGTGTGAAATTATCTAGACTCTCTTCGTGTTTAATAGTCTCAATATCTGTGATTGTGCCGAAGTGGCTCAGTAGATTACCGTAATTGGCTGAACGTGTGTCATAGAGCTTGACAAGACTCTCCACCTTTCTTGGCAATTCTACTCCCACACATCTCTCTTGGCGCACTCTCAGTTGCCCGCCCTTCCAAACTCTACGCAACTGTGCCGTAATCATATAGTAGTCAAGCGCCAAGTACTCAATTTGGTATATGTTTATTGCGTCCTCACGAGTGATCTGCCGCGGTATAATGCTAGGCAATATTCTTTCCCTAAACTCAGCTTCGTCCTCTATTTCAATTGCATCTGATTTATCTATATCTACTGTCTCCCCACTATATGGTTCTTCTGTAAAAACGTATTGTCTTACATCAACTGCATCAACTGAACCCGGAACCGCCACAAATTCCTGGGGCTGATTGCCCTTACCGTACTTCAACACTGCTAGATTAAAAGTAGTACGGTGTAAATATGGAGTCGTGGGTCGGTCATACGGTTCAGTGGTCGCGGGGAATATTCGCCGCGATAAAAACAGCCAGTAATACTTACTATGTTTAGAGCACAGCCGTTGTATCTCTTCCTCAATCCTGTCTTTCCATACTATTAAGGCTTTTTCTGACTCATTCCTATCTGGCAAAGTAGGCAGCGTACGCATTATTGACCTCTCTATATCCCTTGCTGGCCCCTTATAAGCCCGCATAAATTCATCACGTTCCATGCTAAATAACAGGTAATTCATCCGCATAGCGGGGGCGTCATACAGCATAGTTTCACCTAAGCTTTTTCATAGTCGCGCTTCAGTAAGCAACACTTCTTGTATTTCTTACCGCTACCGCATGGACACGGGTCATTTCTGCCAACTTTGTTCTTGCTCATCTCATCCTTACTTTCTGCGGTCTACTCAAGATTACCATATTGGTCTTAGTTAACAAAGTGGCGTTTTGTGACTCCTTAACTTTATAGTATGTCTTGGACACCGCACAAAAAACTATTGATTATTTCGTATATAACGGTATAATAGTCTCTATATAAGAAATAACCCTTTAAGACCAACATAGTGTTAGTGGTTAAGTATGTGCGTCATGAAGTTGCGGTGGTCGCATTTACCTTGTTTCGACAATCATCTCGGTACAGAAACTTAAGAGGCCCAGATAACCACCCAAGTATGTAATTTATGCTCTAAAGTGGCGTTCAAAAAGAGAGTAACCATGAAACCCATAAAGGTAATAGTGTCCCTAGCTTGGATAGGAATCTCAGTCTTACTCCTAGTTCTGACTGCATGCTCACCTAGCGATGAGCTCGTGCTCCAGCCCACAACGGTGGTAGCCGACGAGGAGACTGAAGAAGCCCTAACGTCGGTCACCGAAAACCAGGAGGTTCTCGACTTCACCCAGAGTACTCCTCAATTGGACGGCCTCGAGGTTGGTGACGTGCTTGTTATGGGTCCTACTGACCACGCGCCCGAGGGACTGCTGCGCAAGGTGACTGGCATCGAACGCAACGGAGGGGTCGTTGTAAACACCGAGTTTGCCACCATGGAAGATGCCATTGAACAAGGTACTATAGTGGTGACTGCGACGATCACGGCGGCGGAGGCTCAGGCTGCCGCGCTCGGAGTTGAAGGTGTCAGGGTACTGCAAGAGTCCGAAGGCACGGGCTTTACCGTCGATCTAAATAGAACCATCGGTGGGTTTACTTTTAGCGGGCAATTGAAGTTCTTAGCAGACCCTGTCATCAACGTCGAGCTCAACTACTTGCCTCTTGGACTGAAGGAACTGGAATTTATCATAGAGACAGACGAGTCACTCAATCTGCAGGTACAGGCGGAGGAGAACGCCAATGTCATAAACGAGAGGGTAGAATTACTGCCGCATCCAATTAGAAAGGACATATTGCTCCTCCCCTTCGGCTTTCCTGTCTACGTAGTCATCTACTTCACCCCGGTCCTGGTCATCGAAGGTGATCTTTCTGGACAGCTGCAAGCTCGAGTGGAGTACGAGGCCCAACGAAAAGCAGGACTCCACTACGAGAACGGTAGCTGGGACCTCATTGGAGAGCAGAATAGCGATTTCAATGGCGAAGGTACGTTAGAAGGGCAGGCAAACTTTCGGGCCTCGGTCGGGCCGGAAGTAGAGGTGAAATTTTACAGCGTCGTGGGGCCCACAGGGAATGTGTTCGGTTATTTAGAATTTGAGAGCGGATGGGATTCGCTTCTCTGGTGGAAACTGTATGGCGGTTTGCGAGCGGAACTGGGAATTGAAGTGGGATTACCAATATTAGGGCGGGTGGCAGGGTATGGTCCAGTGGAGGTCATGCACTTTAGACAGGTTCTGGTGGAATATGGAGAGGCCACCAAGTTCCATCTCACCATCACTAGCACAGCCGGCGGTTCAGTAACAACGCCTGACGAGGGGACTTTTGCCTACGACGAGGGAACAGTGGTCAACCTGGTGGCCACCCCAGATGCTGGCTACCGATTTGTCAACTGGACTGGCGATGTGGGCACTATTGCTAATCCCAACGCTGCCTCAACCACCATCACGATGAATGGCGACTACTCAATCACCGCCAACTTTGAAGAGATTCCGCCCGTCCAGTACGACCTGACCATCTCCAGCACAGCTGGTGGCTCAGTAACCACCCCTGGCGAGGGGACTTTCACATATAACGCTGGCACGGTGGTTGACCTCGTGGCCGAGGCTGAAGAAGGCTACAGCTTTGTCAACTGGACGGGTGATGTGGGCACCATTGCCAATTTTGACGCCGCCACGACGAATATCACCATGGACGACAACTACTCAATCACCGCCAACTTTGAGCAAGCGGAGACACAATTAGTAATCACTACCCCAGGCTCTGGCACGTTCACCGTTCCGGCGGGAGTAACCGAAATCACCGTGGAGGCGTGGGGCGCTGGCGGTTCAGGCGGCGGCGTACCCCTTCCGATTACTCATAGGGCTGGTGGAGGTGGAGGGGGGGCTTATGCACGAAAAACTTTTAGAGGGGTCATACCAATGTCCTCCATCCCGTATTATGTTGCCCCGGAAACAGGAGTAAGTTATACACACGGCTATTCAGGCAAAGCTAGCTGGTTTTATTCGAACAATTCAGACGGATTAGTGGCCGCTGGTGGGTCAGGGGGAGGATACATAATTACTGGTGGTAGCTACGGTGGCCCAGGAGGCAGTGTAAACAGTTCTTACGGCGATGTTGTGTACAAGGGGGGAGACGGTGCAGCGGCTAGCTATCCCTTGAGTGGTGCTGGTGGTGGAGGTGCCGGTTCGGGAGGGAACGGCAAAGACGCAAGCGAAGGGACACCTGGCGGTGCCACAGAAGAATATGGTGGCGCTGGCGGCGCAGGCGTACAGCATAATGGCGAACCCGGACATCTTTATGGTGGAGGGGGAAGTGGGGCAACTAGCATCATGACGGGGCAAAACAAAGGCGGTGCAGGTGCCCAAGGGTTGATTCGCGTTACCTGGCATGAACCGGCCGCGAACTTCTACACCCGAGCCGGTGTGGAGACGGTAAGCACGGATGGCTTGGGTGCGATAACCGCGGTGTTTCCAGAAACTGGGTTTACCTGCATCGCAAGTAGGACCGTCGGAGTGGACGCTGAGCTGGCTGGTGTTGAGCCAGTGATCGCTCGCGGGCATAGCCATACAGGGGCCATAAGCACTGTAACCGTCAATACCACCCGCGCCGAGAAGATAGCCATACTAGGCTTGTTGGTGCTGATTTCAGTGGCGCTGGCTGTATTGGCAAAGAGGCGGCGAGGCAGGGGTGTAGAGTATACCTGAGATTCAAATTGCACAGTTGCCTGTTTTGTTACCTCACTACACAAATCATCGCAGGGTCCTTTTTATTGTCGCGGGGCTGGCTAGTTAGTCACTTTTGGAGACAAATTCTTTCACCCTTCTCTCAAACACCCCTCGCTGCAAAAGTACCCTTCTCTGGCATTTGAGGCATTTAAGGCCGATGTAGGCGCCCACCCTCACAACTTCCCACTCATAGCTGCCGCAGGGATGCACTTTGCGCAGCCGGACTACTTCACCGGGCTTTATTTCTATAGTCATTGATCTGGTTGCGGATTTTTTCAGCCACGTTTCTAGCCGCCTGGGCGAAATCCTTTTCCTTCGAGGCATAAAGAATTTGCCTCGAGACATTGATAATCGCCTTCTCGCCCCGGGCATCTGCTCCGTAGCCAACTGCTGAAGCCAGGTCCCCTCCCTGAGCACCAATGCCGGGAATAAGCAAGCACATTTCGGGACAAAGTGAGCGGACTTTTTTTAATTCTTCAGGATAGGTAGCCCCGACTACCAGGCCGATATTGCCATAAGTATTCCATTCTTTGGCTTTTCGCGCCACTGCTTCGTATAGTGGTAGGCCATTGACGTGAAGGTTCTGGAAATCTGTGGCTCCTCGGTTTGATGTCCGGCACAGGATAAATACTCCCTTATCCTGGTAGTTAATAAAAGGCTCTATGGAATCGAAGCCAAGGTAGGGGTTGACGGTAGCGGCATCGAAGCCAAGAACCGAAAAGAGAGCCCTGGCATAAGCCCTGGCAGTGTTACCGATATCGCCGCGCTTGGCATCGCCGATTACAGGAATATCACCGGGTATATGTTTAACGGTCTTCTCCAGGATAGCCAACCCTTCGGTCCCTAAAGCTTCGTAGAAAGCCAGATTGGGCTTATAGGCACAGACCAGGTCGGATGTAGCCTCGATAATGGCTTTGTTGAATTGTAGAACGTCTACCACGGGCATAAGCTCCGGGTCGGGGTCGAGTCCGATGCAAAGCCAGCTTTTGTTTTTTCGGCTGGTATTAAGCAGTTTATCGGTGAATTTCATTATCGTTACTAGATAATATCAGGAGATGGGCATAAATTAAAGCTCGGTCAACATTCTACTATACTAGAAGGTTATTGCGCAGGTCGCTTCGTTGGTGTAGTGGCGGCTCGGAATGACACGACTCTTTGCCTTTATTCGTGGCAAAGGCTACAATAGGGGCGTGCGCGACCTGATTGCCGATGCCTTGAAAGGCCAAGATGCCGACTATATTGAAATCCATTTTGAGGAGAGCCAGGCTACCAGCATTGTCTACAGGGGGGAGAGACTGGAGGAGATAAGCAGGGCTCGTAATTCTGGTGGCAATATTCGTGCTTTAGTCCATGGTAATTGGGGATTCGTCAGCTTTAATCGCTTGGATGGGTTGAGGGAGAAAGTGGCTCTGGCGCTGGAGGAGGCAAGGTTAGCCAGCAGGGAATCATTTAAGCTTTTACCCACAGACCCGGTAGTGGACACACTGGTGCCGCAATTGAAGAAAGATTCCACAACCATACCGTTGGCAACCAAGAAAGAGCTTCTAGATGAATACAACGACATTATATTAAGCAGTCCGAAAATTCAAAGCACAAGAATCAATTACCGTGATACCAAGAGGCAACGTATTTTCGCCAATTCTGAAGGTAGTTATATAGAGCAGGCTAAAACTGACCTTACTTCACGATTAACAGCCATAGCTCGCGAGGATAGCGAGGTTCAACAAGCAGGACTAAGCCTGGGCAGCAATGGCGAGTTTTCCGCCCTGGAGGGGCTACATGAGCAAGCCAGGGAGATAGCGAGGCGTGCCGCAGCCCTTCTTCTTTCCGCCCCTCAGGTAAAAGGTGGAGAGTATACCGTAATTTTGGACCCTGTTCTGGCTGGAGTCTTTGCTCATGAAGCCTTCGGGCATTTATCCGAGTCGGATTTTGTATATCAAAATGAAAACCTGCGGAAAATCATGGTCCTGGGGAAAAGATTTGGCGGCAAGCATCTCAATATCGTTGATGATGCTACTATCCCTAACTTGCGGGGAAGTTATAAATACGATGATGAAGGGACGCCGGCAACGAAAACATATCTTATCCGGGAGGGCATTCTGGAGGGAAGGCTTCATTCCCGGGAAACAGCGGCTAAGATGGGAGAAAGGGCTACGGGGAATGCTCGAGCTATAAATTACCTCTTTTCCCCAATAGTGCGAATGAGCAATACCTTTATTGAGCCAGGTAGTGCTTCGTTCGAGGAGATGCTTGGTGGCATTGAGGAAGGCGTCTATGTTAAGGATTGGTACGGCGGAACGACCAGCCTGGAGATGTTTACCTTCTCCGCTGGGGAAGCTTACATGATTCGCCGGGGGAGATTAGCAGAGTTATTGCGCCCCGTGGTGCTAACGGGTAATGTTTTTACTACCCTGCAAAATATAGATGCCATAGGCAATGACCTTGGGATGAATCAGGGTGGTGGCTGTGGCAAAGGGGGACAATATCCGTTACCCGTTTCTAACGGTAGTCCACATATCAGGATTCGTCATTGTGTGATAGGAGGCAGATAACGATAAATCCTAAGCACGAAATCCGAAATCCTAAACAAATGCCATCGCTTGAGAAAATAAAAGAGCAAAAATAAAAATGCAAAATGACAAAGTAAAATTTAAAGATGAATTTCAGGCTCGCGCTTACAGATTCGCGTTGGATGTAATAGGATTCGTAGACCGATTGCCAGTAGAACAGACTTCGCGGATTATCACTGACCAGCTCTTAAGAAGCACTACCAGTATCGGGGCTAATGTCATTGAGGCTCAAGCGGCTTCTTCAAGAAAGGACTATACCAATTTCTTTGCTTATGCATTGAAGTCAGCAAATGAATTCAAGTTTTGGTTGGGACTGCTCAGAGATTCCGGTAGAGGTGATAAAGAGAGCGTTAATAAACTTCTGAGAGAAGCTACAGAGATCGCGAATGTCCGTGCCAGCACTATATTGACCCTGAAAGGAAAAAGGTGAAGTATTTTTGCATTTTGAACTGTAATTTTGATTTTCTATCTTTGAGTTTTAATGTTATTTAGATATTAGGGATTAGGATTTAAGATGGAACATCTTATGGAGGTTCTCGGCTCTGCTCGGAGGGAGGCTGAGCAAGCTGAAGTTTTCTTGGTTTCTTCTCGGGCAACGCCGATACAATTTGAAGCCAATGAACTAAAACAAGTTCAGACCAAGGAGAGCAGGAGTACTGCCTTGCGAATTTTCAGGGAAGGTAGAATTGGCTTTGCTACTGCTAGTGGAGGGGGTGGTTTGGAAGCTCTGGTCGACATGGCCGTGGAAACTTCTCAATTTGGCAGCCCGGCCAATTTTCAATTTCCTTCCTCCCGGGACTATTCGGAAGTGTCCATCTTCGACCCTGAGGTAGAAGAAATAGCTATGGAGAAGATGATCGAGATCGGGAAGGAGCTTATAGCCAGGATCAGGGGGCATACTCCCGATGTCCTTTGCGATGTTCAAGTAACCAAGGGAACAAGCTCCATTTCCTTAATTAATTCTCAAGGCGGTGAGGGAAGATATGACAGCAGCTTTTTTAGCCTTAGCCTGGAAGGCATTCTCGTTCGGGATACAGATATGCTTTTTGTGGGTGATAGCGAAAGCTCATGCCGTCCCGATTTTATCGGGATTGATGACCTGGCTGATAGAGTGATATGGCAACTGGAAATGGCTAAGAAAAAAGCTGCCGTGTCCACAAAGCTGCTGCCAATAATTTTCACACCTAATGGAGTAGCTAGTGCTTTACTGAGTCCTTTAGTGCTGGCGTTTAACGGCAAAACAGTTCTCGAGGGGGCTTCTCCTCTAAAAGATAAACTGGGTGAGCAAGTTTTTGACAAAAAGCTGAGCTTATGGGATGATGCTACCATAGCTTACGGCGTAGGGAGTTATCCTTTTGATGACGAGGGGGTGTCCAGCCAGCGTCTACCACTTGTTGCAAATGGAGTAGTGGCGAATTTCCTTTATGATTTACAAACAGCAGCTTTAGCCGGTACTCAGAGCACCGGTAACGGCCAGCGGGCGGGTGGTGGTTTTCCCAGCCCAGCTATAAGTTCTCTTATTTTAAATGGAGGAGATGTTTCTTTCCAGGCGATGGTGGAAGATATGAAAGAAGGGTTAGTCGTGGAGCAACTTATTGGTGCTGACCAGGGTAATCTTCTGGGTGGTGACTTCGGCGGCAACGTTTTGCTGGGATATAAGGTAGAGAATGGCGAGATAATGGGGAGAGTGAAGGATACTATGATTGCCGGTAACGTATATCAAGTGTTAAAAGAGCTTCTTGGCATAGGGCAAGAAGCAAGGTGGGTTGGCGGGATTTTGCAAACTCCTCCTTTATATTGCTCTAGTGTATCGGTGACGACCAAGGGAAGCTAAGATGGATACGAAAGACGTAATAAAGCTTTATAAACAGCCACGCCCTAAGAGTTGTTCCATGCTTGCCTCCTGGCCGGGCATTGGCGACGTTTCCCTAACCGCAGCGAAGTATCTTGTAGAGAAGCTAAATGCTGTAGAAATAGGGGAGATTGAACCTATTAACTTCTTTGAACCAGTGGGTGTCACAGTCAGAGACAACGTGGTTGAAAGCCCTCGTTTTCCTGAGAGCAAGTTTTATTATTGGCAGTCTGCCAAGGCAGGTAAAGGATTGGTGATTTTTATTGGTGAGGAACAGCCTGGTTTCAAAGGGTATGAGCTAGTTAACTGTGTTTTGGACGTAGCGCAAAGGTTTAAGGTGGCAAGGGTATATAGTTGTGCTGCTGCGGTGACACGCATCCACCATAGTGAAGAGATGAAGGTTTGGGGAGCAGCGACAACAGCTAACTTGGTTGACGAGTTGAGCAAACATGATGTGGTTCTTAGAGGTAATCTTCGCATCGCTGGATTGAACGGATTGATATTGGGAATGGCTAAGGAAAGGGGGATGGAAGGCATTTGCTTGCTGGGCGAAGTGCCAGCGTATGCCACGCAAATAGCAAATCCCAGAGCCTCCCTGGCTGTGCTTGGTATCCTGACTGAAATGTTAGGAATTACACTTGACTTGACCGAGCTTGACAATCTGGCTAAGCAAGTAGACGAGGAGATGGATAGAATAGCGAAGAGAGTTACGGCTGAGTTTATTGACCAATTCACCGAACCTATTTGGGAGCAGGATGAGGATGAGGAGGAAGAGTGAATAAGTTGAGCAGTCCTGGTCTAGCAAAGGTTCAAATTGACCGACAAAGGTAGATATGCTACCATCGAGTTAGATGTCAGCTTTAGCTCAGCTTTGTGAGGAAATTATAGCTTGCCGGGATTGTGAGCTAGCTAAGTATCGCACTAAGGTGGTACCTGGTGAGGGGGCCGAGGACGCGGATTTACTTTTTATCGGTGAGGCTCCAGGGTGGCACGAAGACCAGCAAGGGCGTCCTTTCATCGGGCCAGCAGGGCAATTTCTGGACCAACTGTTAGCCTCAATTGGTTTACGCAGGGAGGAAGTTTATATTGCTAATGTAATTAAGTGTCGTCCTCCCCAAAACCGTGACCCGCTACCAGCGGAGATGCAGAATTGCCGCAAATGGCTGGACCGTCAAATAGAGATAATTCAGCCCCAAATGATTATTACTTTAGGACGTTACTCTCTAGCGCGGTATTTTCCCAATGAGAGCATAGGCAAGATTCATGGAAAGCCACGAAAGTCAGAAGGCGTCATTTATTACCCCATGTATCATCCTGCGGCGGCTCTCCATCAAGGCTCTCTGCGCCGGACTATCGAAACGGACATGCTCAGGATTCCGCA
>Ga0307435_1000928_pt1 | contig 12688 bp, 12 predicted proteins | sample SalMarWE160470MG_FD_202164 | JGI IMG/M metagenome (GOLD analysis project Ga0307435, IMG submission 202164) | Salt marsh sediment microbial communities from the Plum Island Ecosystem LTER, Massachusetts, United States - WE1604-70 | ecosystem: Environmental > Aquatic > Marine > Intertidal zone >... | reverse complement strand
CCGGTTATACTCTTTTTTGGTGGTACAGGAGAGGTATTCCCGAATACTATATAGCCTGCCCAGTAGTATGGGTGAGTCTTAACAGGATCTGCCCTTCCTAAAAAATCAATCTTGGCCAGCTGCAGGGCCCTGTCTTTTGTAAGGCCCTCTGCAAGGTGTGTATAAAAATTTTTCATCAGTTCGAGACTGGCCTTGTCGGCCACTGACCATTGAGTTAGTAACAGTCCCGAACATCCCGAAAACACAAAACCCCTGGCAAGGCTTAACAGTCCTTCCCCTTTCTGTATTTTTCCGTATCCGGTATTGCATCCGCTTAAAACCACCAGGCTCGCATTTAATTTAATACCAAAAATCTCAAATGTATGTAATAATCCGTCCTCGGCACTATCCTCCCCCAAGGTAAAAACCATTTTAGAATACATCGGGTTTTTGTCATCAACAACCGTGTGCATTGCCATGTGGATGATATTATAATTACCTGCAAATTTTTTAAAATTCTCCTCTGATGCACGCTTATTCTCATATATTCTGCCTTTATATAATTTAGAAATGATATTTACTTCTTCTTTAGTGCCGGAAAGGGGATATAGTCTCAGCATGTCATTAAGGTCAGTATCATTATCGCGATGCCCGGCATAGAAATTATCTTTATATACAGGAACAAATGCAATAAGTCTGTCCTTTTTATATTTGCGGGTTCCCCGGTTCATTAACAGTGAAGCAGAGTATGCGTAGCTGACAGGATATTCTTTGATAAGGTAGGGCAGCTTACCGAAATCTGCTATGCCGGAAGCGGGGGCACTGCCTGTTATTAATACTTCAAAAGGTATCAGGTTAAGCACTTCATCAGGCACAATGATAAGTCTTTTATCTCTAATCTCACTTACAACAGGTTCAAGTAAGATCTTATACAAATCATTGGATATTCTGACAAACTCTGTATAATCTTCAATATTATAATCTCCATATTTATTCCCTGTCAGAAGTTTTCTTAGCTTAATAATATTTTCAGAGAGGCTGTCAGGTCTTTCCTGCATATAACCTGTAATAGTGTCCCTGGTAACAATAAAAGTGTAAAGCGCTTTCTTTGTAACAGTATATTCAATCAATGCCTGGTCCTTTTCCAGTTCTGACCGGATAAGTTCAACGGGAGTTGCAGCCATGTTGTATTTCAGATCATAATATTCGGGGAATTCATTTTCAAATAACCCTATCAGCTCCTCTTCTTTTCGCTCCAGCTCGAACAGCCTTGACTTTATTGCATCTATTTCTGATGATGATCCATGTTCCATTTCACCGACAGCGTTAATACGGAAATTAAGGCCGGCGATCTCGTTTTTTATTCCCTGTTCATAATTTATCAGTGAATCGGGAATACCTGCAAACTTTTTTGCTTTTTCTTCATTAATATATGTTGCAAGCATGACTGCTTTGCTCTTTTCGGAAAAGTCAAAAGCTTCAGCCATGTATTTGTAATTATTTGTTAACTTGTAAATCTTCATAGCTGTCGATACGCAATTATTAAGGGTTATTTTATGACTTGACAGCTGGATGATCTTGGAGTTCTCATCACTAATCCCGCTGCAAACTTGTTCCTCAAGTCTGGATGCCAGTTTGTAACATTCAAGTCCGGCCTCAATATCTTTCAAACTATTTGTTACTCTTTCAAAGTATCTATTTAAGGTATATGCTTTCCTTATAAATGTTACTGTCAACTCGTTTTTATCATATGCATCTTCAAAACCGGGATTTTCATAAATATCTGTGCTGTTAAAACTACAAGTGGCCGCTATCAGGCTTTTTTGTATAGTATCCAGTGCTTTTTTATATTCACCATGTCTGGAATAATATCTTCCCAGTTCTCTCAATATTAGTGACATTTCACGGTTTCTGTACACATTGTTTTTTAAAGCGGCATCATGTGCCATGTTCAAATATTTTTTCTCCCTGTCAAATTCTTTCATTTTCTTGTACAGCAGACTTTTTGAGAAATATATGTAAAAGAGGGCCAATTTATTCTTATCAGGTTCACTTTTTGCTTCTCTCTCCGCCAAATTATAATAGTATTCAGCCTTATTAAATTCATTTAATAATGAATAGTTATCTCCTATATTGTAATATGTATAATCAGGTGAAAAACCTGTATTTTTTATAAATTTTAAACTTTCCAGGAAGTACTCATTGGATTTGGCATATTCTTTTTTATAAAAGAATATCAATGCAAGTTTATCAGGGTTCAGGTAAATAAATTTACTCAAAGCAGCCGACATTTCTGCCATTCTCAGGGATTTATCAAAATAGACCAGGGCTTTGTCAAGTTTTCCCAGAAGCATCATTATTCTGCCCTGATAGTAATACAATATACAGTATTTATAGTATGTCGAATTATAAGCGGATGCAAGTATATTTTCTGCAATATTTAAATATTCCGTAGCCTTATCAATATTCCATATCATGCTATAGTAAAGGCTGCATACTATATATGAATCAAACAACTCCTTGTTCACAGGATAGTTAAGCGAATCAATCAAGTATACGCATTTGTTGAAGTATTCGCGACCTTCATGAATATTATCCTGGTATATATAAACATTAATTATCCGGCTGAGAATATCAATAAGGACCATATTGTTATTACAATATTTATTGTATAACCTTAAGGATTCCAGATAATGGTTTTTTGCTTCTTCATAATTTCTGTTTTTATAATTCGTATTACCCAGTTCATTATGTATTTGTATCAGCAGGTTATAATTTTTATTCTCTGCCTTTTCATTTTCACTTTTCAACCGTTCAAAAATATTTATTGCGGCATCGTTATTACCAGTAATATTAAGGTATTTTCCATTAAGAAGATCATATTCAGAATTAATCACCGGATCTGATTTTAACTGGCCATAGTAATTATTATTAATCCTTTTAAGCAGCAGGTCAAGACTGTCAAATTCACCCTTATCAAGCAGCTTTTTCCCCTTAATTATTAAACCGGCAGGATTATTTTCCCGGCACAGGCTGTCATTACCCTTTTCAACTATATAATTTACGGCTGTATTTAAAATGAAACCTGTATTAATAACAAAGAGGATACAGGCTTTTATAAAAAATGAATTCATAATATTATTATGCAGCTATGAAAATTTTATACAAAAATATTATTTAAATAAATACTTGATATTATTTGGCAAATTCTTTAATTTAATCAAGATTTAAGCAGATACCGAAAAGCTTATAGAGTAGGTAACACAGAATTAAAATTATTCATTATGAAAAGCAACTGTGAATTGCCGTTACGGGTAAAATACCCGAATGAGGAGGATGATGAAAAACCTCCTCCCAAGCCGCCGCTACATTAATGTTTTATTGATTTAATTTTCAACAAAACTTTAAAAAATTGTACAATTTAATTATTGGTATGTTAGTTTAAAAGACTTGGTAGGCTTTAGTTCGTGATAACTTACAGGAAATTAATAGCTGATAATGAATTTTGTATAGTTTTTTTATTTATTCCCGTAGCGCGACATAATTTCTCCATTTTTCAATGACGGCCTGCATATCATTGGGTAGGGGGGAATCAAAAAACACATGCTTTCCTGTTGAGGGATGCACAAATCCCAGTGATTTTGCATGTAAGGCGTGCCTGGGTAATATTTTAAAGCAGTTCTTCACAAATTGCCTGTATTTTGAAAAGGTTGTGCCCTTAAGTACTTTATCACCACCGTAGCGTTCATCATTGAACAGCGGGTGATTAATGTATTCCATGTGTACCCTTATCTGGTGTGTTCTCCCTGTCTCCAGCCTGCACTCAATAAGATTTACGTATCCCAGCCTTTCCATAACCTTATAGTGAGTGACTGCAGGTTTGCCGTATTCTTCACCTGAGAATACATGCATTTTCATCCTGTCCCTTTTACTCCTTCCTATGTAGCCTGATATTTTCCCTTCATCGCTTTCAAGGTTGCCCCACACAAGAGCAATGTATGTCCGGTCAACAGTATGATCATAAAATTGCTTTGCAAGTTTATTCAAGGCAATCTCTGTTTTGGCAATGACAAGTATTCCTGATGTGTCTTTATCGATCCTGTGCACTAATCCCGGTCTCAATTCCCCGGCTTCATATAAAGGCAGGTCTTTTAAATGATAGCTTAATGCATTTACCAGCGTTCCTGTATAATTGCCATGCCCCGGATGAACAACCATGCCTGGCTCTTTGTTGACAATAATTATATCGTCGTCTTCATATACTATGTTAACAGGAATATTCTCGGGTATAATTTCAATTTCCCTGGGTGGATGGGGAAGTACAATTGATATTATGTCATTTGGCTTAACTTTGTAATTTGGTTTTACAGGGGCATCATTAACAAGAATGTTGCCGGCCCTGGCAGCATTCTGTATCCTTGTCCTTGAAATATTCTCAAGTTTACTGGACAAAAATTTATCAATCCTCAGTAAACCCTGGCCTTTATCAACAATAAGCCGGTGGTGTTCAAACAGTTCGTTTTGTTCATTAAGTTCCTCCTGCATTGCGTGCATATTGTATTAACGGGATATTATGAATTTCTTATTAACAGGGGCAAATCCATGTCCGTTTAACCTTAAGACGTATAATCCGGGACTGAAGCCGGATATATTTATAACCGGTGCAACTTTACCCGACATGTATATGATTCTTCCGGAGAAATCATAAATTGTAACCGTTAAATTATAATCATCAATTGAAAAAGGATATTGAATATTGATATATTCATCAGCAGGGTTTGGATAAATATTCAGAAGCTCTTCATTTATTTTTGCAGTCTCTTTAACTGATGTGGTTATTTGCCTTGTTCCCATTACAAGTCTGATCATAAGTGAGCCTTCGATAGAAGGGCTTTCATCAAACGATTTCCATATACCTGTAATGTTGGTCAGAATATTCTTTTTATTGGCATTATTTATGTCATAGCCCAAATTTAAAAATTCCTCTGCAGTCTGTTGCCAGCCTACATAAATTGTATCTGATACAATCAGCAAGGTGTCAAGCGAGTACCTGGTAAATTCGTTTAATCCTTTTAATGTGGCGGGATATAAATAAGGGCTCCGGTCCAGGTCTTCAGGATATATAAGATCCCCCGGGAGTCCTTTATAGTTATCCCATATACATAATTTAAATGATTTTGAAGAAGTGAAGTTGTTTCTGGTTTTATTAAAATAAAAATCAACTGCCCTGATGGTGTCGGCTTTGTAGAGCTTGAACCTGTACGCGAGAAGTGCGCCTCTTGAAGATTCTCCTGAAATACCAAAGCCATATTCGGCAGTACCGTCATCATAGGCATAATAGTCCAGGAATTTTTCAATTCTTTTAACCGTATCATTCCCTTTGTAGTGTTCTGTATTTTTAAAGTAGGCGGCAATCTCAAACAAACCGGCATCAGATCCGGTATGCTGGTAATAAGGTTTGAATCTGTCTCCGCGGTCAATAATGGCGTTATTTATAAATTTTTCTGTTATGCCGCTGACAGGATATGGTTCAATAAAATATGTGTTATCATTTAAATCCTTTATAAAGTACTGGCGGGTAACTGTCGTTGAGTCATCGGGGGGTGCCAGACGCTCATAAGCATTCCTTATAAAAATAGGGATAGTATCAATTCTTTCATCTGTGATAACATAGTCTATATGTGACCATGGCACCGACTCATAATGTCGCAGAGTTGATCTCAGCGGCTCGATGAATGTAATGTCATTTATCCTCGAATGTTCTTCAACCGGACGGTTATCCAGTTGAATATAATCGAGATGCCACTGATCAGAGTTGCTCAACGCTCCCTGTCCCTGCACTACTTCTTTGGATGATATGCTTGTATAATTTCTGAACCTGAATTTAAAACCATCCTGGAACAAACTGTCATCTATTGATATAATAACCTGAAGAAATGTATCTGTGGGCCATATTTCAGCTTTCCATACAGATCCTGTCCATGAGTTGTCTTTTGGAGAATATAATTCAAGCAGCAGAGTGTCTTTTTCTTCCGGGGGTTCGCCTTTGCCACCTGCCTGGTACCAGAAACTCAAAGTTACCGGCTGTCCGGTGCCTTTGTATGCGGACAGGTTTATGGGCCGGGAGGTTAAAGTGTCAGAAGGGGTGATATCATTACCGGTAGCATAAATGTTGCCCTCATCATCAATAGCATCGAGTGTTGCAACACCAATTGATACCGGTTTAACCGGATAGGATGAATTTATAAATGCATATTTGTCCTCCCACAAATCAGGATCGGGGAAAACCGAAGATGTTGAAAAATCATCGAAAAAAGGGAGGTTTAGCTGTTCGGTGTTTTCAGTACTCTTCATCCTGGATGGGTAATTTTTCAGGCTGCTCTTTATCTGCCGGTTTTCGGTAAGGCCAATTATCTCCTGGTTATAACCGTTATAACAGCACAGAGTTGCAAAAAAAAATAAATAGCCGGTCTTAAGATATTTAGTCATCCCATTAATTATCTAATGTGTCCGCCGATTCATACAATTCCAGCTTGCTGGAATCGACAGTCAGCCATACATCTATTGAAGAACCTAACGGTATTAATTGACTTTTATTATGCGCCGGTATTTGTTTGAATATTATGGCTCTCATTGAATCATCATAGTCTGAAACTGATGAATCGTAAGTTGGCTTACCGATTTTTAGTACAATACTTGCAAGTATGCTTTGTGCTTCCTGGATAGTGTATCCAACTATTACAGGGACAACAGTCTTTTCGTTACTTAATCCTTTTCCTATAACAAGATCTATCCTGGAGTTTCTGATCAGCGTATCTCCTTTTTTTATTGGGTAGCCATTATATTTTTGTTCCAGCACTTCATTAATTGCAAGGTCAGGTTCATAAATCATATCACCGACCCTGAGTCCGCAGGATTTTAACTTTGACAGGGCCTGCCTCAATGTTAAATTAACCAAATCGGGCATAACGATCTTTTCAGGATTCACTGAATTCATTGTCAGGAATATCTTACGTTTTTTTTTAACTATAAAGCCGGGGGCAGGATGTTGATCCACAACAGTCCCTCTTTCAAATTCATTCACGTAAACAGAGTCAAACAATACGTATTTTAATTTTTTCCGGGATAATACATTCTGAACTTCCTTAATTGTTAATCCGGTGAGATCGGGCACTGAAAGGGCCTGGTTATGACGTGTATATACTTTTAACCATTTAAAGGTCAAAAAGATAATTATAATGAAAAGAATGAATGCCAGTATAAGGTTTCTCAATAACAGATGCCTGGAAATATACCTGAAGATATTATTAATGTTCATAAATATTGACACTTGTGAAAATTAATAACTAATGAAGTTACTCGCAAAAATAAGATTATATTGTATTTTTTACATTATAAAAGGTTATTGTTTTATTATATTTTGTTATTTATCTCTCAGGATATGGCAGACGCGGCCGCCATTCTTTTCGAAGTAGTCCTGGTGGTATTCTTCTGCCGGGTAGAAAGTCGTGGCCGGCACAATTTGAGTAACTGCCTTATTTTTAAAAACACCTGACTTGTCGAATGCTTCCTTTGACTTCATTGCAGCGATTTTTTGTTTTTCGTTATGATAAAAGATTGCAGATCGGTACTGGCTGCCAATATCGTGGCCCTGCCTGTCAGGTGTTGTAGGATCATGCAGACGCCAGAAGTAATCCAGCAGTTCTTCATAACTTATGATATTGGGGTCATATATAATCTGCACGGCCTCAGCATGGCCTGTATTGCCCGTACTTACCATTTTGTAACCGGGATTCTCCATATTGCCGCCGGTATATCCTACAGTTGTTTCTGTTACACCGTCTACTTTTTTGAGAATTTCTTCAACGCCCCAGAAACATCCTGCTGCAAATGTGGCAGTATCAAGTCCTGTTTTTTTCATATCTTTTTTTTGAGGATTTTCTTCAAACAGTATTAAATACTCTCCATACCCTTCCTTCTCCAGATCTTCAAGTGGTATAAACTTTAGTGCAGCAGAATTGATGCAATATCTTAAACCTGTTGGTTCAGGCCCGTCATTAAAAACATGCCCCAGGTGTAAATTGCTGTTTTTGCTCCTGACCTCTGTTCTTGCCATCCCGTGGCTATAGTCGAGCTTTTTTACCACGTTGTTATCTTTTAGTGAACGTGTAAAACATGGCCAGCCTGTGCCCGAATCAAACTTATCCAGTGAACTGAACAAAGGTTCACCCGAAACTATGTCAACATAAATTCCCTCTTTTTTATTATTCCAGTATTCATTCTGAAAGGGCGGCTCTGTACCATTTTCCTGGGTTACTGAATATTGCATCGGGGTTAATATTTTTTTTAGTTCTTCCTTTTTCACTTTTTTATTGTTTTGATTATAACAGGATGTAGTAATAAATAAATTTACCATAATTAATAGAATAATATTCTTATTGTTCATGGTTACTTTTTTTTATTAATGGTTTTAGCTTTATAACAATCCTCAGGATGAATTGTTGTTTTAGAGTTGAACATTACTAAGATTCTTTTGTTTTAAATCTTGAATGCAAAATTTAAACCGGGAATTAAATTTAAGTAATATATATGAAACACAGTATTATGAAAGTCCTTTTATTATCTTTTCTGGTCATTGGCTCCCTGGTCCGTTTACAAGCCATAGAAATTTATAATTTCAGGGATTTTGAACCTTTACTTAATAAGGATAATGACACGACATATGTTATACATTTCTGGGCAACATGGTGTGTTCCCTGTATAAAAGAATTACCGGCATTTAATGAACTTGAAGGTACTTATGCCAGGCAGAAAGTAAAAATTATTCTTGTGAGCCTTGATTTTCCGGGGCAGGTTAACAACAGGCTTATTCCTTTTATCAAAAAAAATAACATAAAGAGTGAGGTTATCGTTCTGGACGATCCCAACCAGAATTACTGGATTAACAGGGTGAATCCTGACTGGTCCGGGGCAATACCGGCCACTCTCATTTACAAAGGAAAATCAAGGGAGTTCTTCGAAATGTCGCTGACATATGAAGAGCTGGCTCAATTTATAAACATTAAAAACTAAAGACAATGAAAAAAGTGACAATAACGATGGTATTTGCCCTCATCATTTTCCAGGTAAATGGACAGGGTTATAGAATAGGCGATAAAGCCGCTGATTTTCGTTTAAAGAATGTTGACGGTACTTATATAAGTATGGCTGATTATCCCGATGCCAAAGGATTTGTTGTAATATTTACATGCAACCACTGTCCTTTTGCAAAGGCGTATGAAGACAGGATTATTGCTATCAATGACAAGTATTCCCCTAAGGGGATGCCTGTACTGGCTATCAATCCGAATGATCCCGGTGTAGTACCCGATGACTCATTCGAAAATATGAAAATAAGGGCACGGGAGAAGAATTTTACATTCCCTTACCTTGTAGATGAAACACAGGAAGTATATAAAAAATACGGGGCAACAAGGACTCCCCATGTATTTGTGCTTAAAAGGGAGGGCGGTGATCTGGTTGTGTCATATATAGGAACTATAGATGACAACTATCAGGATGCTTCGAAGGTGCAGCAACATTACCTTGCTGATGCACTGGATGCGCTGCTGGAAGGCAGAACACCCGATCCTGCTGTAACAAAAGCAATAGGCTGCAGTATAAAAACCGGAAACTAATAAATGGCACTCTTAACAGATAAAAAGTGTAAGCCCTGTGAAGGAGGCATTCCTGCTTTGAAAAGCAAGGAGATATATAAGTATTTGAGTCAGCTGAAAGACGGCTGGAAAGTTATTGAGGACAGCAAGATTGCAAAGCAGTACTCATTTGTAAACTTCAGGCATACCATGGATTTTGTGGACAAGGTAGCTTCGCTTGCCGAAAGTGAAGGACATCATCCTGTTATGCATGTTTACTTTGGAAAAGTTGAAATAGAATTGTGGACACATGCTATTAAAGGGCTGTCTGAAAATGACTTTATTTTAGCTGTAAAGATTGACAGCATTTTGTTGTAAATTTGCAGAAAATTTGATTAAAATGACCTGTAAACTTTTAGAGGGCAAAAAGGGGCTTATCTTTGGTGCACTGAATGAGAAATCAATTGCATGGAAGGTTGCTGAGAAGTCTTTCAGTGAGGGTGCGGAACTTGTACTTTCCAATACAGCCGCTGCCCGCCGGATGGGCGACATAAACCAGCTGGCAAAAAAGCTCAATGCACAAGTTATTACGGCGGATGCCACCAGTATGGAAGATTTGGATAATCTTATAAGCAGGACAATGCAAATTTTCGGAGGCCGGTTTGATTTTATCCTGCATTCAATAGGCATGTCCCAGAATGTTAGAAAGGGATTGTCATATGATGATCTCAAATATGATTTCTTTATTAAGACCCTTGATATATCGGCTTTATCTTTTCACAGGATACTGTCAACTTCCTATAAGATGGACGCAATTAAGGAATGGGGGTCGGTAGTGGCGCTGTCATATATAGCATCACATCGTACCTTGCATGGATATAATGATATGGGAGATGCAAAAGCCCTGCTTGAAGTTATAGCCAGAAGTTTCGGCTATATTTACGGAAAGAACAGGAAGGTGCGCGTAAATACAATTTCCCAGTCGCCGACACTGACTACTGCGGGGAGTGGGGTAAAAGGAATGGAATCGTTGCTGGACTTTTCAAACAAAATGTCACCCCTGGGTAACGCCACGGCTGAAGATTGTGCAAATTATTGCATAACATTGTTTTCAGACCTTACACGCAAAGTCACCATGCAGAACCTGTTTCATGACGGTGGATTTTCCAGCATGGGTATGAGCCTTGAAGCAATGAAACATTACGACAGCATTAAAAATAATATAAAAGAATAATTATGGCATATACATTACAACCGGGAGAAAAAGCCCCGGATTTCAGTTTACCTGCCACAGACGGCAGAACATATAAACTATCGGATTTTGATAATAAATACCTTGTTGTGTTTTTTACCTGTAACCATTGTCCCTATGTGTTAGGCTCCGATGAAGTAACCAGGCAGACGGCCGAGAAGTTTGCTGCCAGGGATGTAAAATTTGTCGGTATTAACTCCAACAGTGAGAATACATATGAAGAAGACAGTTTTGAGAATATGGTGAGACGTATGAATGATTATAAGTTTCCGTGGATATACCTGTATGACGAAACACAGGATATAGCCAGGGTTTATGGAGCCCTGCGAACACCCCACTTCTATGTTTTTAATGAGAAAAGGGAACTCGTTTATACGGGCCGCGGAGTTGACAGTCCGAGAGATATATCAGGGATGAGGTCAAACGATCTTGACCGAGCCCTGACTGAACTTACAGAGGGCAGGCCGATTTCCGTTCCGGTTACGAATCCCATTGGGTGTAACGTAAAGTGGGAGGGTAAAGACCAGCACTGGATGCCAGCAGATGCATGCGACCTGGTTTAAAAATTATTGTTGATTATTTTTAATTTTTGCTGTTAATTTAAGATTTAACAGAAAATAATTTTAATACTATATAATTAATAAGATTGATTCGGCAAGAATAGAGTTTGCATAGCCCTGCATAGACTGTTATTATTATGAATATGAGAGAGAGGATGTAATAACAGGTAATAAAGTTACCAGCAATAAGAGCAATATGTTTATTTATCCCAATCCTGCTACCGGGAGATTATGTGTGAGAAATGATAAAATTATTGCGGAATTGGAGATAATGGACATAACAGGCAAAGTTATTTCCATGACCATAAATAAAACCGGCAATAAAATAATTGCTGTTGATATTTCACATCTAAACAGCGGAATATATTTTGTTAGATCTGTCTCAGGAGATAAAACTTGTCTGAATAGATTCCTGAAATTATAGGGAGCCCCCTGGCCGGATTTAATCAGTATTATAATAAATTAACAAAATTTTAACTTATGTTTTATAATAAATAAACAATATATACGTATTATAAAAAACGGAATATTCAGTTGGAAAAGCGATACATAAAAAAATCATTTGGCATTAATTTTGTATATAAAAATGTAAGTTTTAGAGTCCTTGAAGGAGTTTTTTCATGATAATTGTTTTAAGTAGGTTAGGGTTAATAGTTAATATTTGGAAAGTCCTGTGGAAACACAGGGCTTTTCTTAATAACAGGTTAACCATAAAACGCTTGGAAGTAACTTTACATACGGTTATTTAACCTGTTATTCAGATCAATGATTTCTTTTTCAAGTTTCTTTACAGTATCCTTTAATTGTTCAATATAATCACGCTGTACTTGTACAATTTCCTCTTTAGATTTTAATAAATCACTATTTGCACTATATTCTGCTTCCGGTTCTTTCATAGTATTCCGGCTATCGAAAAACATAACTCCTTTACCTGTAAGTAACCAGTTTAAATTTAAATCAGGGAATTCGTCAATTAATTTATTTATTAATTTAATTCCGATTGATCCATTCCCGGATAATATAGCATTGATATACTGCCTGCTGACTTTCCATTTATCAGCAAGTTCTCCCTGACTTATACCCTTTTTTAATAGTATTTCCTTTATTCTTTTATTTATCACTAATATAAATTAAATAATTAATTAGAGCAATTGATAACTTGTATATGTCAATTATATAGTTTATATTTGTATTGCGTTATGCAACTAAATTATATAAATAAAAACTAAAACACAATAGAAAAAATCTGTTATGGAAAAGAA
>Ga0307435_1000926_pt1 | contig 12701 bp, 14 predicted proteins | sample SalMarWE160470MG_FD_202164 | JGI IMG/M metagenome (GOLD analysis project Ga0307435, IMG submission 202164) | Salt marsh sediment microbial communities from the Plum Island Ecosystem LTER, Massachusetts, United States - WE1604-70 | ecosystem: Environmental > Aquatic > Marine > Intertidal zone >... | reverse complement strand
CGGGGGAGACTGCGCGGCTTGCGATGCATCCACACCCACTTGAAAGGAGAAGGTCTTTCTCAAGATGACCTCACCGACCTGGCCCTTCTGCGGCTCGACCTCATGGCTGCGTTGGAGGTGACCGGGCAGGGGCTTCCCGGCAGGGTCTTTTCTGCCAACCTCCTCCCCGGGAATGAAGAGGGCAACCCGTGGCATGTGGAAGCGTACCGCAATCTCACCGACCTCTTCCCCGACTTCCTCGCATTCATCCACGCCCTGGAGGACGAGCTCCAGAGAGACAGCGGGGCCCAGCAGACAGACGGAAAGGAGAGGGCCATCCTGGTCAGCGTGGTCCCGTACGGCAAGGCACTCCCCATTGAGGATTCTCTTGAGGAATTGGGTGAGCTGGCCCGCTCTACGGACCTCGCAATTATCGACTCCGTGGTGCAACGGCCAAAAAAGATCCACCCCAAGTATTTAATGGGCGAAGGAAAACTCAAGGAGCTGATCATCAAAGGACTCCAATCAGGGGCGGAGCTCATCTGTTTTGATCAGAACCTCTCCCCAGCCCAGGTCAACGCCATCGCGGAGAAGACCGATCTCAAGGTTATTGATCGCACCCAGCTCATCCTCGACATCTTCGCCAAGCGGGCACACAGCAGGGACGGCAAGGTCCGAGTCGAGCTGGCCCAGCTGCAGTACCTCCTCCCCCGCTTGACCGGCAAGGGGACCGCTCTGTCCCGGCTCATGGGCGGAATCGGGGGGAGAGGCCCCGGGGAGACCAAGCTGGAGATCGACCGGCGCAGGATCAAGGACAGGATCAATCACCTGGAAAAGGAATTGAACCACCTGGGTAAAGGGAGGTGGCAGCGACGCACTAAGCGGCTCAAACAGGACCTCCCCATCCTCTCCATCGTCGGCTATACCAATGCCGGCAAATCCACCCTGCTCAACGCCCTGACCGCAAGCGAGGTGGCGGTGCAGGACAAGCTCTTCGCTACCCTCGATACCACCAGCCGCAGGCTCAGGTTCCCCCGCGAGCGTGAAGTGATCATCACCGATACGGTGGGGTTTATCCGCGACCTCCCCCCTCCCCTCTTGGGAGCCTTCCGCTCGACCCTAGACGAGCTCAACGACGCGGACCTTCTCCTGCATGTGATCGACGTGAGCAACCCCCGGTTTGAGGACCAACTGGCCTCGGTGGAGGCGCTCCTTGCGGAACTGGACCTCGAACGTATTGCGCTCCTGCGGGTCTTTAATAAGGCGGACAAGGTGGAATCCGCCTTTGCCGCGCGGATCTGCCGACGCTTCGGGGGGATTGCGATCTCGGCCCTCGATACCGGCACCTTCTCCCCCCTGCTGCACGAGATCGAGGAGATGATCTGGGGAAAAAGGGAGGGGGCAATACAAACATCCTCTCAACGACGCGATGGCCCGGAGAAAGGACCGCTTGCCGCGCAGGGGTAAGGGCGCACCAGGAGATCCTCAGGGGACTTGACTTTGTCTCCGATCCATTGTTTGATGCAACACCTAACTACTATAAGAGGAGGTTATGGATGAGTAAGATCAATCGGGCGGTGGTAAGTGTCTCGGACAAACAGGGACTCGGTGAGTTCGCCACGGTCTTGGCCGATCTTGGGGTGGAGATCCTCTCCACCGGTGGTACTGCCAAGAGCCTCAGGGAGCAGGGTATCAACGTCGTCGACGTATCCGAGTATACGGGTTTCCCCGAGATGATGGAGGGGAGGGTCAAGACCCTCCACCCCAAAGTCCACGGGGGGATCCTAGGAGACCGGAGTAAACAGGACCACGTCTCCCAGATGAAGGCGCAGGGGATCGAGCCCATCGATATGGTGGTGGTAAACCTCTATCCCTTCGAGGCCACTGTGGCCAAAGAAGGGTGCACCCTCGAAGACGCCATTGAAAACATCGATATCGGCGGCCCCACCCTCGTCAGGGCGGCGGCCAAGAACTACCGGCACGTCACCGTGGTGGTCGACCCCGCGGACTACCCCCGCCTGGCCGAGGAACTGAAGGTCGGCGGCGGCGTCATCTCGGAGAAGACCAACTTCGAGCTGGCGCGCAAGGCCTTTGCGCACACCCACCACTACGACGGGGCCATTGCCGAGTACCTCTCTGGAGTAACGGTATAACGATGAAGGTCCTGGTGGTCGGCGGCGGAGGCAGGGAACACGCCCTGGTCTGGAAGTTCTCCCAGAGCCCCCGGGTGAAGGAGGTCTTTTGCGCCCCGGGGAACGGCGGGATCTCCCAAAGCGCCCGCTGCCTCGAAATCGCAGCCGACGACCTGGAGGGGCTGGTCCGTTTCAGCAAGGACGAGAAAATTGATCTCACCGTGGTGGGTCCGGAGCTCCCCTTGACCATGGGGATCGTGGACCTTTTTAATAAGGAAAGGCTCAGGATTTTCGGTGCCACCAAGGGGGCGGCCCAGCTCGAGAGGAGCAAGGCCTTTGCCAAGGACCTGATGCGCCAATACAACATCCCCTCGGCGAGATACCGGGTCTTCAACGACCGCGATCAGGCAGTAGCTTATATAAAAAATGAAGGGGCGCCCATCGTGGTCAAGGCCGACGGCCTGGCAGCGGGCAAGGGGGTGATCCTGGCCGGGACAGAAAAAGAGGCCATTGAAGCCCTCGATGACATCATGGTAAAGCGGGAATTCGGCGAGGCCGGGGACCGCGTGGTGATCGAGGAGTGGCTTGAAGGAGAGGAGGCCTCCTTTATCGCCTTCAGCGACGGGGAGCGTGTACTCCCCCTGGCCTCCTCACAGGATCACAAAGCGATCTATGACGACGATAAAGGACACAATACCGGCGGCATGGGGGCCTACTCCCCCGCCCCGGTCGTCACACCCAATGTCCACGATCGGATCATGAAGGAGATCATGATCCCCACGGTGAAGGCCCTGGCCGCTGAGGGGTATCCTTATCAGGGGGTCCTCTACGCAGGCCTCATGATCAAAGAGGGTGAACCGAAGGTCCTGGAGTTCAACTGCCGCCTCGGCGACCCCGAAACGCAGCCTATCTTTATGCGGATGGGTGGGGACCTGATCCCCGTTATGGAGGCCTGCATCGAGGGGGATCTCACCGGCGTGGAGATCGCATGGGACCCGCGGACCGCGGTCTGCGTGGTCATGGCCTCCCAGGGCTACCCAGGGTCCTATGAAAAGGGAAAGCACATCCACGGGCTGGAGAAGGTCAAGGAGATGGATGGGATCTACGTATTTCACGCCAGCACAGCCCTCAAAGATGGAAACTATTGGACCGCCGGGGGAAGGGTGCTGGGGGTGACTGGTCTCGGGGGAGGAATTAAAGAAGCCATGGAGACCACCTACCGGGCAGTCTCCGAGATCACCTGGGAGGGGGTCCACTTTCGCACGGACATCGGCAAAAAGGCCCTTGCCTGGCTGGAGGAATAGCATGCCACCAGGGGTATTCTCCTATTACAATAGGTCCCTCATCTGTGTCACGTTGCGACACGGAGCAGGACCTACCCTCCCGCGCCTTCACAAAGGCAGCGGGAGCAAGGATACTCATCACATTTCTTTGATACTGAGTCATCTGAGGTAACGTATAGTATAAGATGTAACAGGTTCGGGACCTCTCAAGTTAAGGAGAAACTATGGAAAAACCATTGGTAGGCATCGTTATGGGGAGTGCGTCCGATCGCCCCATCATGGAGGAGGCCGGGGGTATCCTGGAGCGCTTCGTAATCCCCTATGAAATGACCGTCGCCTCTGCCCACCGTTCACCTGAGCGGGCCAAGGAATACGCCCGTACCGCCCACGAGCGGGGTCTCAAGGTCATCATCGCCGGCGCCGGCGGGGCCGCCCACCTGGCCGGATCCATCGCCGCCGAGACCGTGCTGCCGGTCATCGGGGTCCCCATCGACTCTTCCCCCCTTATAGGGATGGACGCGCTGCTTGCTACGGTCCAGATGCCCGGCGGGGTGCCCGTGGCCACCATGGCCGTGGGCAAGGCCGGAGCCAGGAACGCCGGGGTCCTGGCAGTCCAGATCCTTGCCCTCCACCTCCCGGAGTTGCACGAGAAGCTCCTGGAGTACAAAGAGGAGATGGCCCGTCAGGTGGAGGAGGCGGCAAAAGAGCTGGACAAGGGGTAAGGTAATGGTCAGGGGTGAGGGAAAACCCTCTTCCTGCCGGACTCTGGACAAGCCCATGGCGGAGATTATGCGGATAGACCCTGCACAGCCTTCACCTCAACTCATCGATAAAGCCGCGGAGGTGATCCAAGGGGGAGGGGTGATCATCTACCCCACCGAGACCCTTTACGGCCTCGGCGCCAACCCCCTGAACCCCGAAGCGATGAAGAAATTATATGCTATAAAAGGAAGGGATAAGGCAAAACCCATCCCCTTTTTGATCAAGGACCAGGATATGCTCGAAACTGTGGTTGAAGATATTCTCCCCATAGGGAGGCAGTTGATGGAGCACTATTGGCCCGGTGCACTCACCCTCATCTTTCGGGCCAAGAAGGGGCTCCCTCCCCCTTTGTGTGGGGAGGGGGGGACTATTGGTCTGCGAATCTCCGCGCACCCCATCGCCCAGCTGATCGTGGAGGCTGTGGATACCCCCCTCACCTCCACCAGCGCCAACCCTGCAGGGGAAGGGGATCTTACCGATCCCCGGATGATCACTCAGGCCTTCGGAGATCTGGTGGACCTGATCATCGATGGGGGGCGGGTGCCGGGCATAGGGTCGACCGTAGTCGATCTGACCATGACCCCGCCAAAGGTCGTGCGGGAGGGGATGATAAAAGTCCCGCCCTGTCGCCTTGCGACAGAAAGGGTGTCAATAACGAAGAAGTTATGATATATTAGAGGCAAGCGGGAGCAACAGATGAAGGGATCGTACAAGATAGCGGTAATCCCCGGTGACGGGACCGGACCGGAGGTGGTGCAAGAGGGATTAAAGGTCCTGGGGGCCGTCTCCAGTGTCGAAGGGTTTAAGACGGAGCTTGTTGATTACGATTTTGGCGGAGAGCGCTACCTCAAGACAGGCGAGACCCTGCCGGACTCGGCCCTGGAGGAGCTGCGAGCGATGGACGCCATCTACCTCGGTGCCATCGGCCACCCCAAGGTCAAGGCGGGAATCCTAGAAAAAGGAATCCTTTTGCACCTCAGATTTGCGCTCGATCTCTATATCAATTTGAGGCCGGTCAAGCTCTACCCCGGGGTCGAGACCCCTATCAAGGACAAGGGGCCGGAGGAGATAGATTGTGTGATCGTCAGGGAGAACACCGAGGGGCTGTACGCCGGGGCCGGAGGCTATTTAAAGCGAGGGACCCCCGATGAGGTGGCCATCCAGGAATCAATCAATACCCGCAAGGGAGTCGAGCGCTGCATTCGATACGCCTTTGAGTTCTGCCGCCGGCGCGCCAAGGAGAACAAGCTCACCCTCTGCGGCAAGACGAACGTCCTCACCTATGCCTTCGACCTGTGGGAGCGAACCTTTCAAGAAGTAGCCGCGGAATATCCCGACATTGCCACCGATTACGCCCACGTCGACGCCATCTGCATGTGGATGGTCAAGAATCCCGAGTGGTTCGACGTCATCGTCACCGACAACATGTTCGGGGACATCATCACCGACCTGGGTGCCATGATCCAGGGAGGGATGGGCATCGCCGCCGGGGGAAACATCAACCCTGAAAGGACGGGCATGTTTGAACCCATCGGGGGTTCCGCACCCAAGTATACCGGCAAGAACGTCATCAATCCCCTCGCAGCCATCTGCGCAGGTCAGATGATGCTCAATCATCTCGGGGAACAAAAGGCAGCCGACCGAATCGAAAAAGCGGTGGTTAAGGTGCTGCAGGAGAATCTCAAAGGGCTCTCGGCCGGGGAGATGGGATACACCACGACCGAAGTGGGGGATCTGGTAGCCGAATATGCCCTCAAGGCTTAGGTAACGAGATGCCTAATTCCTTGATCTTCTTGTGCAGGGTGTTGCGGTTGATGCCCAAAAAACGGGCGGCGGTGAGCTGAACATAGTTCGCCTTCTTCAGGGCGGTGAGGATGAGGGTCCGCTCCACCAAGGAGATGACGTCTGCCATAAGGCTCCCCTGGCTCTCGGTCTGTAAGTCCATGCGCTCGACCGCCCGTTCCAATTTGCCCATAAAGATCTCATCCAAGGATGTCTCATCACCCCAGCGTACCACCACCAGGGCCGGCGAGATACAGGAGGCGACGGTATCCAGCAAGGCGAGCCCTTCCTCTGGCGAAGGGTGGGGATTATCAATCAACAAAATCCCCAGGGGGATCTCACCCCACCGCAGGGGTGCACAGATACATCCAAACGCGGATCGCTGACCCCCCTCAATTATCCCCTGCAAGAGGGGTTCGGTCAAGGGGTCCGAAATCGCCATGGGGGCGCCATTACGCAGGACCTCTCCGCAGGTACCCTGATGCGCTTCGCACTTGTTCCCTTTCGACTTCTGCCAGGCCGGCCCAGCGGCCTCTTTGACCAAGAGTTCCCTTCGTGTTCCATCCAAGAGGCCCAAGAGACCATTTTTGACCTTGGAGGTCTTCGCCAAAAAGGCCATGGTGTGAGAAAAGACGGAACTGACGTCCTTGGCGGAGGCCAGGGCCTGGTTCAGTGCATACCACTGGGTGAGATAGGGCACGAGGGAACTCTCAGAGCGACCGTGAGGGGATGACATCAAAAGCGTCCTTTGTGCATGGAATATAAACGAGGACTACCTTATAACCCCCTTTCCCTCTTTTTTCAAGGGGAAATTTTTTGTCTATAATTATATTGCCTTTTGTTCTTATATTATCTACAGCATATCGGACTCCCTTGCAAGGGTGAAAACCTCATGATAGGGTGAAATCTGGTAATTAAGGAGTCAAGGATGCGAGGGTTCAAGGGTTCGAGTGTAAAACATTCAAGCGTTTTTGTAGAACCCCTGACCCCTTGGCCCCTTGAACCATTTTAGGACGACAATCGGACTAAGGTCTTGTCTAAAAACAAGGGTTTTCCTCTCTGCATGGGACAATAAGGGAAAATATCATGGAGTTAATCATCCTGGGATCAGGCACAGGGGTCCCCTCCGTGAAGAGGGGCTCGCCTGCCGCTCTCATCAAGGCAGGTAATCAATCCATCCTCTTGGACAGCGGCTCCGGGACCCTGGCTAGGATGCTGCGTGCAGGGGTGACCTACAAAGAGGTTGACGCCGCCTTGTACAGTCACATCCACCCAGACCACGTCGCTGACCTGGTCCCCCTGATCTTCGCCTGCAAGTACCATGAGGACCCGCGCACAAAGGACCTCCGCATCCTGGGGGGACGAGGTTTCCGAGACTATTTCGAAGGACTGAGAAGTGTCTACGGCAGCTGGATTGAGCCTGAGACCTTTCGCATCCATATACAAGAGGTCCTCGCTGATAATATTGAGATCGGGGAACTGCGGATTACCACCCTCCCCCTCGAACATGCCCCCGAAAGCGTCGGGTATCGGGTGACCTCTCACTCGGGGCGGACCGTGGTCTATTCGGGGGACACAGATTATTGCCGGAACATCGTGGAGCTGGCCAGGGGAGCGGACATCCTTATGTTAGAATGCTCCTTCCCAGAGGGACAGAAGGTAAAGGGGCATCTCACCCCTGCGCTCGCCGGCCGCATTGCCCACGAGGCCGGATGCACACGGCTCGTTCTCACCCACCTCTATCCTCCCTGTGATCAATCCGATATCAGGGGGGATTGCCAGGACGTATTTCCCGGGGAGGTGCTCGTGGCCGAGGATATGATGCGCATAGCGATTTGAGCTAGCGCTGGGGGATCTTCCTCAGGATCAGGAGACCTACGCCAAAAAAGAGGGCCAAGGAGGAGATAGCGATTCTGTATCTCCAGGGGCCGAAAGCAGCACCAATGTTTACCAAGATACCCCATTGGAGGGGCCCGAGAATGGCCGCGAGCTTCCCAGCAAATGAGTAGACGCCGAAGAAGGTCCCATACATCTCAGGGGGGGAGAGAGAGATGAGGAGGGGACGCTCGCACGTCCAAATGCCGGCCAGGGCGATCCCAATAAGGGGACCGATGAACCAGAAAGCGGATTTGGCCGGTGCCAGGGCCGCCACGATGGTGGCCACCAGGAAGATGACTAACACCAGAGAGAGGGTCCTCTTGTGACCCCAGCGATCGGTCACCACCCCCCAGCCGATTGCCCCCCCAATAGCGAAGATGGTGGAGACGACAAAGAATGCCTGCACTTCCCCTTTCACGCTGAACCCCGCCACGTTCACCAGATATATGGACAGAAAGACGATAACGGTGTTGATCCCATCGAGGTAGAAAAACCGAGCGAGGAGGAATCGGAGGATCTGGGGGTGATCCTTGACCGTGATCAAGGCCCTCCACACCCCTTCTTTTTTCCGCACCTTGTGTATGCCATCATCCTTGACCCACACAAAGAGGGGGAGGGAAAAGATGAGAAAGAGGATGGCCGTGGGTAAAAAAGCGGCTGCGCTCCCACCCCCGGAGAGAAAGGGAATATCCCAGCGCCACAACTCGCCGGTGACAAAGGGGATGACCAGGATTACGCCGCAGATGGCCCCGAGATAGCCGAACGCTGCACCCAGCCCCGATACCCTCCCCCTGGTTTCCTCCGCCGTTACCGCCGGCAGGAGGGCGTTATAGAAGACGAGCCCACCCTGGTAGGCATAGTTGGCCACGGCAAAGCAGCAGAGGGAGAGGGGGAGTGTCCCCCATGCACCCAATCCCCCGGTAGCACTGGCACAGACCACGGTAAAGAGGAGCAGGAAGGGCTTGCGCCTCCCCCACCTGTCTGACAGGGTCCCGAGCACGGGCATGGTCACGGCCACGACCAGCATGGAGGCGGAGAGGGCCAGACTGTAGTGGACATCCGCTCCCCCCAACTCCTGCGTTACCCAGAGGGGAACATAGATGGCGACGATATTGGCGGAAAAGATGGTGTTGGCAAAATCATACAAGGCCCACGAGATGATTGCTCTGCCTCTCACCGCATCACCTCCGGTCTCTCTTATAACAAAATCCTCTCGTCCCCTCAACAGCTTCTCCCCCCAGAAATATTCCCATTGTCGAAGGGTGAGATGTATGATACTATCGATTGCATTAGTTACAAACCACTTCGTATCAAGGAAGACGAGATGTTTGGTATCGGTATGCCGGAGTTGTTGGTCATCTTGGGGCTTGCCCTGTTATTGATCGGCCCCAAAAAGCTCCCACAGCTTGCCAAATCTCTGGGCAAGACCATGGGGGAGTTGCGCAAGGCCACCGATGATTTAAAGGAAACCATCTCCGAAGAGATCGAACCCATCAAAGACGAAATCCCGGACAAAGGGGAGCTGGAGAAGGCCCTCAAGAAACAGTTCTTAGAAGGGGAGGAAGAGGAAAAAGAGTCCAAAGCCGGTAAGGGCCCTCAGACCAAATAGCCCGTGGAGGAGAAACAGACCTTCATAGAACACCTGGAAGAACTCCGCAAGAGATTGATCATATCCCTGATCGCCGTGGGGATAGGCTTCGGCATCTCGTACATCTTTTCCCAAGAGATATTCCAGTTCTTGACGATTCCCTTAATCAAGGCCCTTCCCCCCGGGGCGAACATGATCTACACCAGGCTCCCCGAGGCCTTCTTCACCTATCTGAAGGTCGCCTTCCTGACGGGCATATTCGTGGCCTCCCCCGTGATCCTCTATCAGACGTGGCTCTTCGTGGCACCGGCCCTCTACAGCCACGAAAAACGATATGCGATACCCTTTGTCATCTTCTCCACCCTCCTCTTCCTCGGAGGGGCTGCCTTCGGCTATTTCATCGTCTTTCACTACGGCTTCCAGTTTTTCATGGGCTTTGCAACGGATTTTATAAAGCCGGCACCAACGCTCAAAGAATATCTCTCCTTCTGCTCTATCCTCCTGCTCACCTTCGGCCTCACCTTTGAGCTTCCCCTCTTTATCCTCTTCCTCGCCAAGCTCGGGGTGGTCGACGCCGGGATGTTGTCCCGCAACAGGAGATATGTGATCGTGGGGATCTTCGTGCTCGCGGCCATCTTCACCCCCCCTGATATTGTCACCCAGGTCATGATGGCCGGTCCTCTCTTGATCCTCTACGAGGTCAGCATCGTGCTGGCAAAGATCGTCGGGAAGAAGAGAGAAGCGGAAGAACCCCCTGTATGACCCATTTGACCTATTTTTTATATCATTATAATATAAATTACTGTACAACCCCCCTCTCCTGATACCAATTTTTGTAAAAAAAATAAAGATTTTGCTTGACAAAGGTATCTCCCCCATTATAATGGGTGGTGGGATGAAGTGGGATAAAGTGGAGGAACGAGGGGCAATATAGATGAGAAAGGGAGGGCCAGCATCCCCTCCAAATTCAGGGAGATCTTGAGGCGGGACTACGGCAGCGATCAATTGATCATCACCATATTCGACAGCTGCCTCGTGTCCTACCCCCTCACTGAATGGCAGTCCTTCGAGGAGAAAATGAAGGACTTCTCACAGTTCAAAAAAGAGGCAAAGTCCTTCCTGCGCTATTTTTATTCCGGTGCCATGGAGTGTGCCATTGATGACCATGGACGCATCCTGGTCCCCTCACAATTTCGCGAACATGCCCAGTTGGTCAAAGAGATCGTCTTCGTGGGGGTGATGAATCGTTTTGAGATATGGAATAAGGACCTGTGGGAAGAGGAATGCGCAAAAAACAAAGAGAGCTTTGAGGAGATAAGCGAGAATATAGCCGAGTGGACGGGGCTGTGAGAAGGTATATCCATACCCCCGTCTTACCAGATGAGGTACTCGCATATTTGCAGTGCTCCCAGGGGGGGGTATTCGTCGATGCTACGGTCGGTGAAGGAGGACATACCGAAGCGATCCTCAATGCCTCACCGCACAATAAGGTGATCGGCATCGACTGCGACCGAGAGATCATTGAGAGGGCACAGGATAGGTTAACACAATACGGAGAACGGATGACGCTGATTCACGATGACTTCGTCCACCTTCCGCACATCCTGCGGGAGAGAGGGATCGAGGGGGTAGATGGCCTTCTTTTCGATCTGGGGATATCCTCATTTCACTTTGAGGAGGAGAAAAGGGGATTCGGCTTTCACCGAGACGGCCCTCTGGACATGAGGATGGACACAAGGCAAAAATTGACGGCCTACGATATCGTCAATCACTTTCCGCTGAAGGAGATAGAAACTATCTTGCGAAGATATGGAGAAGAGAGGTGGGCCAAGAGGATTACCAAGGCAATAGGCCAAGAACGGCAGCGGGGAAACATCAAGAACACGGGTGCGTTGGCGGAGATCGTCTCACGAGCCATCCCGAGCAAACATCATCCCCGCAGGATACACCCGGCGACCAAGACCTTTTTAGCCCTGAGGATCGCGGTGAATGAAGAGCTGAAAAAACTTGAAGAGATTCTCAATGATGCCCCCCCCCTGCTCACGAAGGGGGGAAGAATCGGCATCATTGCCTTTCATTCCTTGGAGGACAGGATCGTCAAAGAGACCTTTAAGAAAATGGGGAGTGCCTGTATCTGCCCCCCCGACTTGCCGCAGTGCATCTGTGGGGGAAGACAACAGGTCCTGCAGATCATCACCAAACACCCCCTCACCCCCCGTGCCGAGGAGGTAAGCAATAATCCCCGCGCACGGAGCGCCAAACTAAGGGTGGCGGAAAGGGTATAGGGAGTGGGAAGGAGGGATTGCGATGAGAGCTGCTGAATTAATGACTCAGGTCCCGGGCATTACCATGGATCATCTCCACAACTGGGAGCGGCAAGGCTACCTTGCCCCCGGCAGAATCAAGGTGGGGAAAAAACGAATACGAAACTATAGCGAAGAAGATATTCGCCTCATCAAGTCTATGTGGTTCTATTATCAGAAAGGACTATCACCGAAAAATGCCCACAGAAATGCCACAACAAATGGGTCTCAGCAGGCTTCCGTTGTTTCGTCCGTGCCGAATGAACAGCAGGAAGCCCAGGAGCGGGGAATAGATTCGCTTGAAGGTATTGGGATCTTTGAGCTGGTTATCCCCCTGCGGAACTATTTCCACTTAAAAATGGTGAGAAGAGAACACGGTTGGATAACAAGCAGTTAAATCCGAGGAACCCTGAAATGCCAATCCCCCCCCGGCAAGAAGGGCACGGTTGCAAAAGAGGGGGAGGGCATAACAATGATGAGGTAGACCATGAGAGATTTTGCCATCTCTGCCCACACCGTTGCTGGGAACAAGGTCTTGCAGAGACAGAGGGTCTCCAAGCGGGTAAAGTCAAAGACCGCACGCCCTTCACTCCTGCTCCCCGGTCTCTTGGTGCTCTTCATTATCAGCATCTTCTTTTACGTATGGACGAGGGTCCAGGTGGTGCAGTACGGATATGAAATCTCCGCGGCCTTGCGGGAGAAAGAAGCGACCATTAGCGCCCACAATGAACGAACATTAGAACTCGCCACCCTGCGCTCGGCACAGCAGGTGGAGGAACGGGCTCGTACGACACTGGGGATGAAACCTCCCCGTAAAGACCAGCTGGTAATCATCCGATGAAAGAGCGAACCAGATTGTACTTCAAGATCCGCGCATGCATGGTGTTCATATTTTTTATCCTGTGCCTCGGCTATATTGCCGTGCATTCCTATCAGATACAAACCCTCGAGCGGGAAAAGTACCTCCCTGTGGCCAAGAAACAATACTACGGCA
>Ga0307435_1000924_pt1 | contig 12734 bp, 14 predicted proteins | sample SalMarWE160470MG_FD_202164 | JGI IMG/M metagenome (GOLD analysis project Ga0307435, IMG submission 202164) | Salt marsh sediment microbial communities from the Plum Island Ecosystem LTER, Massachusetts, United States - WE1604-70 | ecosystem: Environmental > Aquatic > Marine > Intertidal zone >... | reverse complement strand
ACTGCCAGGTGTCCGGTTCTTCTACCAGGTCGCCGCAGACAAACACTGGCACAGTTGTATCTAAAGGGTTTTCCACGTGGCTGGAATTATAGAAGGCAACAGTCCTGTTGAACTCTTCAGCGATAAGAGGCAGCCTTTCCTCCAGGGATTCAGTCTCGCCGGGCAGGGATAGCCTGCGGATGACCTGGGGGAGCCTATCTGTTATAACTGCAACATCCAGGTGGTCTAACCGGGCATTGACAATGACTGCCCGGGGCTCATCCGGGATCCGGGACAGCGCTAAGGGAGCTAAGTCCATAATATATGGCTTGACACCTGCCTGGCGCAGCGTTCTGACCAGAGCATCAGCCAGATTGCGAGGGAAGGTGACTAAGAAAATACGACTTTCCCCCCTCGTCAGGGAAGGAAGGTGCTGGTATGAGTAATAGATATCTTCCAGAGGCGTTGGTATCGTTCTCTTGGCCTCACGCCTTATCGCCTCAGGAAGCACAGCTTCAGGCAGCTCGGGCAGGGTTATGATACGATACAGGGAATCGTCACCGCTTAAAGCGGTGATGACCTTGTCTGTCTTTGCTCCTGTCTCTTTAAATATCTGCCTAACCTTGTCGGCTACCTGCTCTTCTTCAACAATAAGCCCCTGGTTAACCAGACCTGGCTCCAGCGGCAAGCTAGCCCACTTTTCTACCTGCTCGCCCTTCATTACCAGCAGATTGATGCTGGTATCTCTAATAAATAACGTAGTAACTCTTTTCGCCATTTTTATTTACCTTTTATAGCCATAGATATCCAGTTTAACGGTAGCTAATCCTGATCCACCGCCAACATCCATATTTATGCTCTTCACATCAACACTCCAGGGTAGTTGAAAGCTCCACGTAGGCTCATAATCAATACCAGTTCCTATAGCGTCGATAAACTTAAGTATGTTATCAATGCTGCCACTGACTTTTACGGTAAATGAGGAAACAGAATAGGTAACAGGCCCGACTTCCTTGTTGGTCGGTTTTGATGCGGTTAGGCCGGTTAAATCCACCCCACACCCAGCAGCCATAGTATATAAGTTCTGTCCGTAGGCAATCTTAAAAAAGTCCTCACCGTATTCGATGCTCTCTACTACTTCAGGGAACTGCGCTTGATTCGCCGCAAGCAACGATTCCGCCTGAGTTAGTTCGTCTTCCTTGTCTTGCCTGTTATCAGTGAGGCCGGGCAAGAGAGTTCGAGCCAGCGACATCCTATCATTCAATTGATCCCGCTCCTTGGCTTGTCCGGAGTAAATGAAAAACAGGACGCCAAGGACAACAGCGAAAATGACGATTACTACAATCAGCCAGACCTTCTTGCTTAGCTTCATAAATTACTCCGATTCCTCGTAATATACCACTGTCTAAAAAGACTGTCTAGTACCCCCCTGGACAAAACCCAAATGTCAGAATCCGCATGGCAATTTAAATCCGAATGCCTAAATGCCAAAACTACTCCTCTTTCTCATTTGGGTTTTGAACTTCATTTGACATTTGAGCTTTGTAATTTGACATTCTTTGAGACCTGGGCTTTGTCATTTGTCGTTATTGGGAAGTACGGCTCTTATTGCTGGCTAACCTCCCACGAATCAATGATGTAAACTAGCTTCTTAACACCGATAAGGAAGTTGAGGTCGTCATACCACCCCCCGCCCGGGTAATTTATGCTTGTGCCGGGCATTAACTCTATCTCTACGCTACCGGCTATAGAGCCGTAGAAATCGCCATTGGGCTGGACACTGGTTGTACCCAAAACTGACATTACGAATACGGGGTCGGTAATACCTGCTTCTGTGTTTGGCTTAAAATAGATGTCGCCTATAGCTATAACAGAGCCGGAGCCGACCAGCGTACATTTATCGCCTATCTTTAATGCTTCTTTACCACTGCCGGTAGAAGTACTGGCAACAAAGATAGTTTGGTCATTTAAGTCGAGGGTCATAGGCTTGTTTTGAGAGGTGCCATAACAGATTAAGGTTTCTTCGGTACTGTAAATAGTCCCGGTAAGGGTCAAAGTAGCTGGCGTATCACTTGAGTTATGGATTCTCAGTTCGCCCTCTACATACAGGGGCCCTAACTCCATATCGATGCCCGCCAGATCTATAACGGTATCTGAATCGTAATGTGTTCCGTCTTCGACATCATCCAGATAGAAATCGATGAGTTCCTCTGCTGTCGGCCAGTCATACTCGTAATTCTCTACCGGGCCTTGTTCTCCGTCTGGGGGGTTGACCTCTGTACCTGGTTTGAGCGTAATTTCTTCCTGGCTGGTAAGGACTTGACCGAGTATGTCACCATAATCACCATAAATATTGACACCGTCGATATAAGCCTCTATTTGCGTCCCGCTGCCATCGCCGGCAGTTGTTGATTCAACCAGATACGTCCCCGTCAGGTTTGTTATACCCTGATAAAGAGCGACAGATGTTATGGTGACATCCACGTTTTTGCCATTAATATCGGTTATAGTGTAATTCCTTGGGGGGCTGCCCGGGCTGCAGGGCAAATAACCGTCGCTGTTCTGTATCTTCCAGATGGCATCCTCCACACCGGCATCGACGGCATAAAGCTCGGCCGTCCTGGCCTCGTATACTTCACCGGCGAGAAGCCCGGTGCCCATATAAGACAGCAGCGGAGCGGTGATGAGTCCGCCGATGAGTAGCAAAATAAGCGCCATAGCGAGCGCTGCCCCTGTTTCATCTCTTATTAATGTCTTCACTGTTATCTTCATCACTTCACCTCCCTTTTATCCTAGATACCAGTATATAGGAATCCTCGTTCGAGTCAATCACCCATTGGTAATGGGAATATAGTATTGGCCCAACCATGTGAGGGTGTCATTGCGAGCCCCGACTTGTTGGGGCGTGGCAATCCCACAGACTCAAACCCAAATGTCAAAATCCAAATGACAATTCAAATCCAAATGCTTAAATGTCAAAACTGCCTCTTCCCTCAAATCTCCCCCTTAAAGTAAGGGGGATGAAAGGGGGTTACTTCCATAGTTTTCATAACTCCCCTTACCCCCTCTTATCCTTCGACTTCGCTCAGGACAAGCCTTAAGAGGGAAAATATTGGAAGAATTGATGAAATCAGGGTGCTCAGGTGGCAAAACCGTTTGGTCCTTTGAATTTTGGGCTTTGACATTGTTTGAGATTTGGTGCTTGGGATTCGGGAATCCCGGTTGCCGGGTGGTCGCAGTGATGGGCACCAAAAAAGAATCGCCCCCCTTTGCGCGGAGAAGAATAGAGTCGTCTCCAGTTCACCTTGACATTCAATCCCGGTTCTTGCTACGCTTGCGTAAAGGCGATAACGATGCCGCAAACAATTCAGGCAATCTACGAGAACGGGGTTCTCAAGCCACTGGGGAAGCTGGATATTCCTGAACACCGGACATTAGAAATCCTCATTCTGGAAGACGACTTGCCCCTGTCTCTTATGGGCCGGGTAGCAGAGCAAGGTGGCAGCTACGATTTCCTGCACCATGCTGCTGAGGACATTTACACTACTGATGATGGAGAGGCAGTCTAAGCGCAAGCCAGAAGCTGTGCTCCAACGAGGAGATATTGTTCTTGTCCCTTTCCCCTTTACCGACCTGACCACTGAGAAGTTGCGGCCAGCAGTTATAACATCTGTGGACCCGCAGCAAACTGATGTTATCATCGCTTTTATCTCTTCTGTAGTCTCTCCCGGAGACCTATCTGAAACTGATTATCTGCTGCACCAAGACAATCCTGATTTCGCCCAAACCGGTCTCAAGAAAGCCTCGACTTTCAGAATGAGAAAACTGCTCACCATTGAACGAAGTAAGATCATTCGCCGTCTCGGCAGAGTCAGCCCTGCTATCCAGAAAGAACTGGACATAAGGCTAAGGCAGGCTGTCGGCCTGCAATGACACCTTCATCTTGTCTTTGCGAGGAGCCCGCAGGCAACGAAGCAATCTAGGTGGATGGGCGCCGGGCATTGCCACGCCTCGATGAATCGGACTGGCAACGACAAGGGAGGTCGCCCGGTAGATTTTGACTCAACCAAATCGAAGATTTGGTTGGGGACCCGGTCTCCACAGAACTACAGATTTTGTGGGGTAAAATAGATTAGCCGACTACATTATTAATTATTAATCGAATAACCTATTCGCCCAATAAACCTCGTAGGGCGGCATTTACATGCCGCCCCTGTGGCTAAAACCTAAATCCCAAAATCCAAATGTCAATTCAAATCCAAATGCGGTTCTGCTCTCTATTGATTGACAAGGCGTTTCAGCCTTCCTATAATCCCGTTAGCGTGAACTGGCGATTTGTGCTGTCCTTGATTGCCTCTGCTATTGTCGGGGGAGCGATAGAGAGCTACACCTCCAGTAGTGTCACGGACTTTGCCCGACAACTCTTGCCGAACAGCGACCTCTTTGAATGGCTTTTGCACATCATAGTCTTCGCACTGTCCGTTGGTAGCACCCTTGCCCTCTTCCACCTTATTTTTAAGGGAGGAAGTGGCCACTCTGTGTGATAGTTTGGCATCTGGCCACTTGCCCAACAGTAACCTATCCAACAACACTACAAGTGCTACACTGAGAACGTGAAACCCGACTACTACCACTTTGGTACTCAAAGCGAGACTATTGAACTCGCTCGGCAGGAACCATAGTGTCACTTTCTCATCTCCAAAATACCTGACTGCACTTTCGCTTTCACGGTTCTGCTCTCTATTGATTGATTGTCTTCACAGGCTATGGTAGAGTTACGATTGGGTAACAGGCTAGCCTCTTTTGCTAGGGTGGGCTGTCTTGCCCTCCCAAAGGAGGTGATGCCTATGGTGCGAGGAGTCGCTAAGTTGACAATCCTTGTAGTTGGTCTCTGGCTAATGTTAAAACTCATTATCATCTTATTTAGCTAGAAAGCCATAACTTAGGCTAGCCTGTTACCTCTTTTTTGATTCTCCTGATATTGCGTACACATACGACGGCTCCTATCGCACACCCTATCACAATCACCGGGCCAAGGTATACGCCGGCTATTGTCTCTACTACGCCCAGCACCAGACCAGCTGAACTTATCCCCAGAAGTATCCACTCAACAATCAGTCTCTTTGACTTTTTCATTTCACACCTCCACCTATAATAGTCGTCATTGTACGCTACAATCATATCTTAGTCACCTTATCCCCTTCACGGTTGAGTGTGTGCGTTCTGCCCTTTTCCTTTTAGGCTGTCTCTTTGGCTTCGACCCTTTCCTGCAAGGCTTGGCAGGGCTTTCTACCTCATCGACAGCCAGTATTTCATCACGCTTTGGCATCTGGCTCTTAATCACGTCCAGCCAACTTCTATACGGGAAATCGTGTACCTTAGCTGCTTCGGCTGGCGTTTTGCCCTTAAGACTTTCGTGCAGTCTAAGATAGTTGTAATTAAAGACAAAGCCCTCAAGTATAAGCTGTTGCGTTTCAGACTTGTCCATTCCCCGCATGGGTTTCAGCCTATCCCTCAGTGTTCCGTGCCACCGCTCCACTATATTGGTGGACAGCTCCTTCTTCTTAAAAGGTGTTGTTACCACGTGCTTTGTAGCACCACCGAATACCAATTCGCAACCCTCTATGTAAGCCTTCCAGCCATCAGTTAGCATAAGCTTTGGGCTTTTCTTGGCTCTATCTTTAGCCTTCTTGAAGGTTAGGCATATATCCTTAATACCACGAGCACTAGACAGCCTAGACGCAAGCAAGAAACGAGTGTCATAGTCTATGACATTTATCAGCCAATACTTTTTACCGTCTTTTAGCTTTAGAACACATTCGTCGGCAAGCCATTTATCACCTACTTGTGGAGTGTAGTGTCCAGCTTTAGCAAGTGCTATCCTGGTAAGCCTTTTTACCCAACCGTAGATGGCGCTGTCAGATGGTCTTCGTCCCATTTTCTGGTCAACCCCGTCCACTATCTTCCTCAACGACACGCCAGCGTAATAATCGTAGACAGCGTCAGCCACTACGCCTATCGGGTATCGCATATGAGGTAGTCCACGATTGTACACAAAGCCCCTACCGCAGTTTTTGCAAAGGTAGTATTGAACGCCGTTCCGTTTGCCATTTTTGACGACGTCAATAGAGCCACAAAACTTGCACTTCGGCATATCTATGCTCGCTGCTTTCGTCATCACACGGTATCCCATGTCTCTAGCTACCTCCGCAATTAAAGGCTTTACCCATCCTGCCATTGTCTTTATCCTCTAGTCTTTCTGCCAGAGGATAGCATGATAAGGTATTGCTATCAATCACAAGTGTGGTGTAGAATGGACTACGGGTGATGAGCATATCTTTATTTACTCCGCTTCGGTCTCTCGGCAAACGCATCAGCCTTGCGCTTTGCCTCAGCCAATGTGCGAGCTTCGCCTATCTGCTTGCTGTTACACCAGATATAGTACATTGTCCTCTTTACCTTGCCCCACGGAGGACGCTTGAAAATGATTAACACCTTCTTCCCAACCTGCTTCATCCACTCATCCCCTTCCCATGACCAACCACTTTTAGTGGAAGCCGTAGTCCGACGCTTGGGTGCAGTGCAAGTAGCTCTGGAGGTGCGACTGTGACCACCTTTTCGGGAGCTGTAATAGAGAAGGCTTGGAGGAGACAGGAGGGGCGTTGCGCCTATTGTGGGAAAAAGTTGGTTCGGGAAAACCACGACCGAGGCCGTAGCGGGGCATGGCACGCCCACCACAGGAAGCCTAGGAGTCATGGAGGCGGAAACTATCTCGGCAATTGTGCGTTGCTTTGTATCAACCCACCTAATTGCCACCTTAAGATAGGTCACAAGGGCAACACGAAGAATCGTGTTGTTCTTTGCGATTACGAATTGGATTACCTTTACGGTGGTCGTTCCTTTGTACCACTGGACAAGATTAGAACACCTTTGGATAAGGTGATAACACCGCTGGACAGGATTAAACCCCTTCTTTGACACTAGCGTAGTCATTGCTTTTACCTCCTTCGTAAATCAATTTCTCACTTATCAATCAATTTAGAGCAGAACCCCAAATGCTTAAATGCCAAGATTGCTGAGAGATTGCTTCGGCACTATCGTGCCTCGCAACGACAGGGAAAGGGTGTCATTGCGAGCACCTGAAAGGTGCGCGGCAATCCCAGAGAGCGATATTATAAATCCGAAATGTGACTGTGAAAATCAAAAGGGGGGCGGCATATAAATGCCGCCCCCTTAGTATTTCTGCCATTCTGGAGCCCCGACTCGGCGGGGCGAAGAATCTACAACCGCGTCAGCGACTCTTACTGCTGGATAATCTCCCAGGACTCAATGTTTACTACGTCTATCGGCGGCAATTCATTAGGGTCGTCGCCTATACCCATGGGGAAGTCCAGACCCTTGCCTTCCGGGTTTATCCAGCTAATGGTGTTTCCGGGCTGCAACTGGACATCCACATTCCCGGCTATACAACCGGTGAAATCAGTACCCGGGTTGAACTGTACTTCGCCCTGCAGTGACATAAGGAGCACAAAATTCTCGCCCTCCGTGTCAAGATTCGGCTGAAAGACAATGTCGCCTAGGGCAATGATGCACCCTGACCCATATAGCCAGACCCCCGGGTTCAGTTTGATGTCACCTTCGGCGAAGATAGTGTGTCCTTCTAGGGCGATGTGTATTTCTGGCGTCGGATTGGTAAACAGTGTGCCTTTAAGATAGATCGTGCCGTCCAGCTTTATCCATCCATCTCCGCTAATCGTCAGATCTCCCGCGGCTAGTAATGGTCCAATAACATAAGGATCTTCCTCACTTGTTCCCGTGATATCAATGACACATCCATCGGGATAAGCTTCTGTTTCTAAGTGCTCTACGTCCTCCCAGTAGTAAGGTGAAAGCTGCTCAGCCGTGGGCCAGATTAGCTCAACATACTCTTCGTCTTTGACCGTGCCATTGATGACTCCTTTATTTATGAGGTGCTCTTCGTCAGCAATGGGCAGCCAAACATCTCCATCGACTACATTATTTGGTTGTATTTTGATGGTGTCATAGCTGACAATGGCATTGTCGAGCAGCGAAGAGAAGTCCATATACGTTGCAGACACGTAGGATTCAACTGCGGTAGCGCTGTCGATGGCCGCAATACCGCCGCCATCGCCGCCATCGGTCATGGCTACTGATGTAATTTTGTACATGCCGGTACCTACATCATACTGTATATATACTGTCACGCTTTTGCCATTAACATCGGTTATGTTGTAAGACCATTCTTCCGGGTTGGCAGGGCAAACCGGGATTTCTCCTTGCTGTATCTTCCATATTGCATCCTCGACTCCGGCATCGGCGGCATAAAGCTCCGCCGTTCTCCTCTCGTGGACTTCACCGGCGAGAATGCCGCTGCCCATATGACCCAGCAGCGCAGCGGAGATAAGCCCGCCGATAAGGAGCAGAATGAGCGCCAGTATCAGCGCCGCCCCTTTTTCATCTCTTACTAGCTTCTTCATCACACTTTTCATCCTTTCACCCGCAATAGTACCCGATTATGGTCCATTAGTAACAGTATACCTTCGGTGTTCTCACCCGTCAATTTAGTACATTGGTCCTGTCAATTCCACTGCCCAACGCAGAGATTGCTTCGTCGCTCTGCTCCTCGCAATGACGAAGGAGGAAAGCGCCCCGCAAAGACAGGTAGGCAAGGATTGCGGAGCCTGTTCCGAGCGTAGGCGAGGAATCTCCTGCCTGCCAAAGACAGGTGGAGCCCGAGATTGCCAGTAGCTCTTCACGACCACCATATCTTTCCATGCGTCTCATAGTATTAATAACCTATTACCTTCGTCATATTATTAGTCGCTGGAAATAAGAAAATCCCTCGCTTCCGCGGTACTTTTGGGGGATTTGTTGGGGACTAGCGGGAAGAAACCCAAATGTCAAAGGCGCACGGTAGCCAGTGGTCAGTAGCCAGTAGTCAGTAGTGTGGCTCTCCGCAGGCAAGAAAACTGAAAACTGGCTGCTGATGGCTGAATGCTTATGCTCAAGATTTGGTGCCTGGGACTTGAGATTTGTCCCGTGGTGACTTGGATTTAGAGTCTCCCCCACCAAGATTGCTTCGGGGCTTTCGCCCCTCGCAACGACAGAAGGGGAAAACGCCTCGCAATGACAGAAGGGGGTATCATTGCCCCAAACAAATCCTTTTAAAATGTAAAAATAAAAGTGCAAAATGACAGAGCAAAGGTTAAAAATTTTACGTTTTGAGTTGTCATTTTGATTTTTGACCTTTGATTTTTGGATTGCTATTATGAGCCCGGCCTGGGCTGAACCCTATATATCCTCTGTTCGCTTTCCTTGCCCACGGTGGCGGTCACTTTGAAAATAAGCACATTATCTTGTAAATCACAACTAGTCTTAGTTGGGTCGGGGTCAATATATTCGGCGACACGAGTCAGTGTTGGCGGTTCACCATCAATGGATTCGCTTCGCCACAGTTCTCCGTCTTCCAGGGTATAAACTACCTCATGTGAGTCACCAGTAATCCCTCCTTCCGTCCAGTTCAAGCTAAGAGGAAACCCTGCGGTGTCTCCGGCAAGCACAGTCTGAGCCTGCAGGATATCCTGGCTGACCAGCTTGCCAACCTGCTGCACCTGGCTGAGAGCAGACATGTGGTTAGCCGTGCGGGTATTCATATCAAAAACCTGGAAGAAGGTGGTAGTGATGGCGGCGGTGATCAGGCCGGTCAGTACGATGACCACCAACAGCTCAATGATGGTTAATCCCCTCTGGTCCTTATGCAGTCTTTTCATGTTCATCCGTAATTTGCCTTTTTATTCCCTTCATACCTATGTGTCCTACTCTCTCTTATAGTCCTTCAGAGTCACCACTACTCGACCGTCATGGCTAACCGCCACCGTTATCAGCTGGATGCCATCATCATTGTCAAAAACGCCATCTTCCCCGTCATAGGGCTGGTGACTGCTGGGGTCAATGGGTTCAGCCTTGGTTTCCAAGGCATAATCACCACCCCCACTTTGAATGGTTATCTGTTCATAGAAATCAGGTTCTCGCTCAGAGAGGTCCTTCGAATAGTCAATATAAGGTCTAGTCTTAACATACTCCATCTGGCTGCGGGCGATGCTTTCGGAAGTGGCCCGCCTGTCGGCACTGATGAGAGCCAGGGCCGCGGTCTGAAGGGCGCTCAAAACGGAGACGGCAATTATGCCCAGGAGAGCTATTGCTATCACCACCTCAAGCATGGAGAAGCCGCGGGAGCTACCTTGACAGGCTTTCCTTATTTTGCTATTTAGTCTCATCTTTTTCATTTTCTCGCTCACCCCGTAGGGGCGGGGCTTGTCCCTCCTTTTAACCCCAGGCGGAGATAAACTCCGCCACTACACTTCTTTCCCCTCTTTCTTATTTGTCATTTCCTCCTTAATAACCTTCACCTGCTAACCTAGCTGACCATAGATAGAATACATGGCTGAAAACATGGCTAATACAAGAAAACCAATTACTAAGCCTATAAATATCGTGAGTATCGGTTGAATAAGCGCCACAGCCGCCTTAGTCTTGTCGGCAGATAAGACCTCAAAATTGTCGGCTACAGTGGTCAGCGTGTTTTCGAGATTACCGGTTTCTTCACCAACCTTCACCATCTGCGTCATCAAGGGCAAGAAAAGCTCTCTCTTAGCCATAGGTCGGGATAAACCTTCACCTCTCATTAACTCCTGATGAACTCCGGTCAGATTCTCAACCACGAACTTGTTGTTGCTGGCGTTAGTCGTCATAGTCAGTACTTCCGGTAATGGCAAGCCAATCTTTATCAGCATGGACATACTCCGGCAGCTACGGGCAAGCTCAGCGAGGTGAACAATACGTCCGATTACGGGCAAACCGAGCATCATTTTATCCCAGCGGTATCTCCCGGTTGGGGTCCTGATATATATATAGATCGCGGCAACAGCAATTAAAACCCCGAGCAGAAGATAAAGCCCATAATGGTTAACCCATTCGGTAAGGCCTATAAGTATTCTGGTGGGCAAAGGTAAGTTAATCCCAAATTGAGAGTACAGGCCGGCGAAGGTGGGAAAAACAAAAGTGACCAATAACAGTACCACGGCAATAGCGGCAATAACTACGATAATGGGATAGGTTAAGGCACCTTTTATCTGCTTCTGGGTAACGACTGACCTTTCCATATAATCAGCCATCTGCCTTAGTACCACCTCGAGGTTACCGCCTTGTTCACCGGCAGCTATAGCCTGGTGGTACATATGAGAGAAAGCCCGAGGATGTTTACTTAGTGCCTTTGATAGTGGACTACCACCGCGAATATCCGAAGCTACCTCACCAACTATTGTCCCCAGGGTTTGGTTATCTATCTGGCTTTGTAATAAGTCTAAAGAAGAAACAATATCAGTGCCGGATTCCAAAAGTAAAGCCAACTGGCGGGAAAACATCACTATTTCCTGCGGCTTTATTCTGGAAAAGCTGGCAAGCAATTTCTCCTTGTTAAGAAGGGATGTGACTGACTTAAGGCTGACCACACGGTACCCTCCATAGCTCAATAATTCGGATGCCGCCTCTTCAGTGGTAGCCGACACCTTGCCCTTAACTAATTTCTTATCTTCAGTATAGGCTGTATAAGCGAAATCCATTTGTAACCTCCGTGGCTAAGTAGTAGTGAAGGCATTGCGCAGTACCTCAGAGGGTGTGGTAATACCTTCCTTTACATTACGCATACCATCGTTCATCATAGATATCATACCGTCTTGAAGTGCCTGCTCTCGGATAGCGGCGCTGCTGGCGTGATTACAGACCATCGCTCCTATAGTGTCGCTCACAGGTAGAATCTCGAAGATTCCCGTACGCCCCAGGTAACCGGTATAGGCGCAGGACTTACAACCGGTACCGTAGAGAAACTCGGTCTTCTTCTCCCCCATTGCCTTTTCATAAGCCATCTGCTCGACCAGGGGGGCCTCAATAAGGCGACCACAATCAGGGCAGACGCGCCGCACCATACGCTGAGCGACAACACCAATAACCGCCGAGGCTATCAAGAAGGGCTCTACCTTCAGGTCAAGGAGACGAGAGAGCACGCCGGCAACATCATTAGCGTGGATAGAAGACAGCATCAGGTGCCCGGTTAAGGCTGCCTGGACAGCTATATTAGCTGTCTCGGCATCGCGTATCTCACCAACTAATATTACGTCAGGGTCAAGACGAAGTATAGACCTCAAACCGTTGGCAAAGGTAATGCCAGCCTGGGGGTTAACCTGAATCTGGGTAATATCCTGAAATCGGTACTCGGCAGGGTCTTCAATAGTAATGATATTTCTGCTGTGAGTATCAAGGGAATTGATTGAGGCATATAGAGTGGTAGTTTTGCCAGCTCCGGTAGGACCGCTAATCAGAATCATGCCATAGGGAACCTTGAGCATACTTTCATACTTTGCCAGGCTATCGGGTAACATACCAAGCTCTGATAACCCGAGAGTAGCCAGTGACTTATCCAGAAGCCGCAGGGTTGCTGTCTCGCCCAGGACAGTGGGAGCGGTGGCGACTCTGACATCTATCTCTCGCCCTTTAGACACGGCGGAGAATTGACCATCTTGAGGACGAAAATGGTCAGCGATATTCATTTCAGCCAGGATTTTAATCCGTGAAATGAGTGCTCGATGTACGTTTAGAGGCAGGGACATCGTATCTTGAAGAGTGCCATCTATCCGGTAGCGTATTCGCACTCTCTCTTCTTCTGGCTCAATATGAAT